>Ga0209640_10000867_pt1 | contig 24486 bp, 22 predicted proteins | sample RifCSP10_1_FD_184018 | JGI IMG/M metagenome (GOLD analysis project Ga0209640, IMG submission 184018) | Soil microbial communities from Rifle, Colorado - Rifle CSP2_sed 10_1 (SPAdes) (version 2) | ecosystem: Environmental > Terrestrial > Deep subsurface > Rock core/Sediment | place: Rifle... | reverse complement strand
TTCTTCTCCCCCCAGCGAACGAAGTGAGCCGTTTCTCCCCCCAGCGAACGAAGTGAGCGTTGGGGGGAGTACCCCGAAGGGGGGTGGGGGGTCTTCGGGGGGAGTACCGGCGTAGCCGGGGAGGGGGGAACTCTTGGCGCCACGTACCTCAGGTAAGCGGCGCGAAGTAGTTGGTCACCACCGGGGTCTCGCGCTCGCGGAGAAGGACGTTGGCGTCGAGGAGCTCGAGCTTCTGGCTGAGCGCCCTGGTCGCCTCCGGGATCGGGTGCTCGGCGAAGAAACCTCTGACGTCTGCGGCGACTTCGGGCTGGGAGAGGGCCGGGAGGCCTTCCACCACCCGGGGGCGGGTCATTCCGGGCATTGCCTCGAGGATCCGCTCCCATCGGGTCCGAGCGCTCTGCCACACCGCCGGGCCGGCCTCACCGGACAACAGCCGGGCGAGGACCCAGAAGCCGTCCTGGGTGCGGACGTCACCCTCGACGATCTTGTCCACGGTGGAGACGGCAAGGTCCTCAACCCCGACACCGGCCACGGATCGCAGGAAGCGCACCTTCTCGGTCGGAGCTGAGGTTCCTTGGTAGGCAGACCAGAGTGCCTCGTACTCCTTTGCGTCGCCGTGGTGGGAGTAGACCGAGAGGGCAGCAGTGCTGACTTCGGGGTCGAGATCTACGCCGTCCAGGACCTGGGCGGCCACCTGGCGCGCCCGGGCGACGGTGTCGGGGTCATTGCCCAGATTGCCGAGGGCGACTATCAGATCGCCCCTCAGCTTGCGGGTCAGGTCACTCTCGTCCACCGCACCTTCCCATCCCAGCCGCGACAACGCGGGCGTCACGAGATCACGCACGAAGCTCTCGAAGGCGGGTCGGGTCTCGGGCGCGAGGGCGTGGTGCCTCAGGGCGGCCAGACCTCCGACGATGACCGACCAGATCGCGTGCTCGGTCTCGTCACCGAACTTGCCGACCAGGTCGAGAAAGTCCGATGCGGGAACCTGTGACGAGCGAACCATGGCCCAGGTGTCGGACACCAGGCTGTACCTCTCGATGTCGTCGAGAGTGTCGAGATGATGGAGGAGTGATGCGAACAGGTCCTCCGAGTACCGGCTGCGGTAGAAGCCATGTCCCCCCGCATTGGCTATCACGTAATCGACGGCACTCTCGAGCGGGATGACCGTCTCGTCGGCGGTGAGAAGGACCTTTTTCTCGAAGGGTTGTCCGGCGATGACTCCTCTCAGCTGCACCGGAACGTCCCACACCGTGGTATCGGACTCGTCGGGAATGGCCAGGTATCGGTGTTGGCTGAGCTCGATGCCCTCGGGGACGACTCTGACATCGATCTGGGGGAACCCACGCTGATAGACCCAGGTGTTCATGATCTCGCCGACCGGCCAGTCTGACGCCCCGTCGAGCCCCTCCCAGAGGTCGCTGGTGACGGTGTTGGCGTATTCGTGTTTGCGTAGGTAGTTGCCAACCCCGGTGCGGAACTCTTCTTCCCCGATGAACTGCTCGATCATCCGGAGTACGGCGGATCCCTTGCCGTAGGTGATGGAGTCGAACATCTCGTCGACCTCGGTGGGCGAGTTCACCTCGAACTCGATCGGTCTCGTGGTGACCAGTTGATCCGTTCCCATCGCCCAGGGTATCTCCAGGTTGTTGAACGCCAGCCACCGCTTCCACTCGGGCTTCATGGCGTCGGTTGCCTTGAGCTCCATGAAGCTGGCGAAAGCCTCGTTGAGCCAAGCTCCTTCCCACCACTTCATGGTCACCAGGTTCCCGAACCACTGATGCGCGATTTCGTGGCCGATGACGTCGAGACACGCTTGAAGCTCGCCCTGGCTCGCCTTGGCCCGGTCGAAGATCAAGTAGGCATCGCGGTAGGTTATGAGGCCGACGTTCTCCATGGCCCCGGCGGCGAAGTCGGGGATGGCGATGTGATCGAGCTTGTCGCCTGGATAGGGGATCCCGTAGTAGTCGGAGAGGTACTCGAAGCAGAAGACAGCATTCTCGAGAGCCACTTCCGTGAGGTGCAGGTTGCCTTTGGGAACGATGATCCGGATCGGTATGCCTCGCGCCACCACGGGCTCGGTCGCTTCGAACGGGCCCACTATGAAGGCGAGCAGGTAGGTCGACATCTTCATGGTCGGCGTGAACTCGAAGCGGACCCTGCCATCCTCGAGCTTTGTACGGGAGACCTCGGCGCCGTTGGAGTAGGCCTCGAGCCCGTCGGCCACCACCATCGTCGTCTTGAATGTGGCCTTCATGTCGGGCTCATCCCAGCAAGGGAAGATGCGGCGGGCGTCAGTCGACTGGCATTGTGAGGTGGCGATCACGTGCTCGGCGCCGTCTTTGTCCCGATAGATCGAGCGATAGAGACCACGAAGCTGGTCGTTGATCAGCCCGGCATAGGAGATCTCAAGGTCATAGGTGCCGGGAGTCGCCGCCGAGGCGAGGGTGAGGGTTGCCCTGTCGTACTCGTCGTCATGGGTGATGTCGGTGATTTGGATGTCTGAACCCTGACCACGGAGAACCACCGACTTGATGTCGATCTCGGCCGAGTTGAGGATGATCTCGTTGAGGGTTTCGGTTATGCCGAGCCGTATCGATACCGATCCTTGGAAGGTGAAAGTGTCTACGTCTGGCTCGAGATGGAGGTCATAGTGGACCGGGATCACATTTCGAGGCAGACGAAACCGGTTGTCGGACAATGGGGCCTCTTAGTCGTAGGGGACGGCCCGATGGTACCGAGCCCGCATCGATCACCCAATCGACCGCTGACATTGATCAGACGCGCCATCCGCTTACCCTGATGCCCTGTGACTGAGCATTCGACGATCCTGGTTGCCGTCCATGGCCCCGACGGCCCGGGAATATCGGCCGGGCTGATGGCGGTCCTAGCCGATGCCGATGTCGAGATCTACGACGTCGAGCAGATCGTTGTGCGCGGCCGGCTGACCCTCAACGTCCTCATCGGTGTGTCGGGGGAGCGGGCCACGATTCGGGACCTCTTGTTCTTCGGTTGGGAGAGGGGTCTCAATGTCGAGTTCGAGAAGGTGCAAGACACTCCCACCCCGACCCTTCCCATGTCGGTGGTGACGGTGATAGGGATGAGCGTCGGCCCAGAAGACTTCGGCGCGGTGGCGTCTGCCATCGCCGCGGCGGGAGGGAACATCGACCGTATCTTCAGATTGTCCCGCTACCCGGTCGTCAGCTACGAGCTGGTTGTCGGCAACGGCAACCTCGATGAGATGCGGGCGAATCTGGTGCAAGCCGCTGCCGACCGGCCGATCGATATCGCCATTCAGCGCGAGGGCTTGGAACGCCGCGCCAAACGCATGGTGGTCATGGACGTCGATTCCACATTGATCCAAGACGAGGTGATCAACCTCCTGGCGCGGGAAGCCGGGGTCGAAGACCGGGTGTCGGAGCTGACGCGGCTGGCCCTGACCGGTGAGGTCGACTTCGAGAAGGCGTTACGGGAACGGGTCAGCCTGCTCAAGGGTTTGGACCAGACCGCAATCACCCGGGTGCACGAGAACATAACCCTCACCAGCGGAGCGCGTACCTTCATTCGCACTCTCAAACGCCTCGGTCTGGTGACTGCCATCGTCTCGGCGGGCTTCACCAGATTCTCAGACGCCCTGGCCGCGGATCTGGGCATCGATTATTCGTTGTCGAACACGCTAGAGATGGTCGACGGACTGCTCACCGGTGAGCTGGTGGGAGACTTCGTCGACGGCGAGAGGAAGGCGGCCTTTCTCAGGACGATTGCCGAAGCCGAGGGGATCCCGCTTTCCCAGGTGGTGGCAGTCGGAGACGGTGCCAACGACCTGGACATGCTGGCAACGGCCGGCCTGGGCATAGCCTTCAACGCCAAGCCGATTGTCAGGCAGCGAGCCGACACCGCCATCTCGGTCCCCTATCTCGACGCCATCCTGTTCACCATGGGGATCCGTCGTCAACACGTCGAAGAGGCCGACGCCGCCGACCCGCTGTTCGAGGTGTCGGAGCGGATCGAGGTCCCCGGTATGCCCCCGGTTTGAACCGGGCCTCTTTATCCGCTTGCGTTCTCGCCGGCCAACCGGGCATCCTTCCGCTCGCTGGGGAGCCGCATCGACCGTCGCATCTCCGGCCAACAGCGACCCGGCTACCACTCCTGGTGGAAGAACTCGCCCCGGGGCCTGTCGACCCGTTCGAAAGTGTGAGCCCCGAAGAAATCGCGTTGCGCCTGGATCAGGTTGGCGGGGAGCCTCTCCGAACGCATGGCGTCGAAATAGGCGAGGGCGCTGGAGTAGGCCGGGACCGGGATACCGGCTTGAACCGCCCCGGCCACCGCCCGGCGCCATGAAGGCTCGGCGTCGACCAGGGCGGTGGCGAAGAAGTTGTCCTCGATCATGTCGGGGAGGCCGGGATCTCGCTGGTAGGCCGCGGTGATGTCCTCGAGAAAGTCGGCGCGGATGATGCAACCTGCTCTCCATATCGAGGCGATCGTCCCCAGATCGAGGTCCCAACCGAACTCGTTCGACGCCGCCCGCATCAGGCGAAACCCCTGGGCGTAAGAGACGATTTTCGAGGCATAGAGAGCACTCTCGACGTCGTTCGCTGCAGCTCCCTGGATCGGGCTGACCGGCGATCGGTAGATCCCGGCTGCTCTCTTCCGCGCGTCGGGGTCGGAGCTGACGATGCGGGCGTAGACGGCCTCCGCCACCAGTGTCGTCGGCTGACCCAGGTCCATCGACGAGATGACCGTCCACTTGCCGGTCCCCTTCTGGCCCGCCGCGTCGAGGATCACGTCGACGATCGGTTGTCCCTGGACCTCGGTGGCCAGGATGTCGCTGGTGATCTCGACGAGGTAAGAGCGAAGCCGGCCGGTGTTCCATCCGGCGAACACCCCGGATAGCTCCTGGGGGGTCATGGCCATACCGCGCCGCATCAGGTCGTAAGCCTCGGCGATCACCTGCATGTCGCCGTATTCGATTCCGTTGTGGACCATCTTCACGTAGTGACCGGCGCCACCGGAGCCGATCCATTCGCAGCACGGTTTGCCATCGGGAGCAACCGCCGCAATCCCTTTGAGCATCGGCTCGACATGTCGCCAGGCCTGATGACTGCCCCCGGGCATGATCGATGGGCCGTGACGGGCACCTTCTTCACCGCCGGAAACTCCAATACCCAGATACAGGAACCCGCGAGCTTCGACCAATTGCTGTCGGCGCTCGGTGTCGGTGAAGAGCGAGTTGCCACCGTCGATGATGATGTCTCCCTCTCCCAGGTGGTCGGACAGGGTGGCGATGACCTGGTCGACCGGGGCCCCAGCTTTCACCATCACCAGCACGGTGCGGGGTGGCTTCAGCAGGTCGACCAGCTCGTCGATGGAATGGGCGGACCTTATCCCGAGGTCGCCTGCCTCGCCGGCCACGAATTGATCAGTCACCGATTCGGTCCGGTTGAAGGCCACCACCTTGAATCCCTTGTCGGCCAGGTTTAGGGCGAGATTGGCCCCCATCACCCCCAAGCCGACCACCCCGATATCTGCCGTTCCGCTCATCGAGGTCGAGGGTAACCGATCCCGATTTTGCACCAATCGCCTCTGCGGGCTTGGTGACACCGCCAGTATTTCAGCGACAGACCACTAGGCTCGCCCGCCGTGTCAACAAGGGTTGGAGTCGATGTGGGTGGGTCCGGCGTGAAGGCCGGCATCGTCGACGTCGAGTCCGGCGAGCTGATCAGCGAACGTCTCAGGCTGGACACACCCGAGCCCTCCACCCCTGACGCGGTGGCAGCTACGGTCAAGGAACTGGTGGATCAACTCGACGCGCCGGGGCCGATCGGGCTTGGCTTCCCGGCGGTTGTGCGCCGGGGATGGGTTTCCACTGCCAACAACATCGACCCCTCATGGATAGGGGTCAATGCGCTCGACGTGTTCGAGCCATTGGTCGGACGCGAGATACGCATGATCAACGATGCGGATGCCGCCGGGCTGGCCGAGGTGCGCTACGGGGCGGCCAAGGGCGTGAGCGGGAAGGTCCTCGTCCTGACCTTCGGCACGGGAATCGGAAGTGCACTGCTGCTCGATGGGCAACTGGTTCCAAACATCGAAGTCGGGCAGCTCGAGTTGGAGGGCATCCGCCCGGCAGAGAGGAAGTACTCAGCCCGGGCGAGGCGCGCCGAGGATCTGACCTGGGATCAATGGGGAAAGCGGGCGCGCGAATTCATCACGCTCGCCAACGAGGTATTCACGCCGGATCTCATCATCATCGGCGGGGGTATCTCCAAGTACTGGGACGAGTTTTCGTCCCATGTCACCTTTGGCGAGGTCCGCACCAGGCGGGCTGCGCTGGTCAACAACGCCGGGATAATCGGCGCCGCTGCCCTGGCTTTCAGCGACTGAATTCGGCGAACTGGGCTCGAGCAGTCTCGGGGACTCTCACTTCGATGATCATCCCGTTGTCATCGTGTTTTTCTTCGATGACCTCGCCCACGCGGTGGGCGGCGGCGACCAGGTCACCACGCGAATAGGGGATGTCGAGGGTTAGGGTGACCGAGGTTCGTTCCAGCAGGTCGGCGAGCTTGATCAACAGATCGTCGAGCCCGATGCCCTCTAGAGCGGAGATGGCGACACTGTCGGGGTAGAGGGCAGCCAGACGCTCCACCGCATGCTTGGTCATCAAGTCCGCCTTATTGAACACGATCAGCTCGGGCACATCAGCGGCGTCGATCTCGAGTAGGACCTGGCGCACCGCTCCGATCTGACCGGCGACGTCATCGTCGCTCCCGTCGACCACGTGCACCAGCAGATCGGCCTCGGCAACCTCTGAGAGCGTCGATTGAAAGGCCTCGACGAGATGATGAGGGAGCCGGCGGACAAAGCCGACGGTGTCGGCGAGGAGCATCGGGCGATGGTTGGGCAACTCGAGTCGGCGGACAGTGGAGTCCAGCGTGGCGAAGAGACGGTCCTCCACCAGGACACCGGCGTGGGTGAGAGCGTTGAGCAGAGTCGACTTGCCGGCATTGGTGTAACCGACGATCGAGACCTGTGGGATCTCGGATCGCTTTCGTGCCTTTCGCTGTGTCTCCCGGTGCTGAACGGTCTCCTTCAAGTCACGCTCCAGCTTCGAGATTCTCTGCAGGATCTTGCGCCGATCGGTCTCGAGCTTGGTCTCGCCCGGACCTCGGGCGAGGACACCGGCTCCCTGTTGGGAGAGGCTGGTTCCCTTGCCTCTGAGCCGGGGAAGGTTGTAGCGGTTCATGGCCAACTCGACCTGAAGAGCCCCTACCTTGGTATGAGCATGCTGGGCGAAGATGTCGAGGATCAAGCCCTCCCGATCGACCACATCGCATCCGAAGAGCTTCTGCAGATTGCGTTGTTGAGCAGGCGTCAGCTGATTGTCGAAGATCACGACGTCGATGTCGAGCGCTTTAGTGAGAGCGGTCAGCTCTTCTGCCTTGCCGGAGCCGATATAGGTCGCGGGGTCGATTCGGGTGCGTCGAACCAGCTCGTGGTCGACCGGCTCTGAACCCGCGGTGTCGGTGAGGAGCGTCAGCTCGTCGAGACTTCTCTCGGCTTCCTGGCTGCTCATCGCGGGCAGGACGACCCCCACCAGGAAAGCGCGCTGTATCGCTACCTGGAGGTCGGTGATGGTGGCCGTGAGACGGCGGCGGCGGCGGGAGGCGTGATCCTGGGTCATGAGAGTCGGAAGCTGGTCGGCACCAGATGTTGGCCGGATTCGCCATCGGATGCGAGGTGTTTAACTCGGCTCAGAGGTACTGGCCCTCATCCCCCACCTGATCAACCTCTTCCTCGGCGATGATCTGTGATTCGCGGACGGCGATCACGGGCTTACCCGTCGCCGGCCAGATAAACCGCCAGGCGCCCGTGGGGACGGCCCAGAACCGCTGTCCGGTCTGGACGTCGACCAGGGTCAATGCGTCATTTCCATCCTTGGTGCCGATTGGCACGAGAAGACCTGAGCGCGTTGTCGCCTCGTCGGGTGCATGTCCGACCCGCCATCCGGTCATGACTTTGTACCCGTTGTCGTGAAAAATCGGCAGGTCTGCAGTGGTCATTCGCCCTTCAATTCTCGCATGTGTGATGGCCAAGGGCGAAGTCCCGCCAAGCTCCTCGGCCGGAGGGGATAGGCTCCATGACACATGGCTGACAAACGCAGCTTCTCCGAGGCACTCGATTACCACGAGAAGCCGAGCCCGGGCAAGGTCGGCATCCGTTCGACGAAGCCGACTGCGACCCAGGCCGATCTCAGCCTTGCGTATACCCCGGGGGTTGCCGAGCCGTGTCTCGTTATCGCCGATGATGCGGACGCGGCCTTCCGCTTCACCAATCGGGGGAACCTGGTTGCGGTGGTGTCCAACGGGTCTGCCGTCCTCGGGTTGGGGAACATCGGTGCGCTGGCCAGCAAGCCGGTGATGGAAGGCAAAGCCGTTCTGTTCAAGAGGTTCGCCGACATCGACGTCTTCGATCTGGAGATCGAGGCCACCGAGCCAGCCGACGTCATCAAGTTCTGCGAGATGCTTGCCCCAACCGTCGGCGGGATCAATCTCGAGGACATCAAGGCACCGGAGTGCTTCGAGATCGAGGAGACGTTGCGGGAACGTCTCGACATCCCCGTGTTCCACGACGACCAGCACGGCACCGCGATTATTGGCGGGGCGGCGTTTCTGAATGCCCTCGAGCTCACCGGGAGGGACATCGCCACCACCAAGGTCGTCTTTGTCGGCGCCGGCGCCGCCGGGATCGCCTGTGCCCGGTTCTTCATCCGGCTAGGCGTCAACCCCGACAATGTGTTGATGGTGGACTCGAAAGGCGTGGTTCGTAACGACCGAGACGACCTGAACGAGATCAAGCGCGAGCTCGCAAGGGATACCGACGCCCGCACCCTGGAGGATGCTTTGAAGGGAGCCGATGCCTTCGTCGGGGTTTCCGTTGCGGGCACGGTCAGCAAGGAGATGGTCCAGTCGATGGCGGACAACCCGATCGTCTTCGCCCTGGCCAACCCCGATCCCGAGATCACTTACCCCGATGCCAAAGCGGCTCGGTCCGACGTCATCATGGCCACGGGCCGGAGCGATTACCCGAATCAGGTCAACAATGTCCTCGGCTTTCCCTTTATCTTCCGAGGTGCTCTCGATGTCCGGTCCCGGGGCGTCTCCGAGAAGATGAAAGTCGCCGCCGTGCGGGCCCTGGCCGATCTGGCCCGCGAGCCTGTCCCCGACGCCGTTCTCCGAGCGTACGACCTGGATCGTCTCCAGTTCGGTCCCGAGTATCTGATCCCGAAGCCGTTCGACTCACGTGTCCTGTGGCAGGTGGCTCCGGCAGTGGCGAGGGCCGCCATGGAGGAAGGCCTGGCGCGAGCGCCCATCGAGGACTTCGACGCGTACGTCACACAGCTTCAGGCGAGGTTCAACGCCTCTTATGGCCTGATCAATTCGATAACCACCAGGGCAATGGAGCATCCGAAGCGAGTGGTCTACCCACAGGCGGAGGATGTCAGGATGATCAGGGCGGCGCGCCGGGTCACCGATGAGGGAATCGCCAACGTCGTGCTCCTGGGTGACAAATCACGCATCGCCGCCCTCGGCGAGGACGCCGGGATCTCTATCGACGGTCTCGAAGTGGTCGACCCACTGCAGGAGGCGGGCGAGCTGGATCGTTACGCACTGATCCTGGAGCAATTGCGAAGGCATAAGGGCCTTTCCTTGCAGGACGCCAGGAAGCTGACCGCAGATCCCGCCATGTACGCCTGTCTCATGGTGAGGGAGGGGGAGGCCGACGCACTGATTGGTGGTCTCAGCAGTCACTATCCGGAGACCATCCGGCCCGCACTCCAGGTGCTCCAGGTCGAGGAGGGCCGATCGATCGTCAGCTCGGTCTATCTGGTCGTGGTGAGGGGTACGCCCTACTTCTTCACCGATTGCGCGGTGAACATCGAGCCGACTGCAGAGCAGCTCGCCGAGATTGCCCTGGCCGCCACCACCACAGCCGAGGAGGACTTCTCGCGTGACCCAAGGGTCGCCTTCATCAGCTACTCGGACTTCGGGTCGGCCGGCGGTAGTGAACCAGCGCGGGTGCGCAAGGCGGTGGAGTTGTTCCGTCGGGCGAGACCCGATGTGCCGGTCGATGGCGAGATGCAGGCCGACACCGCCGTGATGCCCGAGCTGTTGGCCAACCGGCGTCCGTCGGGCCCGCTCACTCGGGCGGCCAACGTGCTGGTGTTTCCCAATCTGACTGCCGCCAACGCCTCCTACAAGCTGCTGAACCGACTGGGGGACGCCGAGGTCATCGGCCCGATCCTGAGCGGGCTCTCCAAGACGGTCCACGTCATGCAGCGCGACGCGTCGGTCAACGACGTGGTCAATATGACCGCCATTGCAGTCGCCGAGGCCCAGCGACGGGAGAGAGCCGGCACCTAGTGAACAACTAGTCGGGAACATTCCCCGAGTCACCCCTGTTCGTCAGCCCATGGAACCGGAAATCGCCGCTGCTCTCGCCGCCGGTGGGATTGCCGACATCACCACGATTGGGCGCAAGACAGGGCAACCGCGGCGGATCGAGATCTACTTCCACCACTTCGACGGTGCGTTCTATCTGACCGGGCGCCCCGGGTTCAAGCGGGACTGGCAAGCGAACATCGAGGCCAACCCGGAGTTCATGCTTCATCTGAAGCGGAGAGTCACCGCAGACGTACCGGTGAGCGGGGAGCCCGAGCCGGACCGGGAGGAGCGGTCGAGGGTCCTGTTTCGGGCTCTGACCGAGAGTTGGGGGTCGGATCCGGGCACGGCGAGGACCGACCTCGATCGCTGGGTCGAGTCCTCGCCGTTCATCCGATTTCGCCCGGTCGGTCCGGGCCGAACCGATCTGGCCTAGGGGCTGGTTCGCTGTTCGACGTCGCGCATCCCCAACCCGATCAGGATGAAGAGAAGGCCCATGCCTGCCGCCATCGCCGCCACGCCGAAGGCCACCACCGAGGTGAACAGGGAGGCCTGCAGGAAGGAAGCGGTCGCCGCGACTTGACGCAACGGGTCCTCTCGATCCATCTCGGCGTAGCGCAAACCGTTGGTTGAATCGAGGACATGCTTGTCGATCACCCTGGCCTCGCAATAGGCGGTGAACGGGCCGGCGACGGTCCGATTGGGAAGACAGGCGTCTTCCGATGTCGTGATCTTCTGGTCCGAAAGCGTGTTGCTGACAACCACCCAGGTGCCGACGGCGCCGATCACCAGCAGAACGCCGAGCACGATCGATGCGATTGAGGCGATCTTCCTCACGAGAACTTCCCTTCTTGGCTTGCTGTCAATTTAGGCGACAGAGGGAGACCTTTTGAGTGTCGAAGGTCCCTGGAGGTGAGGACCCGGTCGGGACCCCCCTTTAGATTCAGTGCCTGCCTTCGATGACGACAGTGTCCGTGGCCATCGACCCGAGCCATCCTTGGGCCCGGTAGACGATTCGCAAGGTGGTAGCCGAGGGGAGACGGACTTCGAATCGTCGAAGTGGGTCGAGCGGCGATCCTTTCGCCCAAGGGCTCGAGTCGCGGCTGATACGTGAGTCGACCGAGAGCCCAGGGAGCGCTAGTTGGGCATCATCGATCGGGATCCCCTCTGGGTGGTTGGGTGACACCACGTCGGCATGGATGATCACCGCGGTCCCGGGGCCTTCATTCCAGAGCTCGAATGTGTCGGGGTGCGCAGGAACCCGCTCTACCACCACATTCGGTTTGGCCCTCCTCATGGTGATCCCGGCGAAGGCGAGCCCAAGCACGCCAAGGGCAATTATCGCGATCTCCATCAGCGAAATGCTACGGGTCGGTGGCAGGTTCGAAGTGGATCATCGTGTGTTCCTGCGGTCGGCGGAGGCGGCCGCGGCCGGGCGGACCTTGGGACATCGGGAAATGGACCTTTGGCTCTTCAAAAGGTGGCTGAGGCTGAGGACGATCGTCCTGTCGGACCGGAGGTATCCATGGTCATTGCTGAGGGCACTCGCACACTGGTGAGGCACACCGCCGCCATCCTGGCCGGGCTCATCTCGCTGATCTACTTCCTGATCGGGTTGCAGGTGCTCACCGTGCTCGATCGTCCGGAAGATCAGGTCGTATTCGGCATCATCGCCGGCTCCGCCTTCCTGATCGGCGCCATGGTCATCGAGATGTTCGATCGCAGGGTCGTGATGGGACTCGGAGCCGCGGCCCAGGCGTTCATCATCTACACCTACTTCGACCTCGCCTCGCAGCGGGAGCCCAGCTTCGAGATCTGGGGCATCGTCATCCGGGTGATTCAGGTGGCATTGTTCACGGCCCTGCTTTACCTGGCCATGCGACCCCGCACCAGGCCGACTATCGAAAAGACGCCGGTCGTAGTCGGAGACTCCAACCAGAACCTGGATCGCCAGCACGTGGGGAGGTAAATCAGATGAACGTCCTAGTTGCATACGCCAGCCGTCATGGTGCCACCAGGGGAATCGCCGAACGGATCGCCACGGCCCTGGGCGAAGCGGGCATCTCGGCCGAAGCCAAGCCGGTGGACCAGGTTCGCACCCTGGATCCCTATGACGCCTTCGTCATAGGAAGTGCTGCCTACATGTTCCACTGGTTGAGAGAGGCAACCGCCTTTGTGAAGCGTCACCACAGTCTGCTTTTCCATCGGCCGGTGTGGCTGTTCAGTAGCGGTCCGCTCGGCACCGAGCTCGTCGACGACAAAGGCCAAGACATCCTCGAGACGACCAGGCCCCGGGAGTTCAACGAGCTATCGGCTCTGATCCATCCTTAAGGCGAGCGTGTCTTCTTCGGAGCCTGGGACCCCGACCTACCACCGGTCGGGTTCGGGGAGCGGCTCCTACGCCTCATGCCGGCCGCGAGCGCGGCCACTCCCGCTGGCGACTTCCGCGACTGGCCCGCGATCGACGCCTGGGCCACCGAGATCGCGTCTCACCTCGAGACGATGGAGAACGCCAGCCGCTGAGGTCTTCGTGGGGCCGAGGTGGCGGAACACCTCTAGCCTTGTTCGTCATGGCTCGTCCTTCTCGGCTCCTCAAGGTCGTTTTCGACGCTCCGGCGGTCTTGTACCGGATCGGTCTTGGCTGGTTGTTGGGTAAGCGTTTCCTCGCTGTGACCCACCGAGGACGAAAGACCGGACATCTTCGGGAAACCGTGCTCGAGGTGCTCTTCTTCGATCCTGACAACAAGGAGAGCGTGGTGGTCTCCGCCTACGGGACTCGAGCAGACTGGTATCGAAATCTTCTGGTCCAACCTGCCCTCAGACTTCGAACGGGCCGAATGGACTACGTCCCCGAGCAGCGTTTTCTCACTGCTGAGGAGACGAGAGAAGCCGCCATCGAGTTCTCCCGTCGCCATCCTTGGGAGACGAGGCTGGTGCCCAGAGTGCTACCGGCAATCGGTGCGGCGGTTCCGAAGCATTCCGATTCGGATCCTGTGGACCTCTTGGCGTCGCTGCCAATGGTGGCGTTTCGGCCGGAGACCTGACGGCTGCCTCGTCGTAGCGATAAAAGGTGCGGTTGACGCGTTAGCGAGTTGTCACCGATAGTGAGCCGTGCTCAACCCCGGCTCGCACGCTGTTGTGTGCATCCGACCTGCTTTGATTCTGATCATGCTGTGGACGATGGCGGCCTTTGGTTTGCTCGTTGCCTGGCTTCTAGTCGTTCCAACCTTCGCAGTCTTGGGCGTTCGACAATTCGTTGGTTGGTCCCGTGTCTTGAGTGATGGGCAGACAGATCACAGGAAGATTGGACTCATCGACCTCGGCTTCGCCGTAGGCGGCGGTTTGGCTCCTTTCGTCGCGATGCGACTTGCCGTAGCGAGCACCGGATGGGTTGATGCCGATGGAGACGGAATGCTTGATGGCTTCGTTAACGGCCTGTACGACTTCTTCGACTTTGTCGTACCTTCCGCCGTCATGTGGGGACTGGGGTTGATCGTGGCACTAGTGGCCACTCGTGAGGTCCTTCAACGCCAGGTGACGTCCACCAGCGAAGCCCGAGTCCACTAGTTCACCAGAGCCCAAATTGGTTGGGCGATCTGAAGCGAACCGTCCTGGGCGCGGTGGCTCGACGTGTATCTAGCGGAGTCGGAAGGCGGCCAGGACGGCTCCGGCTATGAGTGCTGGTATTCCGATGAGAAACGGCGCCCGAATCCCCCGCGCCGCCCTCTATCGACACGATCCACAACGACACCGGCCAGCGGGCCGGCAACTACCCAGGGCACCACCTGTGCCACGGTCACACCCGCCACGAGCATCGGGTCACGCGTCAGCGTTGCCGCCACGAGCGGAAAGGCAGCAGCCCGGAAACCGTCACTCAGATTCGAACAGCATCGAAGAAGCCCACAGGCGACCAAACCCAAACCGAAGAGCAACTGCACTCATCCTCACCTCTGCAAGTCGGGACGCAAGTTACAGGCCGAACTGACTCTCCAGGCACAATCGAGCTCATGAATTGCCACGCTGGACATGCAGATCCGGGGTGGTCTCATTTATGCGCGGCAGAGCGTGGAGACGGGCTGGTGGTGATTGTCGCCGTCGAGACAACAAGCGACCTACGTGACTTGCTCTAGGTCCCATCTCGTGCGGGCCAGCTCTCTTTCCTCGACGGAGTCACCATCCAGGTCACCGCAGCCGCGATCACCGCTGAGGCTCCTCCGGCGAAGAGCGCCGGTGTTCGACTCGGGTCGTATGGTTCAGGTCCTGAGTACTCGATGCCAATCGGGCTGGTGCAAACGACTGGTGACATCGTCTCCTCACCCGTCGTCGGGTCAGAAGTAAACGACTGCACGCATCCCCACGGAGCGACCAAGACGTAGCCGATCAGGAATCCAAGGGAAAGCGCGATCCCGGACCGGAAGATCCTCGGCCGTGAACGAAAGGGGCTCAGCAAGACGAGTGCCAGGGCGATGAACCAGAAGTACAAACCAAGGCTGAAGATGGTCAAAAGCCCGAGGGCAGCGAAGGCGAGGACCATCAACCAGTACCTGAGGCTCGTTCTCTTGGGAGACGAAGCTTCCATGTTCACCCATTATGCGTCTCGGGAGGGAGGCGCGGCTACGGCCTATCACGCGTCCACGGACGGGCATTTCCGGACGAATCTGTAAGCCACGCTGCGATGCAATGCGATGAGTGACCGATCGCCGGAAGATGATGGCGGAGGCGGACGGGAATCGAACCCGCCAGGGGCCGTTTAGACCCCTCACCGGTTTTGAAGACCGGGGGACCCACCAGGCGTCCGCACGCCTCCTCGATGGCTTTGACGAGAATAGGGCCCGCTCCGGGGGCGCCGGCATGACCATGAGGGTTCCTCCCCATTGAGCTAGTCCGGGACCCCGGTACCATCACTAATGGATGCCCGAACGCTCTTTTGGAAGATCCGTTCGCTATCGCCGGACCAAGCTCGGCTTGAGTCAGGCAGAGCTGGGTGAGTTGGTCGGCCGGTCGGCGAGCTCGATTCGGAGCTGGGAGCGCGATGCCTCGACCCCCACCGACGCATCGGTCCTGCTCGCCCTGTCCGCCATCCTGGGTCTCGATCAGCGGTCCCTGTTCGAGAAGGCAGGGGTCGACCTCCCGGCGGCGGAGGCCCACCCCACTGTTGAGCAGGCTCTGGCCAGCCTCACCCCCCAGCCCATGGACGATCTGCTCACGCAGCCAACGGTGGCGGCAGAGTTCGACTCAGCCGGGAATGTGGAGACCGACCCGCCTCCGGAGCCGATCGAACTCGAGCCGGAACCGCAACTCGATGCCAACTTCGCACTCGAGGCCGAGGTCATGGATCAGCTCGAAGTCGCGGCTGACCCCGGATTCGAGCCGAGTCGGGAACCAGAGCTCGAGTCCGCGACGTTCACATTGCGGCCCGATATGTTCCCCGAGAAGGTTGGGGCCTCAGCCATGAGAACGACACCCGAACCTGCATTTGTCAGTCCCCCAGAGCCATTCACGATGACCACACCCAGCCCGCCCTATGTCGAGCCTTCGTACATGGAGGACAGCGAGCAGCGCCAGCTGTACCGGGTGAGGAATCTGGCGACGGTCGTTCTCTTCGTGGGTTTGGTGATCGTGTTGCTCTGGTCCCTGAGCAACACGCTGGAGGCCTTCGGCGAATGGTGGAGCGACTTCTTCGGCAGTCTCCGGCTGTAGGGGGCGCCCGTCACCCTCTAGCGTTGGCTGATGCCCAGCAGGAGGAGCACGAAGCCGAGCGTCGCGGTGGTCGGCGGCGGGCCGGCAGGCCTCTATCTCTCGATCCTCCTCAAGAAGGCGCGATCTGATCTCGACGTCACCTTGTTCGAACGCAACACCCCACGGGACGCCTACGGCTTTGGGGTGGTGTTCAGCGACGAGACACTCGACAACTTCCTCGAAGCCGACGAGCCGTCCTATCAGGCCCTGACCGCCGCCTTTCGGCATTGGGGTGACATCCGGGTCCATCATCCTGAAGGACGGGAGTTCGTCTCCGGTGGCCATGGCTTCGCTGCGGTCGGACGCCGGCAACTACTCGAGATCCTGACCAGCCGTGCCCGCGATCTCGAGGTCGACCTCCGGTTCTCGGCCGACGTCGGGCGCATCTCCGATCTCCCTCCCGTCGACGTGATCGTTGGGGCCGATGGGGCCAACAGCACCATCCGACGTGAGCTCGAACGGGACTTCTTCCCGTCGGTCGATCGGCGGCGAAACAAGTACATCTGGTTTGGCACGCCCAAAGTGTTCGATGAGTTCAACTTCATCTTCGTCGACACGTCTGTCGGGATGGTGTGGGCTCACGTCTACCCGTTCAGCGGTGAGGGGAGCACGTTCATCGTGGAAATGCCCCCAGAAACCTGGGCCGCGCTCGGATTCGACGAGACGGACGGTGTGGCTTTCCCCCCCGGCGTCTCCGACGAGCTCGCCCTGGCGCGCTGCCAGGAGTTGTTCTCCACCCACCTCGAGGGTCAGGCGCTGATCGGGAACAACTCGAAGTGGCTCGAGTTCCCGACCATCACTTGTGAGCGATGGCATCACCAGAACGTGGTGTTGATCGGGGATGCGATACACACCGCCCACTTCTCGGTGGGCTCGGGCACCAAGCTCGCGATGGAGGACGCGATCACGCTTTCCGCGCTGCTCTTGGACGAAGAGCGCCTCGAGGACGCCTTGGATCTGTACGAAGAGCGGCGACGGCCGGAGGTGGCGAGTCTGCAGCGGGCCGCTCAGGCAAGTCTGCGCTGGTTTGAAGGAGCCGACCGGTATCGCCACCTGGATCCGGAGCAGTTTGTCTTCAGCATGCTCACCCGAAGCCAACGAATCACCTACGACAACCTTCGGGTACGGGACGCCGGATACATGGCGAGTGTGGATGCCTGGTACGCGGCTTCCGACCATGGCTGTCCCGGGCCGGTACCCCCATCGGTTCCACCGATGTTTCACCCGTTCCGGGTCAGAGACCTCGAGCTTGCGAACCGCATAGTGGTTTCGCCGATGGACCAATACACCGCAGTCGACGGGCTGCCCAACCAGTGGCACCTTGTCCATCTCGGCAGCCGGGCCGTGGGCGGGGCGGGCTTGGTGATGACCGAGATGACCTGTGTCTCGCCGGAAGGACGGATCAGCCCGGGATGCACCGGCCTGTGGAACGAGGTGCAAGCCGAGCGCTGGGCCGAGATCGTGGCGTTCGTCCATTCCATGACCGGAGCCAGGATCGGTCTTCAGATCGGTCATTCGGGCCGGAAAGGCTCGACCAAGCTGATGTGGGAGGGCGACAGCGACCCGCTCGACGAGGGCAACTGGGAGCTGATGGCACCCTCTCCAGTCCCGTACCGGCCGGACAGCCAGGTTCCCCGTGAGATGACACGATCGGACATGGACCTGGTGAGAGATCAGCACGTACGATCAGCCGTTCTGGGAGATCGGGCGGGATTCGACATGCTCGAGCTCCACTACGCCCACGGTTATCTGATGTCGAGCTTTCTCACCCCTTTGGCCAATCAACGGGTTGACGAGTACGGGGGCTCGCTGGAGGGCCGTATGCGCTATCCGTTGGAGGTATTCGAGGCCGTTCGCGCCGCGTGGCCCGACCAAAAGGCGATGTCGGTCAGGATCTCGGCCACGGACTGGGTTCCCGGCGGGTTCGACAGTGACGACGCAGTTTTCTTCGCTCGAGCCCTCAAGGAGCGGGGGTGCGATCTGATCGATGTGTCGACCGGCCAGACTTCGGTGGACGCCGATCCGGACTATGGCAGGCTGTATCAGACGCCGTATTCGGATCGGATCCGAAACGAGGTCGGGATCGCGACCATGACTGTTGGGGCCGTGTCGAGCATCGACGACGTGCACAACATCCTGGTGGCGGGGCGTGCCGATCTTTGCCTTCTCGCACGGCCTCACCTGGTCGACCCCTACTGGACCCTCAACGCGGCGATCGACCTCGGATTCACCGGTCACCCCTTCCCCGACCAGTACAGGGCCGGTCTCGGCGCCCGGCGCAGGGCACAGGAGCCGATCCCGCCGGAGGTTTTCCGCAGGCCGACCTGACCGGTGTGCGCCGGGCCGGTCGGCGCCCGCCTAACGCCGGCCGGCCGTTGTTCCCAAAATCTCCTCGCCAAAAGTCACGGGTGTGGCAAACTGGCGCCACCAGAGAAAGGAGGTGGTCCTAGGTTGTTTGAAAGTCTTTGGACTCTGGAGGTGGTCGAGCGCTGAGCGGCGCTGACCGCGTGCGTCGCTCGTCTCAGCTCGGGACCGGTGGCGACTCCAAACTCGGACCACCCGGCTCTGGTTACCACGGACCTTGTCCACCTGTGGCGGCGTTCGTCGCCGAAGCAATGCCTTAGCTGTCATTCAACGGAAGGCCCCCGCCCCAGATCGCCGATGCGACTGGGCGGGGGCCCTTCTACGTCTCGAAGCCGTGCTCCCTCATCCAATCGTCGTTGAACACCTTCGATAGGTAACCGCGTCCCGAGTCGGGCAGGATCACCACCACCAGCGAGTGGTGGTCTTCGTCGGCGACCTGGATCGCGGCGTGCACGGCCATCCCACACGACCCGCCGGAAAGGATGCCCTCTTCTCTGGCAAGTCTTCGTGTCATGGAGAGAGACTCGGCGTCGGTCACCTTGACCCAGCGGTCGATCAGGTCGAGGTCGACCGTTTCCGGGTAGAAGTCCTCACCGACACCCTCCACCGTGTACTGATGGATCTCGCTCTCCTCCGTCGCGGTGTAGATCGACCCCTCGGGGTCTGCTCCGACCAGTTGCAGGTCGGCCTTCTGTTCCTTGAGATAGCGTCCGGCTCCGGTGATGGTGCCACCAGTGCCCACTCCGACCACCAGCACGTCGACTTCGCCGTCGGTCTGACGCCAGATCTCGGGTCCGGTGGTCTCGTAGTGGGCGCGGGGGTTGGCCGGGTTGGTGTACTGGTCAGGGTGAAATGCGCCTGGGATCTCGCCGACCAGTCGTCGCGCCACCCCGTAATAAGAGTCAGGGTGCTCCGGGGTCAGGTTGGTGGGGGTGACTATCACTTCCACCCCGTAGGCTTTCAGGAGCGCCTGCTTCTCCTTCGAGACCTTGTCGGGCACGGTGCATATGACCCGATACCCGCGCACCGCTCCGATCATCGCCAGACCGACCCCGGTGTTTCCCGAGGTCGGCTCGATGATGGTGCCGCCCGGGCTCAGAAGCCCGTCCCTCTCCGCCGCGTCGATCATCGAGACGGCGATCCGCTCCTTGATCGATCCACCCGGGTTCATGTGCTCCAGCTTGGCCACCAGGTTGCCGGGACGATGAACACGAGAAAGCCGGACCAGCGGTGTGTTACCGATAGCCGCAACGACGTCGTCGAAGATCTCCATGAGGCGGCGAGGCTAGGCAGGTTCGGGAAGATCGCGGACCCCGGGACGGACCTAATCTGGCCGGGTGAGTCGTCTCGCCCGGTTTGCATGGTTCACCTTGCTCTTCAGTGTCGGGGTGATCCTGCTCGGCGCCCTGGTCAGGTCGACCGGATCGGGTGCGGGCTGTGGCCGTTCATGGCCCAGATGTCAGGGTGAGTTGCTCCCTCAACTCGAGGGGGCGACCGCGATCGAGTTCACCCACCGCGCTGCCAGCGGTGTCGGCCTGGTGCTGGTTTCGTTCTTGCTGGTTCTCGTCTGGAAGCAGGTCCCCAGGGGCGAGCCGGCCCGGGTCGGTGCCACATTGTCGTTGGTCTCGATCGTTGGGGAGGCGCTGATCGGAGCGATGATCGTGCTCGCCGAATGGGTAGGGGACGACGCCTCCCTGGCCCGGGTGATTTCCGTGCCGCTGCATCTGGTCAACACGCTGTTTCTGCTGGCGGCACTGACTCTGACCGCATTCTGGCTGACCGGCGGTCGCCGTCTTTCCCCTCGCGCCCACCCCCAAGTCTGGCGTTGGGCGGTCCTTGGTGGTGTCGCCCTAGTGCTCCTGGCAGCGAGTGGTGCGGTCACCGCCCTGGCCGACACGCTGTTCCCCAAGGATGGCTCGGGCCTTTCCGGTTCTGACGAGGCTCACTTCCTGACCGAGCTGAGGATCATCCACCCGGCACTCGCCGTGTTGGCCGCCTCGGTCGGCTGGTGGGTCTCGGGCCGCGTCGAGGGCACCAGATCGAACGCCGGCCGAGTCTTGCCAGTTCTGGTCGGCTTGATGTTGATCACCGGGTCGCTGAACATCGTGCTCGGTGTCCCGGTGTGGATGCAGCTGATCCATCTGTTGTTGGCTGACGCGCTGTGGATCGCCTATGTCCTGGCATCGGCCGAGGCGCTTCAGGTTCCGGTCAAAGTCAGCCAGTCGAGGTAGCCCCGCCCTTCTGGCGGACTGCCAATCCCCGTCAGTTCCAGAACTAGGGTCCGATGGTGTTCGACGAGCTTGCCGACGGTGTGTTCAGGAGACGCTACGAATCGATGGACCTCAACATCGGAGTCGTCGTCTCCGAGGGTGGGGTCCTGGTCATCGACACTCGATGCACCCATGCCGAGGCCGACGAGTTGTTGCGGGAGATTCGCTCGTTGACGTTGTTGCCGGTGCGATGGGTTGTCGACACTCACTGGCACTGGGATCACACCTTCGGCAACGCTCGTTTCGGTGAAGCGGACATTTGGGGCCACGACCGATGCCGGAAGGCATTGACGGAGCGGGGAGAGTCGATGAAGGTGGACGCCTCCGAGTGGCTGCCCGGGCTCGCCGAGGAGATCGACTCGGTGGTGATCACCCCGCCGGGGAAGACATTCACCGAGACCGCGAGCATCGATATGGGATCGAAGGAGGTGACGTTGGGCTATCACGGCTTGGGGCACACCGACGCCGACGTATCCATCTCGGTGGAGGGCCACGGGGTGGTGTTTCTCGGAGATCTGATTGAAGCGGGCTCCCCTCCCTACTTCGATGACAGCCACCCGATCGAATGGCCGGGCACCCTGACCGCCGCCCTCGCCGGCGGGCACCCCACCCTCGTCCCCGGCCACGGCGACACCATGAGCCAAGCCACGGCACACCAACAGCTGCAGGAGTTGGGAGCCGTCGCCGAACTGGCGAGAAGCTGTGTCGAGGAGGGGATGGCAGTCACCGACGCTGCCAAACATGGCCCCTATCCCCAAGAAGTCATGCTCTCGGCCCTGAGCCGGGCGGTCGAGCTCGCGATCTAGTGCTCCGGATCGCCGACGCGGCCACTTTGGCGGTTGAGCTGGTCCCTCAGGTGAGCGGGATCAGAGGTTGGGAGGTCGCACACATGACCCTGGCACAGGTAGGCGAGTGTCTCGCCTGTTCCGGCCCTTCCAACCAGCAGCGGCACCGATCCCGACCCGTCGAGCGACGGGGCCAAGGCGACGTTGGGTCGAAATCGCTCCCAGTAGACCCGGGCATTCTCCTGCCATTCCGGCCCGACCACGGCCAATTCCCGAGTGTTCAGGGAAGAGTGGAGGACGGAGAGATGGTGGCCCACCATCGATGGATAGCGATCCATCAACACTCCGACCGACTGGACGGCATCGAGGGCGGCCTCTCTTTGCCCGGCATCACCGGTGTACGACGACAGGATCATGAGTGCCTCGGCGGCCATACCGTTCCCGGACGGAAGCGGATTGTCAGCCGGGCTCTTGGGCCGTTTGATCAGGCTCTCCCCATCGATCGGGGTGTCGAAAAAGCCGCCGTCGGAGTCCGAGAAGCGTTCCGGCACGTTCCTTGTCAGGTCGTCGGCTGCGAGATACCACTCGAGCTCCCCGGTAGCGGCGTAGAGGGCGAACAGACCCAGGGCCATGGCCGCGTGGTCGTCGAGGAAGGCGCTCACACCGACCCGACCCTCCCGCCAGGACCGATGCAGCCCTGCCTCTGTGATCAGGTTGCCCATGACGAAGCTTGCGGTCGTGCGGGCGATTCCGAGGTATCTGTCGTCACCGAGAGCGGCACCCGCCTCGGCGAAGGCACGTATCGCCAGACCGTTCCACGAGGCGACGATCTTGTCGTCGAGACCCGGCCTGATCCGGTGTGCCCGGTGATCGAGGAGCCGTTGCCGAATCGATTCGAGTCGGTCGCTCCACTCCTCCCCTCCCGGTCGGTGAAGGATGTTCGAGCCTTCGAAATTGCCGTGTGGCGTTGCCCCGAAGAAGCTGGCCGCCGTTGCGGCATCATCCTCGCCAAGCACGTCCTCCAGTTCCTGTGTGGTCCACACATAGAACTTGCCCTCCACCCCTTCACTGTCGGCGTCCTCGGCCGAGTAGAAGCCACCGTCAGGATGACGCAGTTCCGTTTCCAGGTAGTGGAGTGTGGTTCGGGCCACTTCGACGAAACGGGGCCGACCCAGCTCGATACCCGCCCACAGGTAGAGACGGGCCAATTGGGCATTGTCATAGAGCATCTTTTCGAAGTGAGGAACCAGCCATTGGTCGTCCACCGAGTAGCGGGCAAAGCCGCCACCCAGCTGATCGTGGATCCCGCCGTCGGCCATCTCCGAGAGCGTGACCTCCAACATATGGGCGGCGCGATGGGCCCAGCTTTCCCGGTGGATTCGGAGCAGGAACTCCAACACCGGCTGCTGGGGGAACTTGGGTGCAGAGCCGAAACCCCCGTTGATCGGGTCGAAACTGGAGGCGAGAGCCTCATAGGCACCCTTCAGCGTCTCCTCGTCGGGCAGGTCGACAGGCTTGGGGAGACGGCTGCTGATAGCGTCGGTGAGCAGGTCTGACTGGCCGATGACCTCCTCCCGTTTCGCCTCCCAGGCCTCTGAGACACCTTTCATCACGCTGCGGAAGGAGGGCATTCCGCCGCCGTCGCGGTTGGGGAAATAGGTGCCGGCATAGAACGGGCGGCCGTCGGGCGTGAGCCAGACGGTCATCGGCCAACCCCCGCGTCCGGTCATCGCCTGCACCGCCTCCATGTAGACACTGTCGACGTCGGGGCGCTCCTCGCGGTCCACTTTGACGTTGACGTAGAGACGGTTCATCTCCGCTGCCGTCTGCTCGTCCTCGAACGACTCGTGAGCCATGACATGGCACCAATGACACGCCGAATAGCCGACACTCAACAGGATGGGAACGTCGCGCCGCTTCGCCTCGTCGAACGCTTCCTCCCCCCACTCGTGCCACTCCACCGGGTTGTCCTTGTGCTGGAGCAGATAGGGAGACGTGGCGTTGACGAGTCGGTTCGGCATCGTCTTTGAACGTAGTCGTTCGCCAAGGTCACGAGGTCACCACCGCGGTGTTCGGCGATCGGGCCGGGATTAGGGTCCGCGCTGCGAAGACCTATCGGGAGAAGACATGACCGATGACGACATCAGGGCCCTCTATCTCACTGCCGAACGGCGCTGGATGCAGGGCTGGCTCGCCGGCCCGACACTGGAGGGCCAGCCTCTGCGCAGGGGTGCGACCGCCCCGGACGTGGAAGTGCTCGACTCCGACCATGCCCCGGTGCGACTGGCCACACTCTGGGAGAGTGCTCCCAGCCTGATCCTCCTCTGGCGTCATTTGGGGTGCGGGTGTGGTCTGGAGCGAGCTCAACGTCTGGCGGATGAGCATCAGGGCTATGTCGACGCCGGTCTCAATGTGGCGATCGTGGCACCGGGAGATGTCGAGCGGGTCGCCGCCTACAAAGAGAGATACCAGATCCCGGTACCGATGTTCAGCGATCTCGGGTACAGCGCCCACAAAGCGTTCGGGCTGGGGCATTGGTCGGTGGAGCAGGTCCTCTATGACGCGCCCGATGAGTACTGCGACCTCGAGGAAGCCACCGGCCGACGTTTTCAGGAGGACCGCCGATCTCAGGGAAGACCGCTGGTGGACGATCCGTGGATGGCGTCCGGTGAGTTCGTCGTGGCCCCTGACGGGGTGATCCGTGTCGCCCATCAGTACAACTATTGCGCCGACTATCCCGATCCCAGGATCTTCACCACCGCCGCCCGTCTGATTGGTTGAGGGACAATGGTGCACCGACTCGCAAGTCTCACGCATGTCCCGCCGGCCCTCGACGCCCCTGGCTGCGTCCTCGTCCTCAACGCACCGCACCGGGTGCGCCTTCGTCCT
>Ga0209640_10000866_pt1 | contig 24501 bp, 26 predicted proteins | sample RifCSP10_1_FD_184018 | JGI IMG/M metagenome (GOLD analysis project Ga0209640, IMG submission 184018) | Soil microbial communities from Rifle, Colorado - Rifle CSP2_sed 10_1 (SPAdes) (version 2) | ecosystem: Environmental > Terrestrial > Deep subsurface > Rock core/Sediment | place: Rifle... | reverse complement strand
CGCGTACGCGCTCGCGGTAGCCGGGGACGGCGTTCGCATCGCGCGTCGTCTTGAAGGCGGCGAGCGCGCGGCCGAGCGCGTCGAACGCGACGAGCGCGGAAAAGCCGTAGTAGAGGACGATCGAAGCGCCGGCGCGTTCTTCGTCGGCGAGCGTGGCGCCCGGCATGTCGACGATCATCGCGGGTCTTGCGACGCGGCGCCGGATCTCGGCGAGCTGCGCCGGGGTGACGGAAGTGGGGAACACGAGGTCGGCGCCCGCGGCGGCGTAGGCTTCGAGCCGCCGCACCGTGTCGTCGAAATCGCGCGCGATCCAGTTCGCGTCGGAGCGCGCGACGACGAGGAAATCCGGGTCGGTGCGCGCATCCACCGCGGCGCGGATGCGCGCGGCGGCCTCCTCCAGCGGGCGCAGCGCCTGCGGCAGATCGGTGTGCTTTCCCGCGCCCGAGTGGTCCTCGATGTGGATCGCGGCGACGCCTGCCTGCTCGAACGCCTGCACGGTGCGCCAGATGTTCGCCGGGTCGTTGAATCCGCCCTCGGCGTCGGCGATCACGGGAACGCGCACCGCGTTCGCGATCGTGCGCGCCTGCGTGGCGAGATCGTCGAGCGAAAGAAGCCCCGTGTCGGGCAGCCCGAAGCGGCTCGCCGCGGTGGCGTAGCTGCCGATGTAGACCGCGTCGAACCCGTGCGCTTCGATCAGCCGCGCCGAGAGCGCGTCGGTCGCGCCCGGCACGGCGATGGCGCGGCCGCTTGCGACGAGCGCGCGCAGCCGCGTGCGCGCGGCGTGGGCGGGGGAACCGAGCGGCGCTTCGCTCATGCGGCGCATTCTAGCGGCGCGGCGGGGCAAAAATCCAGTAAATACACGAACTTCGTGTTACACTGGATGCGTGTATTTTGTGGAGACGGCGATGCGCAATGTCACGGTCACGCTGGACGACGAAACGGCCGCCTGGGCGCGCGTGCAGGCGGCGCAACGGGACATGAGCTTGTCGCGCTTCATCGGCGAGCTGCTGCACGAGCGCAGGCGCCACTCGCGCGAGTACGAGGAGGCCATGCGGGCCTCGCTTGCAGAGAAGCCGTTCAACCTGAAAGGCCCCTGGAAGCCTTACCCCAAGCGCGAGGAGCTCCATGACCGGCCTGTGCTTCGTCGACGCTAACGTCCTCGTCTATATCCGCGATCCGCGCGACCGGGCGAAGCAGGCGCGTGCGAACGCCTGGCATGAGCACCTTTGGCGCGAGCGCCGAGGACGCACCAGCATGCAGGTGCTTTCCGAGTACTACGTCAACGCGAGACGGCTGGGCGGGGTGGCGGCCGACGACCTCTGGAAGAGCGTGGAGCGGTACCTCGCCTGGAACCCGCAGCCGATCGACGAGCCGCTGCTGCGCCGCGCGCACGAAGTCGAGCAGCGCTGGCGCCTGTCGTGGTGGGACAGCATGGTGGTCGCCGCTGCGCAGTTGCAGGACTGCGCGCTGCTCCTCACCGAGGATCTCCAGGACGGCGGCGTCTACGGCACGCTGACCGTGCGCAGCCCCTTCACGCTTTCGGTCGAGGAGCCCGCGGCCGCGTACGCCGTTGCTCCGCTCGCGCTTGCGAGCCGGCACCGTCCGCGCGGCCGGCCGAAGCGCAGCGCGTTCGGCTGAAAGGATTCGCCATCGAACCTTGGGATCAGCCGCTTGCGGCGGCTATCATGGCCCATGCCGCGCCGCATCTACCCCTGGTACTTGGCGTCGCGCCTGCGCGACGGGATCCGATCCCGGCTTTCTCAATTCGCCGCCGCTTTCGCCTTCGCCTCGAGCAGCTCCCAGCGCTCGAGCTTCTCCATGAGCAGCGCCTCGATCTCGCCGCTCCTGCGCTGGTCGTCGCGCAGCCGTTCGGGCGGCTGGCGGTAGTAGTCCGGTGCGTGCATGCGCGCGAAGAGGTCCTTCTGCTCGGCTTCGAGCACCTCGATTTCGCCGGGGAGGGATTCGAGTTCGCGCGTTTCCTTGTAGGTGAGCTTGGGGCGGGGGCGATCACCACCCCGGCTCGCTGCGCGAGCCACCCCTGCTCGGGGAGGAGGGGAGCTTTCGGGTAGTTGCCGCTGGCGTGCCCAATCGGTATATCCGCCGGCGTACTCCTTCCACACTCCGCTGCCTTCGAAGGCAAGCGTCTGCGTGACGACGTTGTCGAGAAACGCGCGGTCGTGGGAGACGAGGAGGATCGTTCCCGCGTAGCCCTGGAGCGCCGCTTCGAGCAGCTCGAGCGACTCGATGTCGAGGTCGTTGGTCGGTTCGTCGAGCACCAGCACGTTCGCGGGCCGCGCGAAGAGCCGCGCAAGGAGCAGGCGGTTGCGCTCGCCGCCCGAGAGCATGCGCACCGGGGCGCTGGCGCGCCGCGGCGGAAAGAGGAAGTCGCCGAGATAGCTCATGACGTGCTTCTTCGCGCCGTCCACCTCGACCCACTCGGAGCCCGGTGCGATCGTTTCGGCGACCGTCTTCTCCGGGTCGAGCGCCGCGCGCATCTGGTCGAAGTACGCGGGCCGGACGTTGGCGCCGATGCGCACCCGCCCCGTGTCGGGCGCGAGCGTGCCGAGGATGAGCCGCAGGAGCGTGGTTTTTCCTGCGCCGTTCGGTCCGATGAGGCCGAGGCGATCGCCACGGCTGACGAGGAGGTCGAGCCCTTTCACCACGGGAGCGGCACGGCCGGCAAAGCTCTTCGAGACGCCGGTGAGTTCGGCGACGAGCTTCCCCGAACGGTGCCCGGTGCCGATCGAGAGCTTCACCGCGCCGAGCCGCTCGCGCCGAGCCGCGCGCTCCTCGCGCAGGCGCTCGAGGCGCCGAATGCGCCCTTCGTTCCTCGTGCGCCGCGCTTCGATTCCCTTGCGGATCCACGCCTCCTCCTGCGCCCAGAATTTGTCGAAGCGCCGCTCTGCGACCGTCTCGGCGGCAAGCTCCTCCGCCTTCAGCCGCTCGTAGTCCGAGAAGTTGCCCGCGTAGGAGCGAAGCAGGCCCCGGTCGAGCTCCGCGATGCGCGTCGCGACGCGATCGAGAAAAGCGCGGTCGTGCGTCACCACGATCGCGGCGGGCTGCTTCGAGAGGGAATTTTCCAGTTGCAGAATGCCGTCGAGGTCGAGGTGGTTCGTCGGCTCATCGAGCAGCAGCAGTCCGGGCTCGAGCGCAAAGGCAAGCGCAAGCGCGGCGCGCTTCGCCTCGCCCCCCGAGGCGGCCTGCGGCGAAAGGTTTTCGTCCACGCCGAAGCGGTGCAGGAATTCGGCAAGCCGCGTCTCGGCGCGCCAGCGCTCGCGCTCGTCGTGAATCGCCGGGATGTGGCCGCGCAGCAGCAGGCTCGAGCGCAGCGTCGGCGCGTGCGGAAGCGTCGGCTCCTGCTCGACCATCGCGATGCGCAAGCCCTCGCGCCTTCGCAGCTCGCCGCCGTCGAGCGCGACGGTCCCGGCGATGACGCCCAGCAGCGAAGATTTCCCCGTGCCGTTGCGGCCGATCAGGCCGATCCGCTCGCCCGCCTCCATCACGAAGGAGGCGCGATCGAGAAGCGGCAGATCGCCGTAGGCGAGCTCGGCGCCCGAGAGGGTGAGGAGGGGCATGCTGGCGCGGCGCGGTGAGTCAGCGCGCGGCGTCGAACGCCGCTTTCGCGCGGCGCACGAGGCTCGGATGGAGCATGCCGAGCTTGGGCGACTGGCCGTGCGGTGCGCGGGCAGGCGCTGAAAGAGCACGTCTGCGCGCCGCTGCCCGGGATGCTGCGCTGATTGAGCTCAGGGGACTGAGATGTTGCGTCCTACCTTGCGTATCTCCATGATTGTGAATCTCTGAAATGCAGCAGTTTAAGCCCTGGACCGGGCCCGCAGCCCGGATCGGCCTTGAGAAACCGCGCGGGGATCCCTCTCGAACCCGTATAATAAGGGTTCCTTACTTAAAGGATTCCTGTAAATGCTTGCGAAGCTGACCTCGAAGAACCAGTTGACGCTGCCGAAGGCGGTGGTGCGGGAGTTCCCCGGGACGCGCTATTTCGAGGTGAGGGCGGAGAAGGGGCGCATCGTGCTGGTTCCCGCGCGGGTGACGAGCCTCGAGGGCGTCTGGCGCAAAATCGAGTCGCTCGGCATTACGGAGCGCGACATCGACGACGCGGTGGCGTGGGCGAGAAAAAGGCGCTGACGCGCGCGCTGCGCGTGGTGTGCGACACCAACGTCGCGGTGTCGGCGCTCGTCTTCCGGGCCGGCCGACTCGCCTGGCTGCGCGAGGCGTGGGCCGCGGGAACCGTGGTTCCGGTCGTGTGCAGGGAGACGCTGGCCGAGCTCGTGCGCGTGCTCGGCTACCCGAAGCTGCGCCTCGAAGCGGAAGAAACGAAAGACCTGCTCGCGCTATACATGGAGCATGCGGAAGCGCTCGCGGAGGTGAAAACCGCGGCGCGGCTGCCGGAATGCCGCGACGAGGGCGATCGCATGTTCCTGCGACTTGCCTACGCGGCGCGCGCGGACGCGCTGGTGACGGGCGACGACGATCTTCTCGCCGTGGCGGCGAAGTCGAAGATACCGATTCTCTCGCCCGACGCGCTGAAGCAGCGGCTGCAGTCCCGCCCGGGTGCGGAGCCTGGCGCCTAGGTCTCCCCAAGCACCGTCACCACGATGCTGCGCGCGTGCGGCGCGCGGCGGTGCTCGTAGAGGTAGAGGCCCTGCCAGGTGCCGAGCATGAGGCGGCCGTCGGCGACGGGAATCGTGAACGAATTCGAGGTGAGGATGGAGCGCGCGTGCGCCGCCATGTCGTCCGCGCCTTCGGTGTCGTGGCGGTAGGCGGGATCGCCGTCGGGCGCGAGGCGCGAAAGGATCGTCTCGAGATCGCGCCGCACGTCGGGATCCGCGTTCTCGCAAAGGATGAGCGATGCGCTCGTGTGCTGCAGGAACACGGTGCAAAGGCCCTTGCGGATTCCGGTTTCGGCGACCGCGCGCGCGACTTCGGTCGTGAGATCGGTCGTGCCGCGGCCCCGAGTGCGGAAGTCGAGCGTCTTCTGGCCGATCACCGGTCGTCCTTCGAGCGCGCGCCGTTCCAGGCGAAGAACGCCGGGATGAGGAGCACGAGGAAGAGCCCCTTGAAGAGCACCGAGAGCGCGACCGAGGCGACCGCGAGGCCGATCGCGAGCGCGGTGAGCTGGTTTTTCGTCACGGCCTGGATTGCGCCTCGGCGAGCGCGCGCTTAGCGCCGTCGGCAAGCAGCCAGATGTCGGCGGTGAGCGTCACGAAGTCGTAGCCCTTGGCGAAAAAGCCTGGCGCGGCGCGGGGGTGGCGCGCGACGCCGCCGAGCCAGCGGCCGGCGGACTTGGTGCGCCGCTCGATCTGCGCGACGAGGGCGTGCAGTTCCGCGTCATCGTAGCTGCCGTACTCGGCAAGGCGCGAGAAATCGGGCGCGACGTCTGCGGCGAGGTCACCGGGCCCGGAGATGATCATATCGATGCCTTCGACCTCGAGGATCGCAGGGAGGTTCTGGGCACCTTTCCTGGTCTCGATGATCGCCGCGACGAGGAGCTGGTCGAGGTACTCGCGCGGATACTGCGTTTCGGCGAGGCCCCATTTCGCGGCGCGCGATTCGGGATAGCCGACTCCGCGGGTCCCGCCCCTTGGGCGGTAGCGGGTCGCAGCGACCACGGCGCGCGCCTGGTCCGCGGTTTCCACGGTGGGAACGACGATGCCGTCGACCCCCGCGTCGAGCGCGCGCTGGATGTACGTCGGATCGTGCGAGGGCACGCGAAGGAGCACCGCGGTGTCGCTCGCCTGCGCCGCGCGCAGTTGCTCGATGAGCGTGCGGAAGTCGGCGCCGACGTGCTCGTGGTCGACGATGAACGCGTCGAACCCGCAGAGCGCGAGGAGCTCGGTGGAATCGCCGCCGGCGAGAAAGATCCAGCAGCCGGCGGCGTGCTCGCCCGCGCGCAACTTCTTCTTGAGCTTGTTGATTCGCAGCATTGCGGTTTCCCCTGTCAGGACGCGCCGTTGCGACGCGCGCGTTCGGCGAACTCGCGGCAGCCCATGAAGTCCTCGAACTCGCGCAAGCACTCGCGACGCCCGTTCACGGTTTCCTCTCGAAGCCGCGCACCAGCGCCGCGCGCGCGTCCCCGGCCTGCATGAGGAGCGAAAAATCCGAACCGGCGAGCACGAGCTGCACGCCCATGCCGATGTGGCGCTCGAGAAGCTCGGGCGTGTACATGCCGCCCATGCCGGCGAACTTGCCGTGCTTCCTGCATGCGGCGATGACTTTCCTGTAGGCATCTGCAACCCGCGGGTCGTCGAACTGGCCCGGAATCCCCAGCTCGAAGCAAAGGTCGTTGGTGCCAATCAGCAGCGCGTCGATGCCGGGCACCGCGGCGATCGCCTCGCAGTTCTCGATCCCGCGCGGCGATTCGAGCATCACGACGACCAAGGTCTCCTCGTTCACGATCCGTGCCGCTTCGCCCACGGGCATCGCTGCGAACCCGAGCTGCTGCAGGCCGCCGCCCATCGAGCGGTGGCCGAGCGGCGGGAAGCGGCAGTGATCGGCGATGCGGCGCGCTTCCAGCTCGGTCTCGACGTGCGGCACGACGACACCTTGCGCGCCGTTATCGAGCATGCGCGAAGAAAGCCAATGCTCCTTTCCCGGCACGCGCACGACCGGGGTGATGCCCACGGCGAGCGACGCAGCGGCGATCTGCGCCGCGGTGTCGGTGTCCATCGAGTTGTGCTCGCAGTCGATGAAGAGCCAGTCGAAGCCGGCGGTCTTCATGATCTGCGCGGTGTCGACGGTGCGCGCCTGGCGAAGCCCCACGCCGACGGCGAGCTTGCCCGCGCGCAACTGGCGCAGGGCGTGGTTGGGAACGGCGGTCATGCGGTCCTCCGGTGGCGGGCGCGCGGTATTTGAGATAGAAAGCTACGAGTTTAACGAAGAGGAGGGACCGGATATGGCAAAGGCGTACTGGGTAGTCTGCTACCGTTCGATCAAGAACCCGGAGGCGCTCGCGGCCTACGCGAAGCTTGCCGGGCCGGCGGTGCAGGCCGCGGGCGGGCGCTTCCTCGCGCGCGGCACGGCGGCAAAGGCGTACGAGGCGGGGCGCGAGTTGCGCACGGTGGTGGTCGAGTTCGAGAGCGTTGCGCAGGCGGTGGCGGCGCACGACAGCCCGGGCTACCAGGCGGCGCTCGAGGCGCTCGGCCCGAACGCCGCCGAGCGCGACATGCGGATCGTCGAGGGCGTGGGCTGAGTGAAGGACCGCGGCTACTTCTTCAGCTTCTGCGCGAGGAATTCGAGCACCTTCGTCCACGCGTCTTCGCTCGCCGCGGGGCGGTAGCGCTCCTCGCTGTTGAAGGACTGGAAGGCATGGCCGGCGCCGTCGTAGCGGTGAAACACGTGCTCGACGCCGGCACGGGCGAGGGCGGCGGCGTAATCGTCCACGTCCTGCGGCGAGGGGTTGGTGTCGTCGTTGCCGAAAAAGCCGATCACCGGGCAGCGGATCTGCGCCGCGAGGTCGATCGCCGGCGGGTTGCCTTCGCCCATCACGAACTTGATGCGGCCGCCGTAGAACACGGCGCAGGCCTTGTAGCGCGGGTTGGTGCACGCGCCCAGCCAGGCGACCCGCCCGCCCCAGCAGTGGCCCACGATGGCGATGCGATTCGCATCAACCTTCGGATGCGCGGCGAGCAGCGCAAAGGCGGCATCGAGATCGGGCCTGGTCCAGTCGTCGCGGAACTGGTCGCGCTTGACCTGGATGTCGGCTTCCTTGGGCCACCAGTGGAAGATGAACGGCGCAGCGACCGCGTAGCCGTTCGCCGCGTAGCGCTCGGCGACTCCCAGCGTGACGACGTCGTTCTCGATGCCGGTGTGGCCGACGGGAATGTGCTGGCAGAGCAAGATCCCGGGATGCGGTCCGGCGCCCGCGGGCTCGAACAGGAACACTTCCATCGGGCTGCCTCGCACTGCCACGGTTTCGATACGGTAGGTCATGTCCTTTCCTTTCCTCCGGGTGGTCGTCGGCGTGAAGCGTCTCGCAACATCCCCAGCCTTTCAAAGCACAGAAACAATTCGCGGCAAGCCCAGGCGTCGGTGGCGGCATAGGCGATCTGCGCCGCGGACAGGCGCGACGCCGCCCAGTTCGAGGTGCGCTTGCCCTTGGGAATCCGGAACCCGAGGAAAATCGCCGCGAGGTTGCGCAGGCCCGTCTGGCGCAGGCCGTAGCCAAGTGCAACCGCACCGGCATCGAGCACGGAAGCCTCGACCGAGGGAAACAGGAGCTTCAGTTGGCGCAGATCGTGCGCCAATGAAACGCCGACCTTGACGATGCCCGGCGCGGCGAGGAGCTCGCCGATCGCCTTTGAGAAATCCAGCCGCCGCAACGGAAAGAGGTATACCGCGCGCGCCGTCGCCACCTGGACGAGCGCGGGCAGGTGGCGCTCGCCCTTGCGGAACGCCGGCCGCGTCTCGGTGTCGATGCCGACCACGCGTTCCTGGCGGATGTCCGTCATCGCGCGCGCCAGCTCATCGGGCGTGCAGACGAGGCACACCTCGCCCTCGTAGCGCCGGATCGGCAGCCCCGCGACCGCCTCGCCCGATATCGCGCGCAGGAATTCGATTGGCAGGGTCACGGGGATCGCTTGATCGGGATGGTTCGGCAGCGGATCTTACCCCGCCAGTCGTCGCGGGTTGCCGCCCTTACAATCCATCCATGGAAACTGCGATTCATGGCGCCGCGGCGCGCCGCAAGGGGGTGCTGCTGATGGTCGCCGCGGCGCTTTGCTGGAGCACGGGCGGGATTTTCGTGCGCAACGTCGGCACGTCGGATGGCTTCGAGATCGTATTCTGGCGCTCGGTGTTCATGGCGATGTTCCTGTTCGTCACGCTCGCGTGGTGGCACCGCGGCGCGGTGTGGTCGAGGATCGCCGCAGTGGGGCGCGCCGGCGTTCTTTCGGGCGCGCTGCTCGCCGCGACGTTCTTCTTTTTCATCCTCTCGCTGATGCGCAACACCGCCGCCAACACCTTCGTGCTGATGAGCACGGGGCCGTTCTTCGTGGCGGTGTTCGGCTGGATCTTCCTGCGCGAGCGCGTGCCGCCGCGCACGTGGATCGCCATCGCGGTGGCGCTCGCCGGGATCACGCTCATGTTCGCCGACGGCCTGGGCGCGGGGCGCAGCCTCGGCAACGCGCTTGCGCTCGGCGTGGCGACGGCGTTCGCCTTGAACGTCGTGGTCCTGCGCCGGATGCACGCAAGCGTGGACATGGTGCCGGCGGTGATGATCGCAGGGCTGATCTCGATCGTCGTCGCGCTGCCCTTTGCGTTGCCGCTCGCGCCGACGGGGCGCGACCTCGCGCTGCTCGCGCCGATGGGCTGCCTGCAACTCGGTCTGGGCTGCCTGCTGATGACGCGGGCGACGCGTTACCTCGCTGCGGGCGAGATCGGGCTGCTGTCCCTGATCGAGACCATCCTTGCGCCGATCTGGGTCTGGCTGGGCGTCGGCGAGCGCCCGAGCGCGCTTGCGTTCGCCGGCGCGGCGATCGTGCTCGGCGCGCTGCTCGCGAACGAGTGGGTCGGCTTCCGGCGGGCGAAGCCCGTCCCCGCGTGAGGCCGGTTACGCGAAACGCTGGAAAGGCGCGACCAAGGAGCGGCTATCATGCGGTCCTGCCGACCTTTCGCACACGGTTCCCATGAGCCACAAGCACGAACATCTCATCGAGACGATCTTCCGCGATCCGATCAACACCAACATCCACTGGCGCGAGGTCGAGTCGCTGATGATTCACCTCGGCGCCACGGTGGAAAATCTGTCGGGCGCGCGGTTGCGCGTGAAGCTGAACGGTTACGAGGACACGCTGCACCGCCCGCACCACGGCGCATCGACCCTCGGCCGGCAGGACGTGAAGCACCTGCGCGAGGTGCTCGCGCGCGGGCGGGTGACGCCCTCGCTTTACGCGGAGATGATGAAGGCGAAGGCGAAGGGCCGATAGCGCTGCCGTGGGCGCCCGGCGGGCACGCCGCCGGCAACTATAATTTCCCGCAATGCCCGAGACCAGCGCTCCCCGCCGCATTTCGCAGTTCTGGGACGACGCGATTGTCCCGGCGCTCGTCGAATACATCCGGATTCCCGCCAAGTCGCCGCATTTCGACCGCGACTGGCGCACGCACGGCCACATCGAGGCTGCGGTCACGCTGGCGGCGGACTGGTGCCGGAAGAATGCCGTGCCGGGAATGACGCTCGAAGCGGTGCGGCTGGAAGAGCGCACGCCGGTCCTCTACATCGACGTTCCCGCTTCTGCCGGCGCGGAAACCCGCGGCACGGTGCTTCTCTACGGGCATCTCGACAAGCAGCCGGAAATGACCGGCTGGCGCGCGAGCTTCGGCCCGTGGACGCCGGTGATCGAGAACGGGCGGCTCTATGGTCGCGGCGGCGCGGACGACGGCTACGCGGTGTTCTGCGCGCTCGCCGCGCTCCGGCACCTCGCCGAGGAGGGCCGGCCGCACGCGCGCTGCGCGATCCTGATCGAGTGCTGCGAGGAAAGCGGGAGCTACGACTTGCCGGCGTACCTCGAGGCGCTTGCACCGCGAATCGGCGCGCCGGAATTGGTGGTGGGGCTGGATTCGGGCTGCGGCAATTATTCGCAGCTTTGGGGCACGACCTCTCTGCGCGGCCTCGTCAACGGCGTGCTCACGGTGGAGGTGCTTTCCGAGGGCGTGCACTCGGGCGATGCGAGCGGCGTGGTGGCTTCGAGTTTTCGCATTGCGCGCGCGCTTCTCGAGCGCGTCGATGACGCCGGAACCGGCGTGGTGAGGGACCGCCGGTTTCACGCCGCGATCCCGGCCGAGCGCACGGTGCAGGCGCAACGCGCAGCCGAGGTGCTGGGCGAGGAGATCTTCCGCAAGTTTCCGTTCGCAGAGGGCATGCGCCCGATGCACGGGGACCTTGCCGAACTGGTCCTCAACCGCACCTGGCGGCCGATGCTCGCCGTGACCGGCGCGGACGCGCTGCCGGCGCCCGCGAACGCGGGGAACGTGCTGCGGCCGATGACCGCGCTCGTGCTGTCGCTGCGCCTTCCGCCGACCGTCGAAGCCGAGGCCGCGGCGAAGCGGCTGAAGGAAATTCTCGAAGCCGATCCGCCGTACGGCGCGCGCGTTCGCTTCGACTACGGGCAGGCGGCGAGCGGCTGGCACGCGCCGGAAACATCTGTCTGGCTGGAGAACGTTCTCGACGAAACTTCGAGGCGTCACTACGGCGCGCCGGCGATGTGGATGGGCGAGGGCGGAACCATCCCCTTCATGGCGATGCTCGGGGTCAAGTTTCCGCAGGCGCAGTTCCTGATCACCGGCGTGCTCGGGCCGCACTCGAACGCGCACGGGCCGAACGAGTTCCTGCACATCGACTACGCGAAGCGGCTCACCGCGTGCGTCGCGGACGTCCTCGCGGCGCACGCCTCGCGCCGCTAGACAAAATGCGCCGCGATCAGATCGTTGCGAGCGTGTCCGGCGCGGCCTTTTCGCGCTGCCGCCGCTGGCGCTATCTCCTGTGGCGCAGGTGGGATGGGCGCAAGAGTGTCGCCAACTTTCTGATGCTCAACCCGAGCACCGCGGACGAGGCGAAGCTCGATCCGACCTGCTCGCGCGCCCGCGCCTACGCGAAGCGCTGGGGATTCGGCGCGCTGGTGGTGACCAACCTGTTCGCCTGGCGCGCGACGGAGCCCGCCGGGATGAAGGCGGCGCGGGATCCGGTGGGGCCGGGAAACGACGACGCGATCCTGCGCACGGCGCGCGAATCCGAAGTGGTGATCTGCGCCTGGGGCAACGATGGCGCGCACCTGGATCGCGCCGCGAAAGTGGCGAAGATGCTCCGCGCAGCGAAGGTCCCGCTCCACGTCCTGCGCTTGAACGGCGGCGGCGAGCCGGCGCATCCGCTGTATCTGCCGCGGGCGCTGCGGCCGAAGCCGTGGGACTAGACGTTCAGGCGCTCGGGCGAGAGGTAGTGCGGGCGTTAAGGCGCTCGGGAGAGAGGTAGTGCTGGCGCCAGGTTTCGAAGGGAACGGTGTCGGCGGCTTCGATCTGCCGTTGCTTCGCAAGCGATTCTTCCGCCAGGCGCGCAAAGCGCTGCTCCACCTCGGCCGGTAGCGGCTGGGTCTGCAGCGCGCTGCGGTGCTCGAGCGACTTTGCGAGCACGAGGCGCGTGTAGGAATTTTCGTGGCGCTCGGCCATCGCCCTGAGGACGCGCGCCGAAGGCGTGGAGGCGGGATCGGCAATCGCGGCCAGGGCGGCAGCGAGCGCCTCGCGGTGGGCGCGGACGCCGTGCGCGGCATCGAGCGCCGCGGCGACCGGCTCGCACCCGGCGAGCACTTGGCGGCCCCATTCGTCGAGCGCAACCTCCTGCGAGCCGCGTTCCAGGCGCAGGCCCGGCTCGCGGCCGCGCTCCGCGGTGCGGTGGAGGTTCCTCCGGATGGCGGCGATCTCCGGCGGCGTGTCCGGGGGGCTCTCAGCGAGCAGGCAATGCAGCAGGAACACGTCGAGAAAACGCATCGTGCCCGCCGTGATGCCGATCGGGCAGAAGGGGTCCAGGTCCATCAGGCGCACCTCGACGTATTCGACGCCGCGCTCCCTGAGCGCGTGCAGCGGGCGCTCGCCCGAGCGGATGATGCGCTTGGGCCGGATCGTGCCGTAGAACTCGTTTTCGATCTGCAACAGGCTGGCGGCGAGCTGGCGATACTCGCCCACGACATCGCCGCCGCCGTCGGCGCCGCGAATGCCGATCGCTTCGTAGGGCGGATACGGGTGCGTCAGCGCGTTCTGCAGCGACGCGCCGTAGCTTTCCAGGCTGTTGTAGCTCACCGCGATCGAAGACTGCGCGTCGCTCTGGTAGCCGAGCCGGCCCATGCGCAGCGACGTCGCGCCCGGCCGGTAGAGCGTGCCCGGTTTCAGCTCCTCGAGATCATGCTCGCGGCCGGCGACGAAGCTCGCGCACACCGCGGGCGAGGCGCCGAAGAGATAGAGGATGAGCCACGAATTGCGCCTGAAATTGCGGATGAGGGCAAAGTAGGCGTCGTTCGGCCCGCCTTGCCAGCGCAGCGCCGGCCAAGCCTCGTCGGGCAGCGAGAAGTTGTAATGGATGCCGGAGATCGTCTGCATGCGCCGGCCGTAGCGGTGCCCGAGGCCGATGCGGTACACGCTCTTGGCGCGTCCGATGTTGGAGCTGCCGTAACGGCCGATCGGGATCGCGTCGTCGGCGGGAAGGCCGCAGGGCATGCTGGCGCACCACAGCATCTCGTCGCCGATGTTCCGGTACACGACCTGGTGGATCCGCGTGAGCTCCTCGCGGCAGGCTTCCGGAGTGGTATGCACTCCGGTGATGAGTTCGAGCTGCGCCTCGCTGAAATCGGTCGTGATGCGGGGGTGGGTGAGCGCCGAGCCGAGCCCCGCGGGGTGCGGGGTCGCGGCAAGCGCGCCGTCGGTGCGCACGCGCAAGGACTCTTTCTCGATCCCGCGGCGCAAGCTCTTCAGCGCGGCGGGCGAAAGAGCGCGCAACCGAGTCTCGATCTGGCTCAAGCGGAAGTCTTTCGGCCTGTGGAAGACGGAAGGTAGCAGACAACAAAAAACCCCGCGCGGGCGGGGTCTTTCGACTGCGCGGCGCGGCCGGCTCGGCTACATTCGCGCCCTTCCGCCGTCATCCGGATTGGAGCAAGTCCATGAGTCTTTCCCCGCCGGCGCCGCGCCGTGAACGACGCGGTCGGCGGGACGAAGGGCTGCACGCACCTGCGCGAACTGCTCATGCCCGCGGCGACGGTGGCCTGCCAGACCATGGGGAGCTGGCCGAAAGCGGGCAAGGTTGCGACCGAAGTCCGCCCCGACAGCGAGCGCAAGAAACCCTGCTTCATCGACAGCTGCAAGGCCTGGGCTGCCGACGGGCCGGTGGTGCAGCGGCTGTTTCCGCTGCACTATCGCGCAATGCCGAAGGCGAGGACTGGATGAATATACAGTTATCGCCTATAGTCGCGGAGTGGCCAATGTTTCCGCTTTCGACCGGCTGAACGAGGCGCAGCGCGCGGCGGCGCGCTTCGGCGAGCGCACGGGCGGGGCGTTTCGCTCCGGGCCGCTGCTCATCATCGCCGGCGCGGGTACGGGCAAGACCAATACGCTGGCGCATCGCGTGGCCCACCTCGTCCTGGAAGGCGTGAGCCCGGAGCGCATCCTGCTGCTCACGTTTACGCGGCGCGCGGCGCTGGAGATGACGCGCCGGGCACAGAGGATCGTGGGCGAGGTCACCGCGGAGAAAGCGGGCGGCGCCGCGGTAAAGCTTCCCTGGTCGGGAACGTTTCACTCCGTCGCCAACCGTCTGCTCCGGCGGCATTGCAAGCGGGTCGGGCTGGAGGCCAACTTCAGCGTGCTCGACCGGGGCGACGCGGCGGACCTGATGGACCTGGTGCGCCACGAACTGGGGCTTTCCAGGGCGGAGAAGCGCTTTCCGCGCAAGGACACGTGCCTTGCCATCTACTCGCACCGGGTGAATACCCAGGGGGCGCTCGCCGGCACGCTCGGGGCGCTGTTTCCCTGGTGCGCGGATTGGGAGGAGGAGCTGACGCGGCTTTACCGCGCCTACGTCGAGAAAAAGCTCGCCCACCAGGCGCTCGATTACGACGACCTGCTCCTGTACTGGGACGCCATGATGGCGGAGGCCGATCTCGCCCGCGAAATCGGCGATCCGTTCGAGCACGTCCTGGTGGACGAGTACCAGGACACGAACGTGCTCCAGGCGCGCATTCTCAAGGCGCTGCGCCCGGACGGCTCGGGAGTGACCGTGGTCGGGGACGACGCGCAGTCGATCTACTCGTTCCGCGCCGCGACCGTGGAGAACATCCTCGGCTTTCCGGCGCAGTACGCGCCCGCCGCGGCGGTGGTGGCCCTGGAGGAAAATTACCGCTCTACGCAAGGCGTGCTCGATGCGGCGAATGCCGTGATTGCACAGGGCGAGCGGCAATACCGCAAGACGCTGAAGGCGCGGCGCGGGCGGGGCGAGCGGCCGCGCTACGTGACCGTCGCCGACGACCAGGGACAGGCGGGCTACGTGGTCGCCCGGGTGCTCGATGCGCGCGAACGCGGCGTGCCGCTCAGGCGCCAGGCGGTGCTGTTCCGCAGTTCACACCACAGCGACGTGCTGGAACTGGAACTGGTGCGCCGGAACATTCCCTATGTGAAATACGGCGGTCTCAAGTTCCTGGAAGCGGCGCACGTCAAGGACCTGCTTTCGGTGCTGCGCTGGGCGGAGAACCCGAAGAATCGCGTGGCGGCGTTCCGGGCGCTGCAGCTCCTCCCGGGGATCGGGCCGGCGGGAGCGGAGCGCTGCTGCATGCACCAGGAGGCCTCGGGATACGCCTGGCGCGCGCTCGCCGGTTTCGCCGCCCCGCCGCTCGCGGCGGATGACTGGCCCGCGTTCGCCGGGTTGATGACCTCGCTCGCGGTTCCGGAGGGGCCGTGGCAGGGCCAGGTCGGGCGCACGCGCGAGTGGTTCGAGCCGCACCTGGAGCGCATCTACGATTCCGCGCAGGTGCGCGCGGGCGATCTGGTGCAGCTCGAGCGCATCGCGCATCAGTTCGCGACCCGCGAGCAATTCCTCACCGAGCTTGCGCTCGATCCGCCGCGGGCGAGCGGCGATCTGTCGGGTGCGCCGCTGCTCGACGAGGATTACCTGGTGCTCTCCACCATCCACTCGGCGAAAGGACAGGAGTGGGACGCGGTGTACCTGCTCAACGTCGCCGACGGCAATTTCCCGTCCGAATTCTCGACCGGGCGCCCGGAGCTGATCGAAGAGGAGCGGCGGTTGCTCTACGTGGCGATGACGCGAGCGAAGACCGACCTGCATCTGATCGCGCCGCTCAAGTACTACTTGACGCAGCAGTCGCGGGCGGGCGACGCGCACGTGTACGGCGCGAAGAGCCGTTTCATGAGCCGTGCGGTGATGGCGTGCCTGGAGCCGGTCACCTGGCCCGAGGCGGAAGATGCGGCCGCAGCGCCGGTACGCGGCGCCGCGCCGGTGGATGTCGCGGCGAAGCTGCGCGGGATGTGGTCCTAGACAGAAGGATCCGCCTCGGCCTACCACCTTGTCTGCCCCGAGGTCGTTGCCGAGCGTCCCAATGTGGCCGCGTTCCGGCGCTGGCTGCTGGATCAGGCGCACTCTCCCGCACCTGCGGCAATCGATTGAACGCGAAGCGCTTTTTGCGTTTCCCTTGAACTCGCGACTGTTCGCGCCCATCTAAACGGGGTGAGATCGCGCGATTTTTCCACCTGGATGTGGAGCGAGGCCCTGTCGCTCCTGGAGCAGGCCGACCGGCTGCAGCGGCAGTTCTTTCGTCCGCCGTCGGCCGAGGCGAGCGCCTGGGAACCGCCGGTCGACATCATCGAGACGGCGGATGGCGTGACGATCCATGTCGCGCTGCCCGGCGTGGCGCCGGATTCGATCACGGCTCGGTTCGACTCCGACGCGATTACCGTGCGCGGCGTGAGGGAATTCCCCGCGCACGAGCGAGCCGCCCGGATCCACGCGCTGGAAATTCCCTACGGGCGGTTCGAGCGGCGAGTTGCGCTGCCGATGCACGCACTTGCGCTGGTCGGCAAGGACTTGCAGAACGGCTGCCTCACCCTCACTTTCGGCAGGAAGGAGGCCCCATGAACTTCTGGCCCAGGCTGCAGAAGGTTCTTTCCGGCGACGAGGCGGCCAGACCCGCGTCCGAACCGACACCGCACAAGGACGGCAAACCGCTCAAGCCGCTGCCGGCAGATGCGCTGATCCTCGTTCCGCTGCGCAACGCGGTGCTTTTCCCCGGCGCGATTTCGCCGATCACGATCGGGCGGGCGTCGTCGGTCGCCGCAGCGCAGGAGGCCGTGCGGGCCGAGAGGCGCGTGGGTTTTCTCCTGCAGCGCGATCGCGAGAAGACCGAGGTCGGCCCGGTCGACCTTTACTGGGTCGGCACCGCCGGCCAGATCGCACGCTACGTGACGGGCGCCGAGGGCGCGCATCACCTCGTGGTGCAGGGGCAGTCGCGCTTTCGCGTGCTCGAATTCCTGGAGGGCTGGCCGTTCCTCGTCGCGCGCGTCGCGATGATCGAAACCACCGAGGACACCGGGCCCGAGATCGAGGCGCGCTTCATGCAGCTCAAGGAGCAGGCGATCGAGGCGATCCATCTGCTGCCGAACGCGCCCGACGAGCTCGCCGGCGTGGTGCAGTCGATGACTTCTCCCGGCCAGCTCGCCGACCTGGTCGCGGGCCTCCTCGACGTGAAGAACGAGGAGAAACAGGAAGTGCTGGAATGCTTCGACCTGCGCAGGCGGCTCGACCGCGTGCTCGCGCTTCTCGGGGCGCGGGTGGAGGTGCTGCGCCTGTCCAAGGAGATCGGCGACAAGACGAAAAAGGAGTTCGACGAGCGCCAGCGCGAGCACGTGCTGCGCGAGCAGATGCGCCAGATCCAGAAGGAGCTGGGCGAGAGCGAGGACACCGCCGCCGAGATCGCGGAGCTGAAGAAGCAGATCGAGGCCGCGGGCATGCCCGAGGAAACGCTCAAGCACGCGCGCAAGGAACTGAAGCGGCTGGAACGCATGCAGGAAGGCGGCGGCGAATACTCGATGCTGCGCACCTGGCTCGAGCTCGCCGCCGAGCTGCCGTGGAAGGCCGAGCCGCAGAAAGCGATCGACATCGCGGAGGCGCGGCGCGTGCTCGACGAGGACCACTACGGCCTGGAGAAGGTCAAGCGGCGCATCCTCGAGTACCTGGCGGTGAGAAAGCTCAACCCGGAAGGCAAGAGCCCGATCCTGTGCTTCGTCGGGCCGCCGGGCGTGGGCAAGACCTCGCTCGGCCAGTCGATCGCGCGCGCGACGGGCAGAAAATTCCAGCGCGTCGCCCTCGGCGGCACGCACGACGAAGCCGAAATACGGGGCCATCGCCGGACCTACATCGGCGCGCTCCCCGGAAACGTCATCCAGGCGGTGAAGCGCGCCGAGTCGCGCGCCGGCGTGCTGATGCTCGATGAGATCGACAAGCTCGGCATGGGCGGCTTTCACGGCGACCCGTCGAGCGCGCTGCTCGAAGTGCTCGACCCGGAGCAGAACTCGAAATTCCGCGACAACTACCTCGGCGTGGACTTCGACCTTTCGAAGGTGATGTTCATCACGACGGCAAACGTGCTCGATACGATTCCCGGCCCGCTGCGCGACCGGATGGAAATCATCCATCTCCCCGGCTACACCGAGGAGGAAAAGCTGCAGATCGCGAAACGTTACCTCGTCAAGCGGCAACTGGAGTCGAACGGCCTCAAAGCCGGGCAGGCGAACCTGACCGATGCCGCCATCCAGGGGCTGATCGGCGATTACACGCGCGAGGCGGGCGTCCGCAACCTCGAGCGCGAGATCGGCTCGGTGCTGCGCTCCGCGGCGATGAGGATCGCGGAAGGCAAGGCGGACCGCGTCACGGTGGATGCGGCCGACCTGCACGGAATTCTCGGCGCGCGGAAGTTCGAGAGCGAAGTGGCGCTGCGCACGGCGGTGCCGGGCGTCGCGACGGGCCTTGCGTGGACCCCGGTCGGCGGCGACATCCTGTTCATCGAGGCCTCGAAGGTCCCGGGCACAGGCAAACTCATCCTCACCGGGCAACTGGGCGACGTGATGAAGGAATCGGCGCAGGCGGCGCTGACGCTCGCCAAGACCTGGGTCGGAGATGCGCTCGAGAAGACCGACATTCACGTGCACGTTCCCGCGGGCGCGACGCCGAAGGACGGCCCGAGCGCGGGCGTGGCGATGTTCCTCGCGCTGGTGTCGCTGCTGGTCGGCAAGCCGGTGCGCTCGGACGTCGCGATGACAGGCGAAATTTCACTGCGCGGGCTCGTCCTGCCGATCGGCGGGGTGAAGGAGAAAACGCTCGCCGCGCTGCGCGCCGGAATCGGCACGGTGATGCTGCCCAGGCGCAACGAGAAGGACCTCGAAGACGTTCCGGCGGACGCCAAGGCCCGGCTCCGGTTCGTGTTCCTCGAGCGGGTCGAGGACGCGATTCGCTGCGCGATCGGCGAGCTGCCGCGGCCGGAAGAAAAGAAGGCGGCCTGAAAAAACACGGCCCCGGCTGGCCCTTCAGAGCGCCTTTCAGGAGGTAAACTGTTGCCGCGGCGAGATCCGGTCTCGCACGGGCGCACCGCGCGGGGGCGGTGGCCGAATACGGAGAGGAGGACAAGATGGCGCTCAAGGTAAGCAAGGTTGACTTGTGGATGGCGACGATCGACGACCGCGCGGGCGGTGCCGCGGACAAGCTGGAGCCGCTCGCGAAAGCCGGAGCCAATTTCGAGTTCGTTTTCACGCGCCGCACGCCTGAGCAGCCGGGCAAGGGCGTGGTGTTCGCCGCGCCGGTCAGGGGAGCGAAAGTGGTGCGCGCCGCCCAGGAAGCGGGGTTCGCCAAGGCGGCCGACCTGCACTCGCTGAAGGTCGAGGGCGCGGACAAGCCGGGCGTAACCGCGAAAACGGCGCGCACGCTGGCCGATGCGGGGATCAGCTTCCGGGCATTGTCGGCGAGCGCGGTCGGCCGCAAGTTCGTGAGCTACGTCGCGCTCGACAGCGCCGATGACGCGGCCAAGGCGGCGGGCCTGCTGAGAAAGCTCGGCTGATCTAACCGAAAACGATCACCTGCCTCAGCGCCTTGCCTTCGGCGAGGCGGTCGAGCGCCTGGTTCAGCCCGTCGAGCGCGATGCGGTGCGAGACGAGGCTTGCGGCGGGAAGGCGCCCGGCGCGATACAGATCGACGAATAGCGGCACGTCGCGGCGCGTCACGCAGGAGCCGAGGTAGCTTCCCCGGACCGAGAGCCCGTCCGCGACGAGCGGCGCGAGCTTGAGCGCGTGCGCGACATCGGGGCCGGGCAATCCCAGGGTGCTCACCGTCCCGCCGCGGTGCACGAGCGTCATCGCGAGCTCGAAGCCTTCGAGGGTGCCCGAGCATTCGATCGCGTGATCGAACGCGGCGCGCTTCGCCTCCCGGGGCAAGCATGCTTCGCCCGCGCCGAGCGTCCGGGCGAGGGCGAACTTCGATTCGAGCGTGTCGATCCCGGCGATGAGTCCTGCGCCCGCAGCTTTTGCGCCGAGAATCGCCGAAAGCCCTACCGCGCCCAGCCCGATCACCGCGACCGACTGGCCATGCGCGATCGCGGCAGTGTTCATGGCCGTGCCGGCGCCGCAAAGCACCGCGCAGCCGAACACGCACACCTCCTCGGGCGGAAGGCCATACGGGATCCGGATCGCGGAACATTCGGCGACGAGCGCATATTCGGCGAATGCCGCGAGCCCCATGTGGTGATGCACCTTCTCGCCGCGGTGCGTGAGCCGCGTGCCGCCGGTAATGAGTTCACCCTTGCGATTCGCGGCGACGCCGGTCTCGCACAGCCACGGCTGCGCCGCAGTGCAACGCGCGCACTTGCCGCACTGGGGCAGGTACACGAGCACCACATCGTCGCCTGCGGCGAGGCCCGTGACCTCCGGGCCGACCTTTTCGACTCGACCCGCGGCCTCGTGGCCGATCACCATGGGCAACGGCCAGGGACGAGCGCCGGTGACCACCGAGAGATCCGAGCGGCACAGGCTCGCGGCGCGGATCCGCACCAGCACTTCGCCCGGGCCGGGATCGGGAAGCTCCAACTCGGCGATCTCGAGCGGCCGCGTTTGCGCGTACGGGCGGGCGAGACCGCTCTGTCTCAACAACGCGCCGCGGAACCGGAGGGTCATGGCGAACAATGATAGTCGATTGATCCACGTCAAACATTTCGCGCCGCTGGAGGAATTCAATGCTTTGATCCACACCAGGGAGGACGCCATGCAGAGCAAGCTTTTTTCGCCGATCACGCTGCGCGGACTGACACTGCCGAACCGCGTGGTCGTGTCGCCAATGTGCCAGTACAACTCCGAGAACGGCTCGGCGAACGACTGGCACCTGATGCACCTCGGGCAGTTTTCGCTCGGCGCAGGCGCGCTGGTGATGACCGAGGCGACCAACGTCAACATGGTCGGCCGCATCTCGCTCAAGTGCGCGACGATGTGCACGGACGAGAACGAGGCGGCGATGAAGCGGGTAATCGACTTCTGCAGGAAGTACGGCGTCGCGAAGCACGGCCTGCAGCTCGGCCACGCGGGACGCAAGGGCTCGACGCGGCCGCCCGCGGCCGGCGGCACGCCGCTCAAGCCCGAGGAAGGGGCGTGGGAAACGGTTGCGCCGTCGGCGATCCCTTACGCACCGGACTGGCATACGCCACGCGCGCTTACGAAGTCGGAAATCGCAGCCATCCAGTCGGATTTCGTCGCCGCGGTGAAGCGCGCGGAGCGCATCGGCTACGACGTCGTCGAGATGCACTCGGGACACGGTTATCTCCTGCACCAGTTTCTCTCGCCGATCTCGAATCGGCGCAGCGACGAGTACGGCGGAAGCCTCGAGAACCGCATGCGCATGGTGCTCGAGACGTTTGCGGCGATGCGGGCGGCATGGCCCGCGGACAAGCCGATGGGCGCGCGCGTTTCGGCAACCGACTGGATCGAGGGCGGCTGGAAGCCCGATGAAACGGTCGTCCTCGCGCGCGAACTGAAGAAGCTCGGCTGCGATTATCTCGATGTGTCCTCCGGCGCGCTCGATCCGCGCCAGCAACTGCCGCTCGCACCCGGCTACCAGGTGCCGTTCGCGGAAAAGGTGAGGCGCGAGGCCGGGATCGCCACGATGACGGTGGGACTGATTACCGGCGCGCGCCAGGCCGAGGACATCGTCGCCTCGGGCAAGGCGGATTTCATCTGCCTTGCGCGCGGCGCGATGTGGGATCCGCGCTGGGCGTGGCACGCGGCGGAGGAGCTCGGCGCCGAGACGCCGTACGCGCCGAAGACCATGCCCTGCCATCCGTCGCTGCGCCCGCAGGTGTTCCCGAGCCGGCAGAAGTCCGCGGCCTGAACGCGGTCTGACTTCCCGCCGCCGCGGGAACACGCAGCCCGCGCGCTTGCGCGGCGTGCCGCGTCACGCCTATCCTTCATCGAACGGAGGACCGTCATGGCGAAAAAATCGAACAAATCGAACAGACCGCAATTCCTTCCGGTCGACGAAGCCGATCTGCAGCCGGCGCACCGCTGGCACCGGCCTTTGCAGGCGCCCGGCACGACGCAGGTGGACTTCGAGGAGCGCGTCGATTTCAAGCGCCTGCACCGCTATCGCCTCGCGCGAACGCGCCAGGCGCTCGCACGATCGGGCCTGGGGGCGATGCTCTGCTTCGATCAGCACAACATCCGCTACATCTCGAGCACGGTGATCGGCGAGTGGGCGCGCGACAAGCTGATCCGCTACTGCCTGCTCACCGGGACCGGCGAACCCTGGGTGTGGGACTTCGGTTCGGCGGCGCGCCACCACAGGATCTACTGCCCGTGGTTGCAGGAGGACCACGTGCGCGCGGGTAATCCGGGAATGCGCGGCGCGATCGGGCCGAAGGTCGGGCTGTTCGAGCAGGCGGCGAAGGAGATCAAGGACATCCTCCTTAGCGAGGGCGTCGCGGGAATGCCGCTCGGGCTGGACGTGTGCGAGCCGCCGATGCTGTTCGCGCTCCAGAAACAGGGCATCGAGATCCGCGACGGACAGCAGATGATGATGCTGGCGCGCGAGGTGAAGAGCCACGACGAGATCACGTTGCTCAACATCGCCTCCAGCATGGTGGACGGGGTGTACCAGGACATCGCCGCGGACCTGAAGCCCGGAGTGAAGGAAAGCCAGATCGTCGCCCTTGCCACCAAGCGCCTCTACGAGATGGGTTCGGACTGCGTGGAAGCGATCAACGCGATCGCCGGAGAGCGCTGCAGCCCGCACCCGCACAACTTCACCGATCGCCTGATCCGCCCCGGCGACCAGGCGTATTTCGACATCATCCATTCGTTCATCGGCTACCGCACCTGCTACTACCGGACGTTTTCCGTGGGGCGCGCGACGCCGGCGCAAAAAGACGCCTACAAGCGCGCGCGGCAGTGGATGGACGACGCGATCGCGATGCTGCGGCCGGGCGTCACCACCGACAAGGTTGCGAAGATGTTTCCGAAATCCACCGTGATCGGGTTCGAGACCGAGATGTCCGCCTTCGGGCTCAATTTCTGCCACGGGCTGGGGCTCGGCCTGCATGAGCGCCCGCTGATTTCGCGCCTCAACTCCTTCATCGAACCCTACGAGTTGAAGGCGGGCATGGTATTCGCGGTCGAGACCTTCTGCCCGGCGAAGGACGGCGTGTCGGCCGCGCGGATCGAGGAGGAGGTCGTGCTCACGCCCGAGGGCGCGAAAATCATTTCTCTGTATCCCGCACAGGAGCTTCCCGTTGCCAATGCGTACTAACCCCCTCCCCGGCCCTCCCCCTCGACGAGGGGGAGGGAGTCATGCACTTTCGATCGGCTGGATCGGCACCGGCCGGATGGGCTACGAGATGGCTGCGCGCCTCGCCAAGGGCGGCGCCGACGTGCTGGCGTGGAACCGCACGCGGGCGAAGGCCGAGCCGCTCGCCAGGCACCGCGCGAGAATCGCCGACAAGCTCTCCGAGCTTGCCTCGCGCGACATCGTATTCTGCATGGTATCGACGTGGGACGACGTCAAGCAGGTGATGCACGGATTGCTCGACCGCTCGAAGAAGACACCGCGCATGGTGATCGAGTGCTCGTCGATCTCCCTCGAAGGCTCGGCGGAACTGCGCGCGATGCTCGCGGCAAAGAAGATCGAGTATCTCGCCGCGCCGGTCTCGGGCAATGCCAAGGTGATCAAGGCGGGACGGCTTTCGTTCGTCTGCTCGGGGCCGAAGAAGGCGTTCGACGCCGCCCGGCCCTACCTCGACATGATGGGAAAAGGAGCGAGCTACGTCGGCGAAGGCGAGCTCTCGCGCATCGTCAAGATCTGCCACAACGTGTTCCTCGGCGTGGTGACCCAGTCGCTCGCCGAGGTGACGGTGCTCGCGCAGAAGGCGGGGGTGCCGCGGCACGCGTTCCTCGATTTCATGAACCAGAGCGTCATGGGCTCGACCTTCACGCGCTACAAGACGCCCGCATTCGTCAATCTCGACTTCAAGGTCACGTTCACCCCGCATCTCTTGCGCAAGGACCTCGATCTGGGGCTCGATGCGGGGAGGCGCTTCGAAGTGCCGATGCCGCTCGCGACGGCGACCCGCGACCTCGTCCAGTCGCTCATCGGGCGCGGCTGGACCGAGCAGGACTTCGCGACGCTGCTGCTGCAGCAGGCGCAGGCGTCGGGGCTCGCGCTCGAGCCCGAGAACGTCCGCGTCGAGGATGGATTGTCATGATCCGTTGACAGGGCCGCTGGCCGGGGGTCAAATTGGCCCGGTCCCGCCAGTTAAAATACCCACCCACTGTAACGCCGTTGCAAGGAGGAATCCGATGTTGAAATCAAGACCGAATCGCAGCTACGCGATCGCCGCGGCGGCGGTTGCCGCAGTGTTCGCTTTCTCGGCGCTCGAGCCGGCCCAGGCGCAGGAGCGTAAGTCGCTGCGCTGGGCGACCTCG
>Ga0209640_10000864_pt1 | contig 24525 bp, 23 predicted proteins | sample RifCSP10_1_FD_184018 | JGI IMG/M metagenome (GOLD analysis project Ga0209640, IMG submission 184018) | Soil microbial communities from Rifle, Colorado - Rifle CSP2_sed 10_1 (SPAdes) (version 2) | ecosystem: Environmental > Terrestrial > Deep subsurface > Rock core/Sediment | place: Rifle... | reverse complement strand
GCGGGGCAGAGGGACCGAGTTTCGGGTTCTAACAGCATATGGGTTGGCAAGGCGCTCGGGCCAGAGCGATTCGAGACCCGCCCCTACGGTTAGGGCGGTAATTATTTAAGGCCAGGGAAGGGCGGGTCAGTAGCGCCGAGTCTCGGGTTCTGCCAGCGTATGGATTGGCGGCGCGCTCGGGCCAGAGCGATTGAAGACCCGCCCCTACCGTTATGGCGGTAATTATTTGAAGCCAGGGAAGGGCGGGTCGGTCGCAAAGCAGTTTATGCCTGTCAAACGTTACTCTTACATGCCTCTTATACTCGCATGTTATAATCTATTGATTATCGAAGGAGAAGGAAAAGACTTTGAAGATTGAATCACAACACCTCGAAGACCATCAGGTGAAGCTGGTGGTTGAAGTTGAACCAGAACCTTTCGAAAAGGCCAGGCGCCAGGCTGCCAGCCGCCTCTCCCGCCGGACCAAAATTCCGGGCTTCAGGCCCGGGAAGGCGCCCTATCATATCGTTGAGCGGCACATTGGCGAAGAGGCCATCCTCGATGAGAGCCTGGAGATCTTGCTGAAGGATCTCTATCCGAAAATCATCGATGAAGCCGATATTCAGCCGCACGGTCCTGGAAAACTCGAGAACATTGTCAGTGTGAAGCCCCTGCAGCTCGAATTTATCGTCCCGCTGGCTGCTGAAGTCGAGCTGAGCGATTACCGCTCCATGCGCCTTCCATATGAGCTGGAAGCGGTCACCGAAGAGGACGTTGAAAAGGTCCTGCAGGATCTCAGGCAAAGACAGGCCATTGAAGAACCGGCTGACCGGCCGGCTGAGGCTGGTGACCATGTTTTCATTCGCCTGAGCGCAGAACGCGCCATCGTCGAAGAAGGCGAAGAAGCCAGCCTGATCGCGGAAAACCCGCATTCGCTGGTCATTGCGTCAGAGGACGAAGAGGATGAGGACGAATGGCCATACCCTGGTTTTTCCCGGGAATTGATCGGGATGTCTGGTGGCGATGAGAAGACGCTTACCCACCATTTCCCGGAAGACTCGGACTTTGAATCCTTGCGGGGCGCTACCGCCCAGTTCAAGATCGTCATGGAGGAGGTGAAAGCGCGCACGCTACCTGATCTAGATGATGAATTCGCCCAATCACTGGGCGAGTACGAGAACCTCGAGGGACTGCGGACGGATATCCGGGAAAGCCTGGAGCGCCAGGCTCAGGAAAGCTATGATGAAGATTACCAGGACAAAATTCTGACGGAAATCCTCGAGCAGTCCAGCCTGAAGTATCCTCCCCAGATGCTGGAAGAAGAAGTTGAAGAAGTAATCCACCAGCTGCAGCATCGCCTCCAGGCTCAGAATCTGGACCTGGACACCTACTTAAGAACCCGTGAAATGAGCGAGGAGGACTTGCGCAAGGAAGTCGAACCGGTGGCAGAAACCCGGCTCAAGCGCTCCATGGTTCTCGTGGAGATCTCGAAGGAAGAGGAAATTGAAATTCCGCCGGATGAGGTCGAGGCACAGGCGCAACAAACATTAAATGCTCTTTTCAGCCGGATGTCCGAAAAGGATCTTAAGAATATTTCGAACGAGCAATTAATCCCCAATCTTGTCGGCAATATCATGGCGGACATGAAAATTGGCCGGACTCTCGCAAGGCTGAAGGCGATTGCAAAAGGTGAGATTCAAGAAGCCGAAGAGGAAAATTCTCATGAAGCCGTTGCGGAAAACGTCCCTCCGGCAGCCGAAACTGAGCAGGTTGAAGAGACAGCAGGCGAAGCTGCGAGCATGCAAGAGGAAGTCCCATCTGCTGAATCGCCGCAAGCCCCAGACGAAGAAACCCAATCCGCTTTGGAGCCTGAAGGCTCTGAAGAACAATAATTTGTAATGATCGAGGAGGAAACAAAATCTATGAATTACCAGAACCCACTAAACCTGATCCCGATGGTCATTGAATCGACTGGCCGGGGCGAACGTGCTTATGACATATTCTCCCTGCTGTTGCGTAACCGCATCGTATTCTTGGGTACGCCTATCAATGACCAGATCTCCAACTTAATCGTAGCCCAGTTGCTCTACCTGAACCAGGAAGATCGAGAAGCGCCGATTAATATGTACATAAACTCTCCAGGCGGCCAGGTCTATGCTGGCCTGGCGATCTATGACACCATGCAGATGATCGCCAACCCGATTTCCACGGTTGCGGTGGGTGTCACAGCCTCCTTCGGCACCGTTCTATTGGCTGCCGGTGCAAAAGGACAGCGCTTCGCGTTGCCCAATGCGACAATCCATATGCACCAGCCCCATGGCGGCGCGCAGGGACAGGCAACAGACATCGAGATCCAGGCGCGCGAAGTTCTCCGTTTACGCAGCAACCTTAACAAAATCCTGGCTCGCCATACTGGCCAGCCGTTTGAAGTCATTGAGCGTGATACGGATCGCGACTTCTGGATGGATGCCAATGCGGCCGTGGAGTATGGTATTGTTGATAAGGTGCTGGAAGCGGAAGTAGCCAAGAATAAGGCGCTGGAAGCGGAAGTAGCCAAGAATAAGGTGTTGGAAGCCGAAGTAGCCAAGGTCGAATCGCGCTAAGGACGCAGGATAAGCCCAGAACGGTCATAAGAATGACTCGGCCGGGGAGAACGCCGCCGGGGACGGCGGCTGAGCACAAGGGGGACGGCGGCTTGAGCCTATTTCACTGACAACTCGTGCGTGCACACCTTTGAATGGGCCGGATGGCGGAAAAATGCCATCCGGCTTTATAATACCTTAATATGACTGGTGAATATTCTATCCGTGCGCTTATCCTCGATATGGATGGTGTACTGTGGCGCGGTGATGACCAGATTGGTGATCTGCCCTGGATTTTTGATCGCATCAATCAGCAGGGCCTGAAGTTTTCCCTCCTGACCAATAATGCCACCCGTACAGTGCACCAGTATGTTCAAAAGCTGCACGGTTTTGGTGTCAATGTTCCGGCCGACCACGTGATCAATTCCGCCGAGGCGACCGCCCAATATTTGTTGAAAAAATTTCCAGAGGGTGGGCCGGTATTTGTGATCGGTGAGGAAGGCCTGGTGAAAGCATTAACAGAGAAAAATTTTGTTCCTGCAGAGGAAGGCGTAAAGGCCGTGGTTGTCGGTTTGGATCGCACACTCACTTATCAAAGTCTGTGCAGGGCTGCCATGCTGATCCAGGAAGGCATTCCATTTCTGGCCACCAACCCCGATCCCACTCTGCCCTCGCCGGAAGGACTGATACCTGGCACGGGAGCGATCCTCGCTGCACTAGAGGTTGCAACTCGCGTAAAACCAGTGGTCATTGGTAAACCGCAACCGGAGATGTACCGGGTTGCTATCGAACGCATGGCTACGTCTGCCCAAGAAACCCTTGTAGTTGGCGACCGCCTTGAAACGGATATTGCCGGAGGTCAGGCACTGGGCTGCCCGACCGCGGTTGTTCTCACCGGAGCATCCTCGGAAGAAGATGCCTGGGCCTGGGAACCCCCACCGGATATTATTGCCAGCGATCTGACGAATTTGTTGCAGTTGTTAACATGAATGAAAAACCTCTTATCTACGGATATGACCTGAGTGAGATCTCAAATATCTTGCAGGGTTGGGGCGAACCTGGATATCGCGCCAGTCAAGTTTGGAAAGGGCTGTACCGGCATTTGAACGGGTCCTGGGAAAATTTCACCACGCTGCCACTGGATCTGCGCCACAGACTGAGCGAGAATTTCGCGATCACAGCGTTGCAGCCAGAAGCGACGCTTTCCTCGGCGGATGGTCAAACCACCAAAACCCTGTTCCGATTGCCCGACGATCGCCCTATCGAAGCAGTGCTAATGCGCTATCGCAAGCGTAGAACGTTGTGCATTTCTACTCAGGCTGGTTGCGCCATGGGATGTATATTCTGCGCCACCGGTCAAATGGGCTTCCTTCGCCACCTCTCCAGCGGTGAAATCGTAGAACAGGCAATTCATTATGCCCGGCAGCTGGCCGAAGAGGATGAGCGCGTAACCAATATTGTTCTCATGGGGATGGGAGAACCTTTCCACAATTATGAAGCTACCATGTCCGCAATCGACCGGTTGAATCACCCCGAAGGATTCAATCTAGGGGTGCGCCGGTTTACCGTTTCAACCGTTGGACTTGTTCCAATGATCGAGCGCTTTGCCAACGAAGGTTCGCAAGTTAATTTAGCGGTTTCGTTGCACACTATAGATGATTCGCTGCGTTCTTCGATGATCCCCATAAACCGTAAATATCCGGTAAGCGAATTATTGGATGCCTGCCGTGGGTATGTTCAAAAAACAAATCGCAGGATCACATTCGAATGGGCTCTGATTCGGGATGTGAATGATGCGCCTGAACAAGCTCGGCAGCTGGCCGAACAGTTGCAGGACCTTCTTTGTCATGTCAATGTAATCCCGCTTAATCCCACTAAGGGTTATGAAGGCGAGGCGACGACACGCGCCCGGGCTGAAGCCTTCCAGGTGGAACTGGAGCGTCATGGCATCCCATGCACGATCCGCGTGCGCCGGGGCATAGATATTCAGGCTGGATGTGGTCAATTGGCCAGTGAAAGGAAGCTATGACCGATCAGATTGATACCATCGCGACGAACCTCGAACGTATTCGTTCAGCCCTGCAGAGCCAGCGTGTGGAAGACGCGCTGGCTATCCTCCAGGAAATGCATCCTGCTGATCAGGCCGAGCTCTTTAATTTTCTGAGTGACGATGAACAGATCCTGCTCTTATCTCGTTTAGATATTCCATCTACGGCCGATCTTTTGGAAGAGCTTGAAGACAGTGATGTCCTGGATGCCGTTGAGTCCCTGGATAGTGAACGCTTAGCGGATCTCTTGGACGAAATGGAGCCAGATGAAGCCGCCGACTTAATTGGGGATCTGTCTCCGGCGCAGGCCTCCGAAGTGCTCGCCCAGATGGAGGATTTGGAGGAAGTGCTCCCCCTGCTCTGGCACCCGGATGAAACGGCCGGCGGATTAATGACCACGAGGTATATTGCCCTTCGCCGCCAAACCACTGCCGAACAGGCCATCAACTTTCTGAGAGAAGTGAGCCCTGAAACAGAAGTTCCGTATTATCTCTATGTCGTCGATCGAGAGAAGAGATTGGTAGGCGTTGTCGGTCTTCGCGAACTGATCGTAGCGAAACCATCCGCCGGGATGGAATCGATTATGGATCCGGAGGTGAATTCCGTAACCGTAGGCACTGATCAGGAAGAAGTCGCCCACATCATGACTCGTTATGATCTGGCCAACCTACCCGTGGTGGATGAACATCGCCGCCTGGTAGGTGTAATCACCCATGACGATCTTGTTGATGTCTTGGAAGACGAAGCCACGGAGGACATTCTCCGGCTGAGCGCCATTGAATCGGGTGCGATCCTGGATAAGCCATACTGGTCCCAAAGGATTACGGATATCGTTCGATCGCGTTTTGTTTGGCTGGTGATCCTGTTCGGCGCCGCGACTTTTACGGGTACGGTGCTGCGCCATTTTCAGGACGAATTGGAGCAGGTAGTCGCCCTTTCCTTCTTCGTTCCCTTGCTGATCGGTACGGGCGGAAATGCTGGCTTCCAAACGGTTTCAACCGTCATCCGCGCGCTCGCACTGCGGGAAGTTCGCTCGAAGGATGTGCTGCGCGTCTGGTGGCGTGAAGCTCGGGCAGGTATATTGCTGGGACTCATGCTTGGGGTCCTGGGTTTCGTTTGGGCGACAATATGGGGCGTGGACTCAAATATTGCCATCACCGTCGCCCTGACCGTTTCCGCAATCTGTTTTTGGGCAACTACCGTGGCATCCTTGATTCCGATTGCTGCTTATGCAGTCAGGATCGATCCAACGGTAGTCTCAGGGCCATTGATGTCTACCCTTATCGATGGTACTGGTCTGATAATCTACTTCACATTGGCTGCTCTTATCCTGCCCCAATTAAATTAGGGAGTTCGGCCAGAAATTGACTGCCAAAGTTATTCTCAACCCTTATGCCGGACGCTGGATGGCGTTGAAAAGACGTGATGAGGTCGAATCAGCACTAAAGAATTGCGGTATTGATTATGAGTTGGTGATCACTGCCGGGCCAGGTGATGGAATTCAGCTCGCCTCAAGAGCTGTCACTGATGGTTTTGATCCCATCGTCGCAGCCGGCGGCGACGGCAGCATTAGCGAGGTCGTCAACGGGATGATGCAGGAAATGAGTAAAGTGCCGGATAAGCCTGTTTCTCTCGGCGTTATCCCTTTAGGGACTGCGAATGATTTCGCTGATAATCTGAAACTACCCAAGGATATCCTGGCATCCGTAAAGGTAATATCGGCCCATAAATCTGAACGGATCGACCTGGGCGTCGTCAATGCCGGCGGACAAGGGTCCGACCGCTATTTCGACAATAACGCTGCTATAGGATTAGAACCATACGTAACCCTGGTACAGGAGGGTATCAGCCGGATACGCGGCACCTTGCGTTATCTTTTGGCAACGCTAATGGCTGTGCGAGACAATCCCCAGTGGTCGATGCAAATCGAATGGGATCGCGGCTCCTATGACGGACCGGTTACTCTGGTTACTGTCGGAAACCTGCCTCGAACCGGCGGGATATTTTTTATGACGCCGCATGCCAGCGCTTTTGACGGCCTGCTCACCTTTGCTTACGGGTTTATGCGCACCCGCCGGCAAATAATCGGGATTTTGCCTCGCACCATGAAACCTGGTAAAGGCAGCTACATTGAACATCCGTCAATTCAGGAGATTCACACAAAATGGTTGAGAGTCCATTCTGATCAGCCTACACCTGCGCATGCGGATGGTGTGGTGATATCTAAAAACATTCAGGATATAGAGTATCGCGTCGTTCCAAGAGTTCTTCCAGTCCTGCTGCCCTAAGTGATTCATCGAATGTATTTGGAAACCCGAATTGATTGTCATTGCGAGGAGCGGTTTATGCGAGCGAAGCGAAGCAATGACATGAACGACTTTGAATTTTTCCATAAACAATTGATTAGTTGCTTAGATGAATAGAATCTCTAATCGGAAACGATCACCGAATCGCCTGATTTCAGTTTTTCTGCGGCTCTTCTTTTACCTGATCTACCAGCCCTTCGCCTCGATTTACGATTGGGTAGCGTCCACGGTTTCGCTGGGAAAGTGGAAAGAGTGGGTATTGTCCGTGCTGCCGGATTTGCACGGAGCCCGTGTCCTGGAGCTCGGACATGGTCCCGGACACCTGCAGAAGGCTATGATCGAAAAGGGGATCTGGGCCAGCGGAGTTGATGCCAGTCCCCACATGGGACGATTGGCGGCCCGGCGAATGAAAAGACTGGGCCTGCAATTCAATTTGGTATGCGCCCGTGCCCAAAATCTTCCCTTTGCCAGCGCCACTTTTTCCCAAATCGTTGCTACGTTTCCAACAGAATTTATCCTTGACGGGCAGACTCTGGATGAAGTTTGGCGCTTGTTGACCCCCGGTGGCGAATTGGTCGTCATGCCGGTCGCCTGGATCACTGGGGACAAACCGCTCGAACGCTTTGCCAGGTGGCTCTTTCGTTCGACCGGCCAGGCGCCGGAGTGGGACCAGCGCGCGCTCGAGCCAGCGATCCAGGCCGGATATCATGTTGAAGTTGACCGTAAAAAGCTGGAATCCAGTGAGCTGTTAATCATCCACGCCTGGAAAGTTGAGGGTTAAAATAAGCGTATGGAAGTTCAGATCGCAGTCTCCAAGGTAAAGAAATATGCGACCTCCAGTAGTGGTGATACCGTCGAAGTCATAGAAAGACCCAATGGCGGGGTTTCCGTTGTGGTGGCGGACGGTCAAAGTTCTGGACGGGGCGCGAAATGGATCTCAACGATGGCTGTCCGAAAAGTAATTTCCTTGCTTGCCGAAGGCGTACGGGATGGCGCTGCCGCCAGAGCGGCCTCTGATTACCTGTTCACGGAGCGTGGTGGGCGGGTATCAGCAACACTAAACATCCTCTCGGTCGATATGCATACGAAAACACTGGTCATTACCCGCAACAATCCGTCGCCGGTGTATCTGGTGGAAGGCGCCGAAATTCATTGTTTAGAAGAGCCAAGCCTGTCTATTGGCCTTTATCGAGATACTCGCCCCAGAATAACAGAGATTTCCCTGCAGCCTGACCTCGCGGCCGTTGCCTTCACGGATGGTCTGGTTCACGCCGGTTCTCGCTCAGGCAAATCTATGGATATTCGGCGATCACTCGAGAACCTGATTGAGGAGCACGGGCTCTCAGCTCAAACAATCGCGGATTCCCTCCTCGGCGAGGCGCTCGCCTTGGATCAGGGACGACCCGTGGATGATACCAGCGTTGCAGTTCTGGTAGTTTCCAGCCATGCCGGTGACGAGGTCCGGCGCTTGACTGTGCGTTTGCCCCTTGAGCCTTACCGGTAATTCTTAATATATGCCAGACCTAAAAATCGGTGTCGTAGGACCGTGTTCGGCAGGCAAATCAACCCTGATCGGTGCATTAGCAGGACACGACATTCGTGCTCATCACATCGCTCAGGAGCATTCAAAGGTGCCGGATATGTGGAAACGCCTGGATCAGCCTGATGTGCTGATTTACCTGGACGTCTCATATCCGGTCTCTATGCAGAGGAGACCGTTAAATATGAGTTCTGATGAGTTTGCCGAACAAGTTAATCGCCTGCGACACGCTCGTGAGCATGCTAATTTATACATTCACACCGACGAATTATCTCCTCAGGGCGTCTTCGAACGGGTACAGGGATACTTGGAAGCACGCCAAGGGGAGAAGTAAGAGACTGAGCCCAGGACGCCGCCGAGGACGGCGGCTGAGCAGGGCATTGGACAATTTATGTAATCGAGAGTATAATGCTTGCTTGCCAGCCTTTGGCTGGTATTTGTTTGAGTTCTGGAGGCTGTATTCGCATGCAAAGGTATCTACGTTTATTGATCTTGATCGTGGTTCTTGTCGCCGTCGCGATCTGGGTCGTTTTGCCGAACAACCCCGGCATCCATGTTTTTGGGATTGACCGAGAAATTGAGACACGGCTGGGGCTGGATCTGGTCGGCGGTGTCCAGGCGCTGCTGGAAGCCGATTTGCCGCCCGGTTCGACCGTCGACGCAGACAGCATGAGCACGGCGCGTACGATCGTCGAGAATCGCGTGAACGGTTTGGGCGTTAATGAGGCGGTCGTGCAGTTGGCAGGCGACCGCCGTATTCTTGTGGAGCTTCCTGGCGAGACCGATCCGGAAAAGGCGCTTGCCACAATCCGGCAGACAGGACTGCTGGAGTTTGTGGATATGAGCAGTCTTACTACACAAGAAGCCGCAGCGTTCACCGGCACAGTCATCCAGACAGATTTTGGACAAACCGATGAAAGCGACGCGAGCCAGGAAGAGCAGGTATTCCATACGGTAATGGTCGGAACGGCTCTACGCAACGTTTCAGTGACGACCGACCAGCTTGGTGGATATCAGGTCGCTTTCGAGCTCAAGAGCGACGATGCTCAAACGTTTGCCGAATTTACCAGCCAGAATATTGGCAGCGTTTTGGCAATCGTTCTGGACAAACAGGTGATCTCTGCTCCAAGAATCGATGGTGCCATCCCCGATGGTCAGGGCGTGATCAGCGGTAATTTTACATATGAGAGTGCCAATGAACTGGCAGTTCAGCTGCGTTATGGTTCATTGCCAATCCCTTTGAAGGTTGTCGAAACCCGCACGGTCGGCCCGACGTTGGGTCAAGACTCGCTTCGTAAAAGCCTGATCGCTGGCGCAGTGGGCTTCACCATTGTGGTACTGTTTATGACGCTCTACTATCGCTTGCCGGGATTGGTCGCCAACCTTGCCATCATCATCTACGCATTGTTCGCCTTCGCTCTGTTCCGGTACATTCCTGTGACGCTCACTTTGCCAGGTATTGCTGGCTTCCTGCTGAGCACCGGCAGCGCTCTGGATGCCAACATCCTGATCTTCGAGCGCTTGAAAGAAGAGTTGCGCGCAGGTCGCAACTTGCGCCAGGCCATGGACCTGGGATGGCAACGCGCCTGGCCCTCAATTCGAGACTCGAACATCGCGACCATTATCACCAGTGGTATTCTCTTCTGGTTTGGCAGCACCTTTGGTGCAACGATCGTGAAGGGCTTTTCACTGACCCTCGCGCTCGGCGTGGCGATTAGCCTCTTCACCGCTATTGTAGTCACACGTGCACTATTGAATCTGGTTCTTCATTACTTTCAGCCAGAAAACAAAACCAGGTGGTTTGGCATATAAACGGGATCCCCTCATGATAAACCTCATTGGAAAACGTTACTTGTTCTTCGCGCTGTCATTGCTGGTGATCCTCCCCGGCATGATCGCTCTTGCGATTTGGAAGCTTCCTCTTGCCATTGACTTCACCGGTGGCAGCCTGCTGGAAGTTCGTTTCGAGTCTGGCGTTACTCCCCAACCTTCCCAGGTAATTGATCTATATAACGAGCTGGGCGTGGAGGACGTTCAGGTGCAAACGAGCGGCGAGGGGACCCTGCTCGCCCGCTCCAGTGTTCTTGGGGAAGATGTTCTTGGACAAATCGTGAGCGCAATGGAAGAACGCTTTTCATCCGATGTCACTGTTCTGCGCTCCGAGAGTGTAGGTCCAACGATTAGCCGCGAGGTGACAGTGCGGGCGGGGCTGGCTGTGGCTGTGGCTGCCGTTGTCGTCGTGATTTACATGACTTTCGCATTTCGGGGCATACCACATGCATTCCGCTACGGTGTCTGTGCCATCATCGCAATGATCCACGATGTTGCCGTGGTCGTCAGCCTGGGTGCGATTGGTGGTCATTTCTTCGGATGGCAGATTGATGCCCTTTTCCTTACCGCATTGCTGACCGTGATGGGTTTCTCAGTTCAGGACAAAATTGTGGTCTTCGACCGTATCAGGGAGAACAGCAACATTCATCGCCGCCTCCCGTTTGAAACCCTGGTAAATCACTCGATCATCCAAACGTTGCAGCGTTCGATCAACACACAGCTGATGACGGTAGAATTTATGTTGCTGGCCCTCGCCCTGTTCGGCGGTGTGACCTTGCGGGAATTCGCAGTGATCCTTCTCGTAGGTCTGTTCAGCGGAACGTACTCCTCCATTTTTGTTGCGGCTCCGGTTCTGGTCGCCTGGGAAAACCGGGAATGGCGTACCTGGTTTGGACGAGGCGGGCGCAATGAAGTTCCAGTATAAGGTCGTTGATCCCCGGTCCAGAACCAGACCGGTGAGGATCGCGAAGCCTCCTCGAAATATATTTCGGGCGGGCTGCCTTCTCATCGCTGCTTTTCTGACGGTTTTCCTTTTGCTCACTGCCGTTTATTTTTTGGCTCCGCTGCGAACGAACATCCTGGTTCTGGGTATTGACCGCCGGCCCGAGGAGGGCACTGCGGCAAGTCGCACGGATACAATGATCTTGACCACCATTGTCCCGCTAAAGCCTTATGTAGGCATGCTGTCGATACCCCGTGATTTATGGGTGACGGTTCCAGGAATCGGTGAGAACCGCGTTAATACTGCTCACTTCTTTGCAGAAAATGAACGGGTTGGCAGTGGTTCGTATGCAGCCATGGATACAGTTCGTCATAATTTCGGCGTAGATGTTAATTATTATGTTCTGGTCGAGTTCGACAGCGTGCAAAGGATTGCCGATAATCTGGACGGTGTGGAAATTAATCTCGATACCCCCATGTCAGGCTACCCGGCCGGAACCCATCGCTTGAATGGTGAGCAGAGCCTGGCTTTTGTCCGTGACCGGCAGGGCACTGACGACTTCTTCCGCATGTCTAGAGGCCAGCTTTTTTTGAAATCCTTGGGTAAGCAAATGCTTAACCCCGGCTCCTGGGAGCATATTCCCAACCTGGCTCTGGTAATGATGGATTCTGTCGAGACCAACGTTCCTCCCTGGCTCTGGCCAAGATTGGGCTTTGCGCTTTTGCGGGCAGGACCAGATGGGGTGGACAGCCGGGTTATTTCCAGGGAGATGGTAAATCCGTTTACGACCTCGGGTGGCGCCCAGGTGCTCGCTCCAAATTGGAACAATATTAACCCAATGCTGATGGAGATGTTTGGTCAGTAGAGTCTAGCCAGAAGAGAGAGCCACAAAAATGAAATAATGTTGGCTCTCTCTTCCCCGATAATTTGCTCGAATGTCTTAAGGAGCTGTTATTAGGGACCAAGTAACTCCAGGATGGATGCTCGGAAATAAATTAGCAGCATTGCTCCAGCGACCAAAAATGGTCCGTAGGGAATGGCAGTGAATGCCTTAAAACGCCGGGTAAGCAGCATAGCAAGCATATAGATGCCGCTAACCAGTCCCCCCAGTAAAATTGCAAAAACCAACCCCATGGTGATTCCAGGCCAGCCCAGGATCAACCCCAGGATGCCGGTCAAGTTTACGTCTCCAAAGCCGAGCGCATCCTCATCTAAGGTTTCCCCGCGTAAACGGCTTATTCCGCGGGCAAATAAGCTGCCCAACATGTATAGTCCAAACATGATTCCAAAACCGGCCGCTCCTCCTAAAAAGGTGGCGGTGAAGCCGTGTAGCCATGTGCCAACGCCCAGGCCCAGAGCAGCGCCAAAAATACTTACCGGATGCATGATCAACCGGTGTTCCAGGTCGATTACCACTACAATTCCAAAATAGATCAGCAAGAGATACCCGAGGGTGAAGTTCAGGTTGGGTGGAGTCGATTGCCAGAGCCAGATGGTTGCTCCAATGAAGATTACTTCGACGAACCACGTTCGCCAGGCACGCCGGCGGCCGCAGTGATCACAGCGGCGCGGCCAAAGAAGGTAATTTTGCATGGATTGGGCGGTATCGCAGTTATGGCAAAATGGTCTAACGATGGCGCGCTTATAAGGCAATACATCAGAGAAGTAATTGACCAACGCACCGGCTCCCCAGCCCAATAAAGCAACCATGATTGTTGCCAGCATGGCTCGATTATAGCATCGCAAATCGAGCAGAAGCTTGATTTTTGCTTACAGTTTTGTTTTTTTTGATATCGACTCAAAAATGGCATCGCACGATTTTGATCATTCGCAGGGTTCTTAAAGTCCGAAGGAATCCTCAAATTGTGTAGGGAGATTGCTTCGACCGGCAAAGAGCGCCGGTCTCGCAATGACACTGGCCAGGGCTTTGCGACTTTAAGAAAGCCGTTTGATTATTCCAGCGCCACCTATTGAGAAGATACTTTTTCAGTTACAATCATGCCGTGAATAGAACAGCCTTGATCGCCATATTAACCGATTTTGGGACGGTAGATCCTTTTTTGGGCATCATGAAGGGCGTGATTTCAACAATTGCCCCGCAGGCTACGATTCTCGATATTACCAACCAGATCCCGCCAGGGGATATCAAACGTGCAGCCATAAACCTCTGGCAATCTCGTCCCTATTTCCCGCCGGGTACGGTTTTTCTGGCGGTGGTCGACCCGGGCGTGGGAACTTCCAGGAAAGCAATCCTGATGCAATCCGGTGGGCATACTTACGTGGGTCCGGATAACGGCTTATTCACATTTGTCATGGAGGCAGATGCGCGCGTTTGGAAGATAAGCAATCCGGCCTATACTCTTGCTGATCCTGGTTCGACCTTCCATGGCCGCGATATCTTTGCCCCCGCGGCTGCTCACGCCGCCCTGGATGTTCCTGGTCCGGAGTTTGGCGCGCCCGTTTCAGAAACGGTATGTATTTCTTTGCCTCGATTGGAGTTGCAGGTCCCTGGCGAATTGAGCGGCGAGATCCTCTATGCCGATCGATTTGGCAATTTGCTCACCAGTTTAGGTCGATTTGAACCCACCGCGGAAGGCTGGCTGGTTCTGAATCCCTGGCTGCCACCTCTTCAAGACGATGCTGTTCGATTGCGGTTTCGTCCTGAGGAATTAACCCTCGAAATTGAAGATGATCACCGATTGCACTGGGTTAATACGTTTGCCGAGATTTCTCCTGGCGATTGTGCTTTTCTTGTGGGAAGCAGCGGATTAATCGAGATCGCTTCTAACCGGCAGAGTGCTTCAGAGAAATTGAACCTGGCCTCTACTGATCGTGTGATCCTGAGAACAAAAGGAGAGCCTCATGGATAAATTCGTCATTGAAGGAGGGTTCCCTATACAGGGGGAGGTTACTCCCTCCGGAAATAAGAACGCCGCGCTTCCCATGCTGGCCGCTTGCCTGCTTACGGAAGAACCGGTTATCTTACATAACGTTCCCAACATCAGAGATATTCAAACGATGCGCTCTTTAATCGAGAGCCTGGGGGTTCAAATTGATCAGATTGCCGAGCATTCCTGGCGCGTGCACGCAAAGGAAATTCGCCTGGCTGGGTTGAATCCAGATTCCTGTCGCAACATTCGGGCATCGATTTTGCTTGCTGGACCAATGGTTTCCAGGGCCGGTGAATTGAGATTGCCGCCCCCAGGGGGTGATGTGATCGGTCGTCGCCGCGTAGATACACACATTCTTGCTCTTGAAAATCTTGGGGTCAAGGTCGAGTACGATCAGTCGGCGAAACACTTCCAGTTTCGGGCCCATAAACTAAGAGGAGCAGATATCTTGCTTGATGAGGCCAGCGTTACTGCCACCGAGAATGCAATTATGGCTGCCGTTAAAGCGGAAGGCACTACCATAGTCCGCAATGCCGCCTCCGAGCCGCACGTTCAAGATTTGTGTCATTTTTTAAACAAACTCGGAGCTCAAATTGATAATATCGGATCGAACACGCTGCATATTAAGGGTGTGCCGCGCCTGAATGGGGGCGAATTTACCATAGGCGCTGACTATCTGGAAGTGGTAAGCTTCATTGGCGCCGCGGTAGTGACGGGAGGATCGATTCGCATCTGTAATGCGGACGTCGAGCACTTAGATATGATTCGCTTGGTGTTCGGTCGTCTGGGCGTGGAATGGGAAAAGGATGGGGACGACCTGATTATCCCTGCTGATCAAAAATTGGTTATCGAACCTGATCTCAGAAACGCGATCGCCGAGATTAAAGTCATGCCATGGCCCTCGTTCCCAACGGATTTAATGAGCATCGCAATCGTAACCGCCACGCAGTGCCATGGAAGCATATTATTTCATGATTGGATGTACGAGGGTAGAATGTACTTTACCGATAAGTTGAAGGGTATGGGAGCTCAAATTGTGCTCTGCGATCCTCATCGTTGCATCGTACACGGACCATCGCGCTTAATTGCTGAAAATGTAGAAAGCCCGGATATCCGGGCAGGTCTGGCGCTGGTTCTTGCGGCTCTGGCTGCCGATGGGCAGTCAATTATCCGCAATGTCAGCCAAATTGATCGTGGTTATGAACGAATTGATGATAAATTAAAATCTCTTGGGGCCAAGATCGAAAGAGTAGGCAATTAAGATCGAGGTTTATTTCATCCAACCGGGACAAAATTCCCGGTTGGATGAAATTGCTCGCTATGAAATAGCCAGCTACTGAACAGTACCTTCGCCAGATACACTTTCTACTACGTCCAAAAATTCGACTATGACTTCCCTCAGCATAGGTTCTGGCAGTGCCCCGACCTGTCGATGAACGATCTTTCCGTTAGCAATGAACAGCATGGTTGGGATGCCTTGAACCTGGTAACGAGACGCCCAATTAGAATGCTCATCTGTATTGACTTTCGCTACCAACAATTCTCCCGCATGTTCTTTTGCTAATTTATCCAGTGTCGGCGCTACCATGCGACATGGGCCACACCAGGGCGCCCAGAAGTCAACTATTACTGGGACAGAAGATTTTAATACCTTCTCTTCAAACTCCTCATCGGTTACATGTAGTGGTTCGTCAATCACTTTTACGCTCCTGAATTAAATTATTTCAAGTTTTCACAATTTGCTCTACCGCCACTGCGGGCTGCTCATCCGCAGTAACGAGGCGGTAAGTGGATCTTATTTTTGCGGTTGAGCGCATCATTGCGCTCGCAGAACAGTACTTCTCTTCCGAGAGCTTGATAGCCCTTTCGACTGCGGCTGGATCAAGGCCATCGCCCCACAGCAGGTAAATCACCTCGATTTCAGTATAAACCCGGGGATGTTTACCGGAACGAATTCCTCTGACTTTTATCTTTAAATCTTTCAGCGGCTGGCGTTGCTTTTTCAGTGTGCTCACAACGTCAATTCCTGTGCAGCCCGCGATTCCTAACAGCAGCATTTCCATTGGACCAATACCTGGTTTGCCGTTCAAAGTACCCATTTGAACAGTTCCCCCGGCTTCATTTCGGCCCATAAAGGCAAGGTCTCCATGCCATTCTGCTACGACATCTTTGCATAAATCTTCCATTGAAAAATCATCCCTCTAAACGTTCAAAAAAGTGGGGTGTGGGGGTTTGCGGGCCTGCTTCGCGGGCCTGCAAACCCCCACCTTCCCCCAATCATTAAGTATAGCATGTGGAATAGCATTGGTAAATGTCATGTATAATCAAGACTATGCGAGTCGGTTTTTCCTTACGAGCATCCTCTTATGAAGTTGCCACCCCACAATACCAGGGACCCCTCGATTTGTTATTGAATTTGATCGAAACGGCTAAATTGGATATCACTGGATTAGCCCTCGCTCAAGTAACCGATCAATTTATCGAGCATCTAAACAGGTTGGATGAGCGTTCTGCTGAAGAAGTATCCTCTTTTTTAGTCATAGCTGCTAAATTATTGCAGATCAAATCCGAAGCCCTTCTGCCGCGCCCACCCGAGCGCGAAGAGGGTGAAGAGGATCCCGGAGAATCATTGGCGCGGCAATTATTGATTTATAAACGGTTCAAAAAAGTCGCTGATGCGCTTGAAGAGCGCGCAGAAAGCGGTTACCGGACCTACATCCGTTTGGCTCAATCCCCCAAGGTCGAGGGGAAGGTCGACCTGGACGGCATTGGATTGATCGATTTAATGATTGTAGCCAAAAATGTTTTGTCTATGGCAAAAGAAGTTGACCTCAGACCAGTATTGAGTACCCTTGTCACTGCCCCCAAATTCACAATTCGCCAAAAAATCTCTGTAATCACAAATTTGCTACGCAGCCGTGGTCGAGCGAATTTTGCCAGCTTACTGAATAAACACGACGCTCGGCTGGAAATTGTCGTAACTTTTTTAGCAGTACTGGAACTGGTAAAATTACACCTGGTAAAAGCTTATCAAGAGCGCTTGTTCGGTGAAATCGAACTGGAGAAAGATGGTTCTTGGAAAGAAGCCGAAGAGTTCGACCTTGAGTTTGGTGAATAATCATTTTTCCGCTATTCTTTCATAGAATCGAATTGTCAGAAGGCTCAACAATATCCCCACCAGATCAATCCCCAGGTCTGCAATGCTGGCAACTCTGCCAGGCACAAAGGATTGGTGGATTTCATCACTCACCCCGTAAAGCATCGCCAAAATTGCAGCTGTACAGAGCGATTTCCAGTCGCGATTGTTGAGGCCAAACAGGAAAGCCTGGCTTAATAGGGCGTAGCCCAAAAGGTGGCCGGCCATCTCCACATTCGTTTCCATGCTTCCGAAATTTGGTAGTTTGTGGGAAGGTGTTCCCGAAACCAGGAAGATTATCCCCATAATAATCAGGGCCGGTAACCAGCGAATAAGCTTTGAATTTGTAATAGACACCCTCGCCATGCGAGGATTTTATCACTTGTGTTAGAGGTAGAGAAATGTCAAACCGGTTGGCTCAATCGAATTCCCCGTACCTGCTCCAGCATGCGGAAAACCCTGTAGATTGGTTTCCATGGGGAGAAGAAGCGCTGGATAAAGCCAAAAGAGAAGATAGACCAATTTTCCTGAGTATTGGTTATGCTGCCTGCCATTGGTGTCACGTTATGGCCCACGAATCTTTTGAAGATCCTGAGATTGCCGCCCTAATGAACGAAAATTTCGTCAACATCAAGGTTGACCGCGAGGAGCGACCGGATATTGACAATATATATATTGATGCAGTTGTGGCTCTGACTGGACAAGCGGGTTGGCCGCTCAGCATTTTTCTGACCCCCGAGGGAGCGCCCTTCTATGGCGGGACCTATTTCCCTCCTGTTCCTAGATACAACATGCCTTCTTTTAGAGAGGTTTTACTAAGCATAGCCAGGACCTGGGAGAAGGAACGCGATCGTGTTACAAACATCGGTATCCAGTTAACCGAAAGATTGAAAGCCCAAAGGCCGATCGAATCAAGCCGGGAGAGCCTGAATCCGGAGAATTTGGAGAAAGCCTCCATGGCTATTGCCCAAACCTATGACTGGAAACACGGTGGTTGGGGTCAAGCGCCAAAATTCCCTCAGCCGATGGTTATAGAATTTCTGCTCAAGAGGGCGGCGCGTGGCGACAAGTTTGCCTTGGAAATCGCCAGCCATGCCTTGAATGCCATGGCCAGGGGTGGTATGTATGATGTAATTGGTGGTGGATTCGCGCGCTACAGCACGGATAACCAATGGCTTATCCCCCATTTTGAGAAGATGCTTTACGATAATGCCCAGCTCGCGCAAGTTTATCTGTTTGCTTACCTTCTTACTGGTGAGGAGAAGTTTAGAAATGTGTGTGAAGAAACTCTGTCTTTTGTATCCAGGGAGATGACTCATCTGGAAGGAGGATTTTACAGTAGCATTGATGCAGATTCGGAAGGTGTTGAAGGAAAATTCTATGTTTGGACCAAGCCAGAGATCAAGGAAATCCTGAAGGGTGCGGATGAATTTGATCTGTTTATTAGGGCTTATGGTGTTACGGATGAAGGAAACTTCGAAGGCGCAAACGTGCTCCGGCGAGAGGTTTCGGACGAGGAATTAGCCAATCAATTTCATATGCCCCTCGAGAAGGTTCGCCGAACGCTCAAAGGCGCTCGCCTGCGTTTGCTTGGTGCAAGAGAGGAACGACTGAGGCCTGGGGTCGATGATAAGGTGCTTGTCTCTTGGAATGCGTTGATGTCTGTTGCATTTTTGGGGGCGTATCGTTATTTGGGGGTGTATGAGTATTTGGAAATGGCTACGCGAAATATTCAGTTTCTAATATCGGCACTCTATCCAGAAGATCGCCTCCTGCGCTCCTGGCGGCAAGGAAAACCCCAACATAATGCCTACCTGGAAGATTACGCCGCCCTGATCCTGGCGTGTTTATCCCTCTACCAATCAAACAATGAGGCACAGTGGTATGCAACTGCCGAAAAATTAACCGAAGAAATGATCACTAGATTTAGAGATCCAAACGGCGGTTTTTTTGATACGAGCCATGACCATGAGGATCTTATTACCAGACCAAAAGGTATTCAAGATAACGCCACTCCATCGGGTAATGCCCTGGCAGCAACCTCCCTACTCATTTTATCCTCTTATAATGGCCGGGGAGAATGGCGGGATATGGCTGAGGATATGATAGTTTCTGTTCAGGATTTGCTTTCGCGGCATCCCTTGGGTTTTGGTAAATGGCTATGCGCACTATATCTTGCCCTGTCGCCCGTTCAAGAGGTAGCTATCCTTGGTTCACTTCAAGATCCCCAGACCAAAAAACTGATGGACGTACTCTGGCAAAAGTTTCGCCCTCATTTGGTCGCAGCCGTCTCAGACTATCCACCCTCCCCAGATTCCCCTTCACTTCTCATGAATCGCGACCTGCAGAAAGGCCAGCCTACGGCGTATGTCTGCCGCAACTTTGTCTGCCAGCGACCAGTCAACGACCCTGAAGAATTCTCGCACCAGCTGGATGCTGAACAAATAAGTTAGATTCACTCGTTCAGGACCAGGACAACCGGACAGTGATCAGAGCCCTCCACTTCATCATGGATCACCATATCCTCGATCTTTGACATTAATGCCTCTGATACCATGAAATAATCCAATCGCCAGCCAATATTCCGCTTTCTTGCCGAGAATCGATAAGTCCACCAGGTGTACTGAACTCTATCCGGGTATAAATCTCGATAGACGTCCACAAACCCATGTTCCAGGTAGCGGGCTATCCAGGCTCTTTCTTCCGGAAGAAAGCCCGAGGTAGTTTGATTCTGTTTTGGATTTCGGAGATCGATCTCGCGATGGGCAGTGTTGAAGTCTCCACATATGATGATCTTTTCTCCAGCGCCATGGATCTGGTCGCAAATTTCCAGGAAACGCTCATAGAACTCCAGCTTGAAATTCAGTCTTGTCAGGTCACGGCCACCATTTGGAAAATAAACATTAAACAAAACAAATTCCGGAAAGCGAATTTTGATAACTCGGCCCTCCTCATCAAAATAATCATCCCCAATGCCGAATTCGACCGCTTCAAAGCCCTTGTTTAAAAAAGTCCCTACACCTGAGTAACCCGGTCTCTTCGACGGATTCCAGAATCCATATCTGTACTCCTGTTGGAAACCATTGAGATGCTCTTCCGCCATTTGCTCGGGTTTAGCCTTTATTTCTTGAAGGCAAATAACATCAGGAGACGCTTGGAGCAACCAATCCCAAATTCCTTTTTTCAGGGCTGCTCTAACACCATTTACGTTCCAAGATAGTATTCTCATCTATTCTTTCCAGACTAACCTGCTACCTTGCTCGTGGGCAGCCTTCGTGATAAAATCATCAAAATTATGGTGCCAGTAGCTCAATGGCAGAGCGCCGCACTGTGGATGCGGTGGTTGTGGGTTCAAGTCCCATCTGGCACCCCTGTAAACCGGCTCAGCTGACAATTGCCCGAGCCGGTTGAACTTTTCTCAAGCAATGAGCAACATTTTCCGCTTTTGCTTGTTCTCATCCCAGCGAACTTTCCGCCCCAATTTTTCGCATCACAGCACCGTGATCCTTGATGGCCAATTCCTCATAGATTTCTTCGGCGGTCAGGCCGTCCGCGCAAGACTATTCAAATCCGCATCGTAGTGGCTCGACACGGTAATCCAATTTTACCTCTAAACAATTCCTATTCCGCTGCCAACCATTTATTACCTTTATCTTATACACTTATGCTTTTTGTCACTAGCATGATCGTGACAAATTTCACATACTTAAGCTGCTCGTTTATTTGGGTGTCGCCTATCTGGGCTTGCTGTTGTTGATCCAGTGAATTATCTACGCTCCAATAGGCTCAGGTCAGCTTCCGTGCAAATTGAAAATTAATCTCGGTCCGACTCTCGGTCAAAGTACAAGGAGGTGCCATTTGACTGCAGAAGCCTTGGTTTCCGAAACAAAAGCCCCGGTCATTAATCCGAACCCCAACCTTCGCTTTCTGGAGGAGGTGAGCGCCAGGACCGCGGGCGTTTCTCGCCTGGAGATGTGTATCCAATGCGGCACCTGCGGGGGATCCTGTCCTTCGGCCGCGGACATGGACCATACCCCACGCATGTTATTTGCGATGATCAGGGCAGGATTTCGAGAAGAAGCCTTACGCAGTAATACCCCCTGGATATGCGTATCCTGCTATCACTGCGTGGTCAGGTGTCCCCAGGAGGTTCACATCACCGACGTAATGTACACCTTGAAAAGTATGGCAATTGCCGAAAAACTATACAAAGAGACGACTGCCCCGGATTTTTCACAAACCTTCGTTGACATGGTCGAAAATTACGGGCGTAGCTATGAATTCGGACTGGCTACCCGGCACTATCTGAAACATTATCCCCTTCGGTTGCCCAGCATGGCTCCGATGGGTTTGGGTCTGCTGACCAAAAAGCGCATGGAAATTACTCCACGGCGTATCGAGAGAATTGAGCAGTTGAAGGCGATATTGGCGCGCGCCAAAGAATTGGAGTTGCTGTCATGAGCAGATACCTTTTCTACCCAGGTTGTTCAATGGAAAGTAGCGCCATAGCATATCACGAATCCTTAATGGCAATCCTCGGACCACTCGATCTCAATTTGGAGGAAATTGAGGATTGGAACTGCTGCGGTGCGACAGAATATCTCGGGATAAACCTGATCCCTGCTTATGCCTTAATCAGTCGCAACCTGGCCCTGGCCGCCGGTCAGATAAACGGGCATAACAACAACACAGTTGTGGCTTCCTGCAGTGCCTGTTATCTCAACCTGGCCAAAGCCGATCACTATATGAAAGAACGACCCGTTTTGGGCGAGAAAGTAAATCTTGCCCTGGCGGCCGGTGGCTTGAAGTATCAACCTGGTGCTCTGGAAATTCGCCACTTATTAGACGTGATCATCAACGATATCGGGTTGGAAACCGTTCAAACCAAAGTTGTTAAACCCCTGAAAGGTTTACGTGTCGCCCCTTACCTGGGCTGTATGGTACCCCGGCCAGATTACAACAAACACTGGTCCGACCATGAACACCCCAACGAGCTGGACCGTTTGCTAAAAGCACTGGGAGCCGAAGTAATTGACTTTCCGCTTAAGACTCATTGCTGCGGCGGTCATATGCCACAAATCAGCCCTTCCACCGCTTTTGAGCTGATCCGGCGCCTGATCCAGGCGGCGGACGAATACCATGCGGATGTCATGGTTACCGTGTGCCCGATGTGCCAGATGAACCTGGATGCATATCAAGGGGAAACCAATCGTCACTTCCACACCAACTACCATATGCCAGTGCTGTTCTTTACCCAGTTAATGGGGTTGGCGTTCGGATTAGAACCCAGAAAATTGGGTTTTGGCAAGGAGCTTGTTGATGCTCGGAAGGCGATGAGCCGGATCGGCGTGGAAGTGCCGCAAGATGAAATGCAACCACGCAAGGCGAGGCGGAAGAAAGAGGGTCTGCCTATGCCTTCCATGCCGGGCGAAGAAGCGGAATAAGTTACGGGAGGTGCATGGATGTCTGGAAACGGGAAAAATCGAACTGAAAGCAAAGAACGTATCGGCGTGTATGTCTGCCATTGCGGTAGCAACATCGCCGGTGTCGTAGACGTTGAGGATGTAGCCCAGTGGGCAGCGAGAGAACTGGCAGATAGAGGTGTCGTAATCGCCCGCGATTATAAATTTATGTGCTCCAGCCTGGGGCAAGAATTGATTGAAAAAGACATCAAAGAGAAAAATTTAACGCGCGTCGTGGTGGCTGCTTGCTCACCACACCTGCACGAGAACACCTTCCGCACTGCCTGCAATCGAGGCGGTCTCAATCCTTATTTGTGTGAGTTGGTTTCAATTCGAGAACAGGTTTCCTGGGTGCATACTGATAAGGCGGCCGCAACCTTAAAATCGAAAGCGGTATTATCAGGTGGCGTTGAACGCGTTATCCATCACGAACCACTCGAACCGCTCCATGTTCCCATTCAATCCGCTTCTCTGGTAGTTGGCGGTGGCATCGCCGGCATCCAGTCCGCCCTGGAGTTGGCTGACGCTGGATACCATGTATATATGGTAGAGCGGGAACCGTCTATCGGTGGTCACATGGCGCAGTTTGATAAAACGTTCCCTACCCTGGATTGTTCCGCATGTATCTTAACGCCCAGAATGGTCTCCGTCGGATCCCATCCAAATATCACCTTGCTTACCTGGAGCGAAGTTACCAAGGTGGATGGCTATGTGGGAAACTTCGAAGTCACCATTCGGCAAAAACCGCGTTATGTAAACACAGAGCTCTGCACCGGTTGTGGAATCTGCCAGGAAAAATGTCCCAAAAAAGTCATTGATGAGATCTATGAGGCCGGGCTGGGGTATCGCAAGGCAATTTACACGCCATTCCCCCAGGCTGTACCAAAATATCCGGTAATCGACCCTGATAATTGCATTTATTTTGAGAGAGGCACCTGTAAGGCCTGTGAAAAATTCTGCCCGACGGAGGCAATTGATTTCAATCAAGAGGATGAGTACATTACGATAAATGTCGGCAATATCATCCTGGCAACCGGATATGACCTGTTTGATCCTCGCAGGGTAACTCAATATGGATACGGCCGTTTAGCGAACGTCTTTACCAGCCTGGAGTTTGAGCGATTAACAAATGCTGCTGGGCCTACAAATGGTGAAGTGGTTTTGAGAGATGGCGTCACGAAGCCATCTGCCGTCGGTATAATCCATTGTGTTGGCAGTCGCGATCGCAACTTTAACAATTATTGCTCGGTGATCTGTTGTATGCAAGGGCTTAAATTCGCCCACCTGGTGCATGAGCGTACCGGTGCCACCGCATACAATTTCTATATTGATATGCGCACTGCTTACAAGGCCTACGACGAATTCTACCAACGCGTGCTCGAAGAGGGCACTCTTTTCGTGCGCGGCAAAGTCGCTGAGGTGACGGATGCCGCTCGACTTCCCGGTGAAGAGGGCAAATTAATCATCCAGGTTGAGGATACTCTTGCCGGTAAACAACGCCGCATTCCAGTGGACATGGTCATCTTATCTGCTGCTCTTGAACCTCGCCATGATGCCGATGAGGTAGCCAAGCTTTTTGGTATCTCTTGCAGCGCGGACGGCTGGTTTATCGAAAAGCACCCCAAGCTCGATCCAGTTGCCACAATGACCGAGGGCGTATTCATTGCCGGCTGCGTTCAGGGGCCTAAAGACATCCCCTCCAGTGTATCTCAAGGAGCAGCAGCTTCGGCTCGCGTTCTGGGGCGCATCCAGCAAGGCGAGATTGCCTTAGAGCCCATTCGAGCCAGCGTAATCGAGGAGAAATGTTC
>Ga0209640_10000863_pt1 | contig 24543 bp, 19 predicted proteins | sample RifCSP10_1_FD_184018 | JGI IMG/M metagenome (GOLD analysis project Ga0209640, IMG submission 184018) | Soil microbial communities from Rifle, Colorado - Rifle CSP2_sed 10_1 (SPAdes) (version 2) | ecosystem: Environmental > Terrestrial > Deep subsurface > Rock core/Sediment | place: Rifle... | reverse complement strand
AGCGCTGATTTTCAGCGGCCCCAGCGGCGATACCCAGAGTACGGCAATCCCCGTCGAGTACCTGAAATCGCCAAAGGCGTAAGTGTCGGCAACCATCCCCGCGTCTACAAATGCGCTCATTCTCACCGAACGATCCCCTGCCAGGCCCGGGAATGGAAACAGGAATTCGGCGTTGCCCAGTAGCTTGCGGCTGCCGCCGCGCGGGTTGACCTCTGAGTCCTTCGGTCCGATTGTAAAGTTGCGGTAGCCCCGCACCGAAGTCACGCCGCCGGTGAAAAAGTTGCGGAAAAAGGGCAGTGGCTTCCCCCCGTACCCGTCACCATAGCCCACCTCGCCGTTGAGCATCAGCGTGTAGAGGCGGGACAACGGAAAATAACGCTGATATTGATACGATGCCTTGTAGTACTTGAGCGATCCACCGGGGAGGCCAACCTCGCCGTTCGCCTTCTGGTACGAACCTGAAGTCGGATAGATCAGGCTGTCGCGCGCATCGCGGGCCCAGCCGATCGTCCCGAGCAGCGCCGTGTTCTTCTCGCCGAAAGTCGCCACGTAATCGCGGTAGATCAAAGGGCTGTCCGGAAACGTCGTGAGCCTCGTGTCTTCCACACCCAGGCCATAGTTGATAGTATCGATCTCCGATATCGGGACTCCCAGGCGTACCGCCGCCCCGGCCGTCTTGGTCTCGTAGCGCCCAAGGCCCGCGTCAGCCGCATCGAGCTCGCGCAGGTACAGGTCAAACCCCTGGCTCACCCCGTCCACCGTGAAATAGGGATCGGTGTACGACAACGAGTAGATCGTCGAATTGTTGCTGGTGTTGATAGCCGCACTCAGGTGCTTGCCGGACCCGAATATGTTCTGCTGCGTTACCGACCCTGACAGCAACACGCCGCTGCCGCTCCCAAAACCGGCGCCCAGCAGGAACGTTCCGGTCGGCTTCTCCACGACGGTAACATTCACATCGACCTGGTCGGTCGCGCCCTGGACCGCGGGCGTCTCAACGTTGACCTCGGTGAAATACCCGAGCTTGTCTATGCGCCGACGCGACAGGTTGATCTTTTCTCCCGAATACCATCCCCCTTCAAGCTGGCGCATCTCGCGGCGTATGACTTCGTCCCGGGTACGGTTGTTTCCACTGACGTTGATGCGACGGACGTAAACGCGGCGGCCCGGATCGATGAAAAACGTGAACGCCACCTGGTGCTTCTGCTTGTCCAGTTCCGGAATGGCATTGACGTTGGCGAACGCGTAACCATCGTTGCCGAGCCGCTCGCTTATCGCCTTGCTCGACTCGGTCAAGGTCGCGCGCGAAAACGTATCGCCCGGCTTGACCTTGATCAGCTTGGTGATTTCCTCATCCGGGATCAGTTTCGCGCCGTCAACCTTCACCCCGGACACGCTGTACTTGGGGCCTTCGGTGATGCTGATCGTGATGTAGATATCCTGCTTGTCCGGCGTGATGGAAACCTGCGTCGATTCCACGTTGAACTCGATATAGCCGCGGTCGAGGTAATGCGAACGCAGCGTTTCGAGGTCGGCCGACAGCTTTTGCCGTGAATACTGATCCTGTTTGCTGAACCATGTCATCAGCCCCGGCGTCCTCAACGTCATCAATCCCAGCAGATCGCGTTCGCGGAACGCGTTGGCGCCGATTATCGTGATCTGGCGGATCTTGGAGACCGTCCCCTCGTCGATACTGAAATTGATCGCGACCCGGTTGCGCTCCAGCGGCGTCACCGTGGTGCTGACGTTGACGGCGTACATGCCCCGACTGAGGTACTGGCGTTTGAGTTCCTGTTCGGCGCGATCCAGGAGCCCCTTGTCGAAAATACGCCCGTCGGCGAGACCCACCTGGCGCAACCCCTTGAGTATGGCGTCCTTGTCAAACTCCCGCATGCCGACGAATTCAATCTGCGCGATGGACGGCCGTTCCTGCACCACCACTACCAGCACACCCGCTTCGGCCTCGAGCGTCACGTCACGAAAAAAACCGGTCGCGAACAGCGCCCGGATGGTCTGAGCCGCCTTCTCGTCCGTCATGGTGTCGCCGACCTTGACGGGAAGGTAGCTGAACACGGTACCGGCTTCCGTACGCTGTATGCCTTCGATGCGGATGTCCTTGATGACGAACGGCTCGATCGCAATCGCAGGCAACGCCAACGCCAGGAGCAAACCCAAAACCGCGCGTAACAGATTCATTCCCGGCTAACCGTTGAAAAGGCGACTTATGTCGTTATACAGCGCGAAGACCATCAGGGTGAACAGCAGCGCCATGCCGACCTGCTGGCCGATCTCCATCGTGCGCTCGGAGACCGGATTGCCTTTGACCAACTCGACCATATAATACATCAAATGCCCACCGTCCAATAACGGGATTGGCAGCAGATTGAGCACGCCGAGACTGATGCTGATCAGTGCGATAAAAAGCAGGTACGGAATCCACCCGCTTTGCGCGGTCTGACCGGCGTAATCGGCGATCGTGATCGGTCCACTGAGGTTTTTCAGCGAGACTTCGCCAATCATCATCTTGCCGAGCATCTTCAGGCTGAAGACGGACGTGTCCCAGGTCTTGTACAGCGCCCTCACCAGCGCTTCGCCCGGCCCATAACGCACCTCGGTCCACAACTCCGCCAGCGCATTGCGATCCACCATGGGCGCGGCGCCGATGCGCCCGATCGTCCTGCCCTCCTCCCTGACCGGCGTCGGCGTGACCGGGATCGCCGGAAGCAACGCGCCGTGGCGCCTCAATTCGAACGTGAGAGCGGCGTTCGGGTGGCCGCGCACGACGTTCACCACCTGATCCCAGCTCGTGATGCGCTGATTGTTGACCGCGACAATCTCGTCGCCCGCCTGCATTCCGGCGCCAGCCGCGGCACCGCCGCTTACGACACTGCCGATGATTGGCTTCAGCACGGGTTGGTAGCGCGCGAAACCGACCACGCGCAGGAAATCTCCATCCAGGTCGGATGGGCTCAGACTTGACAGATCGAGCGTGCGCACGGCATGCGCGCCGCGCCCGGTGCGCACCTCCACTTCGACCCGGCTCCGTTGTACTGCGTGCTGCAACAGGACCCAGCGCGCGTCCTGCCATGTGGCGGTCGTATCGCCGTCGATACTGGTGATCAGGTCCCCGGCAGTGAAACCGGCCACAGCGGCAGGGGTGCCGGCAACGACGGGCCCGACGACAGGCTTCAACCCGGGTACTCCGTGGAGGAACAACGCCCAGTAGAGCACGATTGCAAACAGAAAGTTCGCGATCGGCCCCGCACTCACGATCGCGATGCGCCGGTAGACCGACTGGCGGTTGAACGCCCGTGGGAGGTCCTGCGCAGCCACCGGCGCTTCGCGCTCGTCGGCCATCTTGACATACCCGCCCAGCGGGAAAACCGCGATCACCCATTCCGTATCATCGGGGCCGCGCCGGGTGCGCCAGAGAGGTCGCCCGAACCCCACCGAGAAGCGCAGCACCTTGACGTTGCACCAGCCTGCAACGACGTAATGGCCCAGCTCATGCACGACGATAAGACAGCCCAACGCGGCGACGAAAGCGACGACGGTCAACACGATATTCATTGCGGCAATTGTCGGCCCACGGGTGTCGAGACTCAAGCGCTTCGGGTTTTGCGGACGGAACGCGTTCCCGTCCGCGCGTCCGCCAACCACCGTCCGGCCTGCAGCCGCGCCTCGCTGTCAGCGGCCAGTACGTCTTCGAGGCTGCGCGGGGCGGACGGCGCAGTGCGTTCGAGCACCGACTCGATCAACGCCGGAATCCGGGAAAAACTCAAACGCCCATCCAGGAAACTTTCCACTGCCACTTCATTGGCAGCATTGAGCACCGCTGCCGCGCTGCCGCCCGCCCGTAACGCCGCAAAAGCGAGCTTCAGGCACGGGAAGCGTTTCATGTCTGGCCGCTCGAAATGCAGCGCGCCGATGCGCGACAGATCCAGATACTCCACGCCCGCGTCAATGCGTTCGGGGAAGCCCAAGGCGAATGCGATCGGAGTGCGCATATCAGGATTGCCGAGCTGCGCGATTACCGATCCGTCAACATACTCGACCAGGGAATGAATCACGCTTTCGGGGTGGATGAGCACTTCAATCTGATCGGCTCCCGCACCAAACAGCCAGTGTGCTTCGATCACCTCGAGGCCCTTGTTCATCATGGTCGCCGAGTCGACCGAGATCTTCCGTCCCATGACCCACGTTGGATGCGCGCAGGCTTCGTCTGGGGTGACGTGCTCAAGCTGGCGCAGCGGCGTCATGCGAAACGGCCCGCCGGACGCGGTCAGGAGAACGCGTCTGACGCCGACCGACTCCAGCCCCTGCTGGTGCGCTCGCGGCAACGCCTGAAATATGGCATTGTGCTCGCTGTCGATCGGCAGCAGCGTCGCCCCGCCTTCGCGCACGGCGTCCATCAGCACGGGACCGGCGGTCACCAGCGATTCCTTGTTGGCGAGCAAGACCTTCTTTCCGGCTTTCGCCGCCGCCAGCGTAGGACGCAAACCGGCGATGCCCACGATCGCAGCCATGACGGTATCGACGTGAGGCAATGCCGCGGCCTGCTCAAGCGCATGGGTGCCGCAGCGCACGCTGCACTCGACACCCGCACTCCTCAACCTGTGATCGAGCTGCTCTGCGGCCCGCGCTTCCAGCATCACCGCCACATCGGGCCGGAAGCGGACGCATTGATCGAACAGGACGTCGACGCGGCTACGCGCCGCGAGGGCAGCAATGCGGAACCGCTCCGGATGTCGTGCCACGACATCGAGCGTATTGATTCCGACACTCCCGGTCGATCCAAGGATGGTCAGGTGCCGCAATGCCGCCATCGTCACGCGCTCATCGTGGCTGGCAGTACCTGCATGAGCAGGGCCACTGCCGGAACGCTCGCGGTCAGCCCGTCGATCCGGTCGAGCAGGCCGCCGTGGCCGGGCAGCAGAGTTCCGCTGTCTTTCACCCCCGCCTGGCGCTTCATCCACGACTCGAACAGATCCCCTTCGATGCTCATCACGGCAACCAGTGCAACGACGACCGAGCCGCCGGCCACATTCCATGTCACGTTCTGTGGAAAACCGGCCGCCCAAGCCAATGCATAATACACCGCCACTGCTAGACCCGCTCCAGCCACGCCCTCCCACGTTTTCCCCGGACTGATCGTCGGTGCCAGCCGGTGACGTCCGAAACGCCTCCCCACCAGATAAGCGGCGGTATCCGCGATCCAGACGACGCCCAGAACGAACAGACTTTGCGAAGGAGCGGCCTGCATCTCGACCAATGCGAGCCACGTGGGGACCAGCACCAGCCAGCCCGCGACTCCCAGCACCACCGGGTGCCGCGTCCGCCATCCGGCCGCAAGCCAGATGGGAACGATGGCCAACCAGAAAACGGTTGCGGCCAGGTAAGTCAGGGTGGCGGGAAGATTCACGCTCGGCCGATCGCGCGCTCCCAGCTCCGCCGCACAAAGAAGCGCCAGGAATGACGCCAGAGTCATGGCCGCGAAGAGCACACCTTGTCCGCGCCCGCATCGCGCGAGCCGCGCCCACTCCATGCTGGCAACGAATAGTCCGGGCACAAGGAACGCTGACCACCAAACGCGGGGCAAAACGTACATGGCGCCGACAAAAACGGACAGAAGGGCAACCGCGGTAAGCAGGCGCTGGGGGAACATCGCTGGCGGGTACCCGACGCCGGGACAGGCGCGCCGGGGTCAGCCGGCGGCCGCCTGCGACACGCTTGCCTCGAGGCGGCCGAAGCGGCGCTCGCGGCGACGATAGGCGGCAAGGGCTTCCTCGAACGCGGCTGCGTCGAAATCGGGCCACAGCGTGTCGGTAAAATAGAGTTCCGTATAGGCGATCTGCCACAGCAGGAAATTGCTGATACGCTGCTCACCTCCGGTGCGGATGAACAAATCGGGTTCCGGAGCATAACTCAGCGCGAGAAACGGGGCCAGATCCGCCTCCGAGATCGGCGCGCCCGTCGGCGGCCGCTCGACAAGCATGCGATTGATCGCCTGCACCATGTCCCAGCGTCCGCCGTAGTTCGCGGCCACGGTCAGCGCCAGCCCGGCATTTTCGCGGGTCAGGTGCTCAGCCCGGGCGATGAGATCGGTCAGTCGCGAACCGAAGCGGGACGAATCGCCGACCACGCGGAAGCGGACGCCATGCTGGTGCAGTTTGCCCACTTCGTCCTCGAGCGCGAGCGCAAACAGTTCCATCAGGTACGACACTTCATCGGCTGGGCGATGCCAGTTTTCGCTGCTGAACGCAAACAGCGTCAGGAATCCAATCTTGCGCTCGCGGCAGGCCCGCACCACCTCACGCACCGCCTCCACCCCACGCCTGTGGCCGGCAACCCGCGGCAGGAAGCGTTGCCGCGCCCAGCGCCCGTTGCCATCCATGACGATCGCAACATGATGCGGGTCGGAGCGTGCCGCGCGAGCCTCGGCGCCCGGGCGACTCGAACGGTCTGCACCCATGCTCACCGCGCTACACCGCCAGCAGGTCGGCTTCCTTGACCTGCAGCATCTTGTCGATCTCGGCAATATGGCGATCCGTCAGCTTCTGGATGTCGTCCTGGGCGCGCCGCTCCTCGTCCTCGGCGACCTTCTTTTGCTTGAGCAGATCCTTGAGATGACTGATGGCGTCGCGGCGAACATTGCGCACGGCGACTCGCCCATTCTCGGCCTCGGTGCGCACGACCTTGATCAGCTCCCGGCGCCGATCTTCGGTAAGCGCCGGCATCGGCACCCTCACCACCTCCCCCTGGGTCGCGGGATTCAGGCCCAGGCCGGCATCGCGGATCGCTTTCTCGATCGCCCCCGTCATTTTCTTGTCCCACGGAGTCACTCCGATCGTGCGCGAATCGATCAGCGTCACGCTTCCCATTTGCGGCACCGGCGTAGCGGTCCCGTAATAGTCGACCGTGATGTGGTCCAGCAGCCCCGTATGAGCGCGCCCCGTACGCACTTTTGCAAGGTCATGCTTGAGCGCTTCGAGCGTCTTTTTCATCTTCTGCTCCGCAGTCTTCTTCACGTCGGCTATCATCCGGGCCTCCGCATTAAACGTGAACCATCGTGCCTTCGTCTTCTCCGAGCACCACGCGCTTGAGCGCCTTCTGTTTGAAAATGCTGAATACGTTTATGGGAAGCTTCTGGTCCCGGCACAGGGTCAGTGCAGTCGCGTCCATGACCTTGAGATTCTTGATGATTGCCTCGTCGAAGGTGAGCCGCTTGTAACGCATGGCATCGGGGTGGGTCCTGGGGTCGTCCGTATAGACGCCGTCCACCTTGGTCGCTTTCAGGACCAGATCCACGTTCATTTCCATGCCGCGCAGCGCCGCCGCCGTATCCGTGGTGAAAAATGGGTTGCCCGTTCCGGCGGCAAAGATCACCACGCGCCCGTCTTCGAGGTAACGCATCGCCTTGCCGCGGATATAGGGCTCCACGATCTGCTCGATGTTAAGCGCCGACTGCACCCGGCTGACCAGATGGGCCCGTCGCATCGCGTCCTGCAGCGCCAGTGCGTTCATCACGGTCGCGAGCATGCCCATGTAATCGGCGGTTGCCCGGTCCATGTTTGCCGCCGCGGGCGCCACGCCACGAAAGATATTGCCGCCACCGATGACCACGGCGACTTCGACGCCGAGCTGGACCACCTCGGCGATCTCGTCCACGATGCGCTCCACGGTGGGGCGGTGGATTCCGTAGCTCTCGTCGCCCATCAGCGCCTCGCCGCTCAACTTCAGCAAAATTCGCTTGTAGGCGGGTGTCTCCGGCATGCTGGTCTCGTTCGAATCAGGAAACTCGTCGCTCAGGATGCAGGCGCCGCACGCGTTTCGCTTCTGACGGCCTGCCCGACCTGCGCCATGACCTCCGCGGCGAAGTCGTCCTTTTTCTTCTCAATGCCCTCTCCGACCACGTAAAGCACGAAGCTGGCCACCGAGGCGCCCTTCGACTTGAGTAATTGTTCCACCGTTTGCTTGTCGTTCTTGACGAAGGGCTGACCGAGCAGCGTGACTTCCTTCAGAAATTTCTGGATGGCGCCTTCCACCATCTTCTCGACGATGTTTGCGGGCTTCCCGGACGCCGCCGCCTTGGCTACGGCGATGTCCCGTTCCTTCCGGATTAACCCCGGGGCAACGTTGGCCGCCACCAGGGCGACCGGTTTGCTGGCGGCGATATGCATTGCAAGGTCCTTGCCCAGCGCTTCGTCGCCCGCCACGCAGTCAACGATGACGCCTATCCGCGCGCCGCCATGAACGTAACTCGAAAGGCGACCTTTGGCGGCAAGGCGGATAGAGCGGCGTATCGTGATGTTCTCGCCGATCCTGCCGACCAATGCCTGTCTCGCCTCCTCGACCGTGGAGCCATCGAGCGACAGCCGCGCAAGTCCCACCACGTCGGCCGGATCGTGTGCCACAACCAGCTGTGCCAGCGCGTCCGCCAGCGCCAGAAAGTCCGGATTCCTGGCGACGAAATCTGTTTCACAATTGAGTTCGACCATGCCCCCCGACTTGCCGCCGTCAGCGATCCACACTGCGACCACGCCTTCCGCGGTAATGCGGGAGGCGGCCTTGCTCGCCTTGTTGCCCAGTTTCACACGGAGGATCTCTTCTGCCTTCGCCATATCGCCCGCGGCCTCGGTCAAGGCCCTCTTGCATTCCATCATGGGGGCGTCGGTCTTCTCGCGCAGCTCCCGAACCATGCTTGCGGTGATTTCCGCCATCAACTGCTCCATTGGTTAAAAAAAAGGGGCTCGCGCCCCTTGTCCCCGCAGCGCCTTGTGTCAGCCTTCCGCTTCCTCGGCATCTTCGATCTCGACGAACTCGTCACCGCCGCCCACGATCTCCTTCACGGTGTCACTGCGCCCTTCAAGCACCGCGTCGGCGATGCCGCGCGCGTACAGGCGGATCGCGCGACTCGAATCATCGTTGCCGGGGATCACGTATTCAATGCCGTCCGGCGTATGGTTGGTGTCGACCACGCCGATCACCGGAATCCCGAGCTTGTTCGCCTCCGCCACAGCGTTTTTCTGGTATCCCACGTCGATCACGAACATGGCGTCGGGCAGACCGTTCATGTCCTTGATGCCGCCGAGGCTTCGGTCCAGCTTCGCGATCTCGCGCTCGTACCGCAATGCCTCCTTCTTGGGCAACTTTTCGATCGAGCCGTCCTGGATCATAGCTTCCATGTCCTTCAGTCGCTTGATCGACTGCTTGACCGTCTTGTAGTTCGTCAGCATGCCGCCCAGCCAGCGGTAGTCCACGAATGGCGAGCCGCACCGTTGCGCCTCTTCCTTGATGATATCGCGCGCCTGGCGCTTGGTGCCCACGAACAGGACTGTGCCTTTGTTGGACGACAACTGATGGACGAACTTGAGCGCCCCCTGGTACATCATCAGCGTCTTCTCGAGGTTGATGATGTGGATCCTGTTGCGATGCCCGAAAATGTAATCTGCCATCTTCGGATTCCAATAGCGGGTCTGGTGTCCAAAATGCACCCCCGCTTCCAGCATTTGACGCATCGTGACCGACATTTAAACTCCTGTGATAGGGTTGAACCTCCATCCGCGGTTGCAACCGACCCGTGACGGGCCGGCACCCCAATCCTGCGCGGATGTGCGAATTGCCCGCTGCAAGAGTACATAAGGAGCGAGCTAACTTGTTATTATAGCGTAGGAAATCCAATGCGCTCAAGCTTTGATTGAGGCGTTGGCAGAGTTTCCCCTGCGGTACTGATTGTCGACTAAAATTACGGTTTTTTGTCCTGCCGAGTCGCAATTTATCGTTGCGCGAGTGAGTGATATCCGATTCATGGCGGTCCAGCTCAAATCCGGGGAAGAGATCGAGAAAATGCGAGTTGCGGGCCGGCTCGCGGCAGAAGTGCTTGATTTTATTGCTCCCTATGTAAAACCCGGCATTGCAACGGCCGAGCTTGACCGGCTGTGCCACAACTACATGGTGGAATACCAGCGCACCATACCGGCGCCGCTGAACTACGCCCCACCCGGCTACGTGCCGTTTCCGAAGTCGATCTGCACCTCGGTCAATCACGTCGTTTGCCACGGGGTGCCGGGCGAAAAGAAGCTCAAGTCGGGTGACATCGTCAACCTCGACATCACGGTTATCAAGGACGGTTACCACGGTGACACCAGCCGGATGTTCTTCGTCGCTCAGCCATCGATCCAGGCGAAGCGTTTGTGCGAGGTGACGTTCGAGTGCATGTGGCGGGGGATCGAGACGGTGAGCCCCGGCGCGCGCCTTGGCGACATCGGGCATGCGATACAGGTTTACGCCGAAAGGCAGGGATACAGTGTTGTGCGTGAATTCTGCGGCCACGGCATCGGCACCAAGTTCCACGAGGAACCGCAGGTCCTGCACTATGGCTACCCTGGAACCGGCCTCGAACTTCGAGCCGGCATGACGTTTACAGTGGAGCCCATGATCAACGCCGGAAAAGCGGATATCCGGCAGCTTGCAGACGGCTGGACCATAGTGACCAAGGACCACAGCCTCTCGGCCCAGTGGGAGCACACCATCCTGGTGACCGAGACGGGTTACGAGGTGCTTACCGTATCGCCCGGGGCGCCGCGGCGCAAGACGGAAGCGGCCCATACGCCGAGCGGAATTGCGACTTGAGGAACCGGGTCGCGCGTCCGCATCACCCCTGATCCCATGACAGGTGTCGTCCCGCGGGGCGCCGAAACCGCGCCCCGGAAGCTTGCTCACCAGTTCAGGACCGCGCTCGCGCGCGAGCGCGACGCGTTGCGCCATGCCTTTTTCACGGGACTCGGTGCCGGGGAACTGCTGCGGCGCCTGAGCAGGGCGGTCGACCGGCAGTTGCGGCAGACGTGGCGCTGCTGCGCGCTTCCTGGCGAAACCGCCCTGGTCGCGGTCGGCGGGTACGGGCGCGGCCTGCTATTTCCGCGTTCGGACGTGGACCTCCTGATTCTCCTTCCGGAGGCTCCGTGTGCTCCGCATCGGGAAGAAATCGAAGCCTTCATCGGCATGCTTTGGGACATGGGACTCGAAGTCGGCCACAGCGTGCGCACCATCGGGGAATGCATCGATCTCGCCCAGCAGGACATCACGGTACAGACGAACCTCCTGGAGGCAAGATTGATCGCGGGCAACCGCGCGCTCTTCCGCCGGTTCGTTGGCCGCATGGAAAGCGCCCGGGATCCTGCTGCTTTCCTGCAGGCAAAGCGCCTCGAGCAACAGCAGCGTCATGCGCGCTACGAAGAAACCAATCTCGAGCCGAATATCAAGGAACGCGCCGGCGGACTGCGGGATCTGCACACCATCCTGTGGATCGCCCGGGCAGGAGGGATCGGCAACACCTGGCGCGAGCTCGCGCGACGCGGTGTCATCACGTTGCAGGAAGCGCGCGAGATTCAGCGCCATGAGGCTTTTCTGCAGACGCTGCGCGTGCGGCTGCATTACCTCGCGGGGCGGCGTGAGGACCGCCTCCTCTTCGACCACCAGTCAGCCCTCGCCCGCCAGTTCAAGCTCTGTGATCGCCCGCACCGGTTGGCGAGCGAGCAGCTCATGCAACGCTACTACCGCACGGCGAAATCGGTATCGCAGCTTAACATTATCCTGCTGCAGAACATCCGGGGGCGCATTGCGCCGGTGCGCGACCGCGAGTACCGCGAAATCGACGCACACTTCGGCATTCGCGGCGAATTCCTCGAGGCGCGCGACGAGCAGCTCTTTTCCCGCAGACCCGAGTCCGTGTTCGAGAGTTTCCTTCTCCTCCAGCAGCACCACGAGCTGAAAGGCATGACGGCGGGAACGCTGCGTGCGCTGTGGCGCGCCCGGCGCCGCATCAATCCCGCCTTCCGGCGTGACCCGGCGAACCGCGGCCTGTTCCTGCAAATCCTGCGCAGCCCGACCCGCGTCGTTCGGGAGTTGAGGCGCATGCACCAGTACGACATCCTCGGAGCCTACCTCCCGGCGTTTGGCCGTATCGTGGGCCAGATGCAGCATGATCTGTACCACGTGTACACGGTCGATGAGCACATACTCAAGGTCATCCGCAACCTTCGGCGCTTCGCCATACCGGAACTCGCGCACGAGTTTCCGCTGTGCAGCAGGTTGATGAGCGATTTTGCGGCTCCAGAGCTGCTCTACCTGGCGGGACTGTTTCATGACATCGCCAAGGGACGCGGGGGCGATCATTCCCGGCTCGGCAAGGCGGACGCGCGGCGCTTCTGCCGCGCACATTGCGTGTCGGTAGAGGACGCGGAGCTGGTCGCATGGCTGGTCGAGCACCACCTTACGATGTCGATGACGGCGCAAAAACAGGATCTGAGCGACGCCGACGTACTCCAGGCTTTCGCCCAGAAGGTCGGCTCCGAGCGCCGGCTCATCGCGCTCTACCTGCTCACGGTGGCCGACATACGGGGCACGAGCCCCAAGGTATGGAATGCCTGGAAGGCCAAGTTGCTGGAAGACCTGTTCCACGCCACGCGCAGGCGGTTGACGGGACGGGAAGCGAGTCTTGCGTCGAGTCTGCAATCGCGGCAGGCGGAAGCACTGACGAAACTGCGCCTCTACGCGGTACCGGATGGCGCCCACGAAATCTTGTGGAAGAACCTGGACACTGCGTACTTCCTGCGGCATGAACCGCAAGAAATCACGTGGCACACCCGTCTGCTCTACTATCGGGTCAACACCGAGACGCCCGTCGTGAAGGCGCGCCTGTCACCCGCCGGAGAAGGGCTGCAGATCATGGTGTACGTCCCCGACCAGAAGGAACTGTTCGCGCGCATCTGCAGCTTTTTCGAGAGCATCAGCTATGACATTTTCGAAGCCAAGATCTACACCACGCGACACGGCTACGCGCTCGACAGCTTCCAGGTGCAGGACCCCGACAACCGCCAGCCGCGTTACCGTGACCTGATCAGCTATATCGAGCACGAACTCACGCAGCGGTTACTGCACCGGACGCCGCTGCCGGAACTGACCAAGGGTCGGCTCAGCCGGCAGTTGCGGCACTTTCCGATCTCGCCCGAGGTGAATATCCAGCCCGACGAAAAGGGAACCTACCAGGTGCTGTCGGTGATAGCGGGCGACCGCCCGGGCCTGCTTTCGCGTATCGCTCGCGTGCTGACCCGATACGACATCAACCTGCATACCGCAAGGATAAACACGCTGGGCGCCCGCGCCGAGGATACGTTTCTGCTCACCGGGGAAGCGCTGCGGGATCCAAAGAGTGTCATTAGGATGGAGAGCGATCTCGTCGCGCAGTTGCGCACCTGACCCGGTGTTTAAAGTCTTGCGCTTGGCGTTGAGTGTCCAGTGCCGGGTTGACGACTCAATGACGACGGTTCGCCCGCGCCCGAACGCTAAACGCTACTCTTCCTGCAGGTCCTGCCCCGGAAACAGCTCTGCATTAAAGCCAAATTGACGCAGGTCGCGGATGCGCAGCGGATACAGGATGCCGTCAAGGTGGTCGCATTCGTGCTGTACCACCCGCGCGTGAAAATCATCCACGCGGCGATGCACGCGCGCGCCATGCTGATCGCAGCCGCTGTACTCAAGACGCTTCAAGCGCGGCACGAGGCCGCGCATCCCGGGCACGCTCAGGCACCCCTCCCACCCATCCTCGGTGACGGCGTCGAGCGGCGTGAGAAGCGGATTCACCAGCACCGTAAAAGGCACCGCTTCAGCGTCCGGATAACGGGGATTGTGATCGATCCCGAAGATCACCACCCGCAACGCGACGCCGATCTGTGGCGCCGCAAGACCCGCCCCATTGAGCGCGCGCATCGTATCCTGCATGTCGGCAATCAACGCATGCAGTTCCGGCGTATCGAACTGCGCGACCGGCGACGAGACGCGGAGGAGCCGCGGGTCACCCATCCTCAGTACCGGTCTAATCGCCATCGATTTCCACCAGCCGTTCGAGGGTGCTGCGCACGTGCTCCATGGCAAGCTTCGAAATGGCGTTGATCTCCTCCATCCGTATGCCACGGGTGCTCGCGCCCCGTCCGGCGGCAGCGTTGACCACTACCGCCAGCGCCGCGTAACAGAGTTCGAGTTCGCGTGCGAGTGCCGCCTCCGGCATGCCGGTCATCCCGACGACATCCGCACCATCGCGTTCCAGCCGATCGATCTCGGCGGCCGTCTCCAGGCGCGGCCCCTGGGTCGCGGCATAGGTCGCGCCGTCAGCCGCGTGGTGGCCGGCCTCGGCAGCAGCCTCGAGTATGCGGCGGCGCAGTTTCTGGCAGTACGGGTCGGTGAAATCAATATGCAGGACGCCGTGATCGGCGCCGGTGGCAAAGGTCGATTCCCTGCCATGGGTGTAATCCAGAATCTGATGCGGCACCACCAGGGCGCCGGGCATGAGGTCGTCCCGGATCGCACCGACCGATGCTATGGCAACCACGTCGTTAACCTGCTGCGAGCGCAGCGCCCAGAGGTTGGCGCGATAGTTCACCTGATGCGGCGGTATGGTATGGCCGTAGCCGTGGCGCGCCAGAAAGACGACCTCGCGGCCCCGTATGGCGCCGAACGTCAGCGCGCAGGAGGGTTCGCCGTATGGCGTGCGCACAATCTCGCGCCGCACGCCCTCGAGATTGGCAAGCACGCTGAGCCCACTGCCGCCGATGACGCCTAGCACTTGCTGTCCTTGAGCGCATAGACCGCGGGAAGGTTGCGCCAGGCGCCGCGCACGTCCATGCCGAACCCGAACACGTAGCGGTCGGGAACCGTGACGCCCAGGAAATCGGCCGCCGCGCGTTTGGGGCGGCCAGTGTCCTTTCCGGCGAAAACCGCGCTGTGGAACGCAGCAGCCCCGGCCGCAAGAATCCTTTCACGGATCAACGCCAGCGTGTGTCCCTCGTCCAGGATGTCGTCGATCACGAGCACCACTCTCCCGGCGACTGACCTGGCCGGTCCGGTGCGCCACTCGATCTCGCCGCCGCGGGTCGCGTCACCGTAGCGTGTCACATCGATGTAGTCGAATTCAAGCGGGAATCTCAACAGGGGCAGCAGATGGCCGGCAAATACGACGCCGCCGCGCATGACTGCCAGCGCAAGCGGATTGCAGTGCTCGAGCCGTGCCGTGATCTCGCGCGCAACGCGCGCCACGGCCGCCATCACGGCCTCGGGCGAGCAGACCTCCTCTGCACCTGCGAGTACTTCCCAGGCGCTTTCGGCCGTGCCCATTACCCAATGCCGTTCCGTGTCCTGCCGTCCGCCAGGCAGGCTCCCTGGAACACGCGTGTCACGTGACCGGCGACCCTCACCGCCGATGCACCGCGGGCAGCCCGCCGGCACGATCAATAAGTGAAAGTGACGACGTCATCATCCATGGCCTTCTGAATGACATAGGCACCGCCAACGGTTTCTTCGATCTCCGGAATCAGATCATTACCCCACAGGTCCAGTGTCGGCGTGCAGACCTTGAAATGGACACCGGCCTCGTGAGCGTCCTTGATGAAGTCGTAGACGCTCTTGGGGGAACCTTCCTTCACGTAGAGTTTCTCGGCGACACCCTTCATCGCCAGCTCGCCCGCGCGCGCCGTCAGTATCACCTCGACCTCGTAATCCATGGCGGCCGCGACGGCGGCCTGGAAGAACGGCGCGCCAAGTTCGGCGGGGTTCTTGGGGTCGGTGTTGACCATCACGATCATCAGTTTGTCGGCCATGGTGGCTCCTTAACCCGGGTCCGACGAATATTAGCACATGGTAATACGCCGATTGAACTCATTTTTGCCCCTGTCGCATGAGGCAGCGCAAATAGCTCCTGAACTTTACTCCGAACTCCGGGCGTGCGATCCCGTATGCAACGTTAGCCTTGAGATAACCCAGCTTGTCGCCGCAATCGTAGCGCACGCCATTGAAGCGGTAGGCCATCACCTCCTGTTCGCCAAGCAGCGACGCAATGCCATCAGTCAGTTGGATCTCGCCTCCCGATCCAGCGCGGACACGACGCAAGTGGTGGAAGATACGCGGCGTGAGAATATAACGCCCGACCACTGCCAGGGTTGATGGCGCTGCGCTCGGCGCCGGTTTCTCCACAATCGCCGTCACCTGCCGCAGGTTTCCCCCGCGCCCCTTTACCTTGACGATGCCGTATTGCCGCGTCTGGCGGCGCGCGACGTTCTGCACCGCAAGGATCGAACAACGGCATTGCTCGAACGCTTCTTTCATCTGCCGCAGGACCGGGACGCCGGCATTGATCAAGTCATCGGCCAGCAGCACGGCAAAGGGTTCGTCCTTCACCACGGGCGCAGCGCACATGATGGCGTGGCCCAGCCCGAGTGCTCGGGGCTGTCTCAGGTAGATGCAGCTAACGGCCGGGGGCACGATGTTTCGCACCATGTGCAGCAGATGCCGGCTGCCCTTGCGTTCCAGTTCCGTCTCAAGTTCGGTCGCCTGGTCGAAATGATCCTCGATCGCCCGCTTGCTACGACCGGTGACGAAGATCATCTCGGTAATCCCCGCCGCGACCGCCTCTTCCACGGCGTACTGGATCAGTGGCTTGTCGACGATCGGCAGCATCTCCTTGGGGCTCGCCTTGGTCGCCGGAAGGAAGCGCGTGCCCAGTCCGGCCACCGGAAACACTGCTTTCCTGATCACTGACATATGTCGTTTATCCTGTGGTCAACTGGCGGCGTGCGCCTCTTCAGAGATGTCGTCATCGGTGAATTTTTGCCTGCATCTGGGAGGCCCCTTCCGTGCGCAGGTTGTTGGGACTGATTCCCAGATCTTCCCGCGCATGAGGTGGCCGCAAGCCGGACACTGCACCTTCCAGCCCGCAACGACCTTTGAAACGCGATAACCTCCAAACTCCATCAAGTTGGTGACAAGCGTCGTCTGTTTGTCCAGGTCGTACCTTTCCCAGGGTTCCTGGGTGATGCCGCCTCTGAACAGGTCCACGAGCCGGTATGTCCGGACGCGCCGTGGGGCGTCGGCACCGGCGTCCTTGATCGTGGTCGTATAGTACTCGACGCGATAGTCGCCCTCCGGCGCATCCAACATGACCCGCAAGTCATCGTTCTGCAACAGGCGGCGCACGATTTCGGATCCCGCTTTGTGCCTTGACATATCGCTCTCCCGTACTTGTCCCGCCGCACTATTTCAGCAGCTTCAGCAACCCTTCCTCATCGAGTATGGTTACGCCGAGCTGCTCGGCCTTGTCATGCTTGCTGCCGGGATCAGAGCCGGCCACCACGTAGTCGGTTTTCTTCGACACGCTGCCCGAAACGCGTCCCCCCCGGGCCTCGATTCGTGCTTTCGCTTCGTCCCGCGTCAGGCCGGGTAGTGTACCAGTCAGCACGAATGTCTTTCCCTTGACGTCGCTCGACGCCGCCGCGTCGACGGCAACCGGTTCAAAACTCATGCCCGCGGCCAGCAGCTCACTGATCACCTCACGATTGTGGCGCTCGGCAAGAAACTGCGCGATGCTCTCGGCCACCACCGGTCCAACGTCCGGCACCTCCTGCAATGCTTCCGCGTCCGCCGCGATCAGGGCGTCGATGCCGCCGAAATGACGGGCAAGATCGCGCGCCGTGCTCTCGCCGACGTTGCGGATCCCCAGCGCGTATATGAAGCGCGCGAGCGTCGTGCGTTTGCTCCTCTCGATCGCAGCAATCACGTTGCCCGCCGATTTTTCTGCCATGCGCCCAAGGCCTTCGAGCGCGCCGGCGCCGAGCCTGTAGAGATCGGCCGGCGTCGCGACCAACCCGCTGTCCACGAGTTGATCGATCAGCTTTTCCCCCAAGCCTTCGATATCCATGGCGCGTCTCGAAGCGAAGTGCCGTAACGCCTGCTTGCGTTGAGCGGGACAAAAGAGGCCCGCCGTGCAGCGGGCAACCGCCTCGTCCTCCAGCCGCCTTACCGCCGAACCGCAAACCGGACACTTTGCCGGCATCACGAAACGCCGGGCGTGCGCCGATCGCCGTTCCGAGATCACGCGCGCCACTTCCGGAATCACGTCACCGGCACGCCGCACCACTACCGTATCCCCGACATGGACGTCCTTGCGCCGGATTTCGTCCTCATTGTGAAGGGTGGCATTGGTTACCGTCACCCCGCCGACGAACACCGGCTTCAACCGCGCCACCGGCGTCAGCGCTCCGGTGCGGCCGACCTGCACGTCGATGGCCAGCACCTGGCTGATTGCCTCCTCAGCGGGGAATTTGTGGGCCACGGCCCAGCGCGGCTCGCGCGTGACAAATCCGAGCCGCCGCTGCAGTTCGAGACTGTTGACCTTATACACCACGCCATCTATGTCGAATGGCAACTTGTCACGGCGGGCGCCAATGTCTCGATGAAAAGCCGCGAGGCCCTCAGCACCCAGTGCCACCGTCCGTTCACTGCTGACAGGCAAACCGAACGCGGCAAGCGCATCCAGAATCCCGCTATGGGTGGAGGGGAGCGCCCATCCCGCCACTGCCCCAAGCCCATACGCGGAAAAAGACAGCGGCCGCCTGGCTGTTATTTTCGGGTCGAGTTGCCGTACGCCGCCAGCCGCGGCGTTGCGCAGGTTGACGAAGACCCTCTCACCGTTCGCGCGTTGCGCTTCGTTCAGACGCTTGAAGTCCTCCCGCCTCATATAGACTTCGCCACGCGCCTCCAGTACGGCCGGAGGATCATGGCGCAATCTCAGCGGAATACACCGAATCGTGCGGATGTTCTGCGTGACATCCTCGCCGGTCTCGCCGTCGCCGCGCGTCGCGGCCCGCACCAGCACTCCGAGTTCATACCGCAGGCTGATCGCGAGCCCGTCGAACTTGAGTTCAGCCAGATATTCGACAGGCGGATCGGTAGCGACGAGCCCGAGTTCACGCCGGATGCGCGCATCGAACTTGATGGCGCCCGAGTCCTCGGTGTCCGTCTCGGTGCGGATGGACAGCATCGGCACGGCATGCCGCACCGGTTCGAACGCGTCGAGCCCCCTCCCCCCCACCCGCTGAGTCGGCGAGTCGGGCGTGATCAGTTCCCGGTGACTCGCTTCGAGTTCCTGCAACTCGCGGAACAGGCGGTCGTACTCCGCATCGGAGATGAGAGGTTGGTCAAGAACGTAATACTGATAGTTGTGACGCTCGATCTCCCCGCGCAGCTGCCTGACGCGCTTCAGAGCGCCCGGGGGGGCGGTCACGAGAACAGCCGCAGCGCGCGCACGCTGCCGGCGCCGACGCCGCGTGCCTCCATCCTGGCGTAGATGCCCGCCACCTGCTGGCGAATCCTGGCGATGCCGGCGGCGCTGAGCAATACGCGGTTGTCATCGACCAGGCTGCCGCCGAGCGCCTGTGCGAGATGCGCACCGGCATCGAACATCCGGTCGAGCACCTTGAGACCATCGGGCACCCGGGGGACATCGAGCATCAGGGTGAGACCGCGCGTGGCGAGATTCTTGATTTTTTCCGGGAGAAAGGGGGCTGGTTCGTGATTGTCGAGCGTGAACAGCGTCCGGCGCTGGTCGTCGCGCAGTCTGAAAACGCCGTCCGGCTCCAGCCGGAAGCCCGCACCCTCCGCGAGTGCCCGGATCTCGGCGCCCGGGAACGGGCGATGTTCACCGGCGACGACGTTCGCGCCGATTGCGATGTCGACCTCCGCGCAAAACGCGTCGAGTTCACGCGCCGCCTCCAGTGCCGCCAACGTCTCCGGACAGGATGCCATCGCCGCACTCTGTTCGGCGCAATGGCGCACGGCATCGCAAAACATGGAAAGCTGCGCCGGCGTGATCGAGCCCGAGCGATTGACGAGCTGCACCGCTACGCGCAACTTGGTGTACGCTCCACGGCCCGCTCGCGACAGGTCGCTCCACTGTCCGCTGTGGGGATTAAATGCGGCAATCCGGTACGGCTTTCCGCACGCCGTGGTCCTCGCGATCAGCTCATCCAAAGCGCGCTCGGGCAACGGAGTATTGCCGTCGATCTGCGCCACATAGTCGATGAGCGAATCAAATTCCGTCAGCGGCCCGCTCGCCGCAGCGGCGGGAACCGCCTCCCCGCCGCGCGGGCCTGGCGCACCCTCCTCATCCGCACGCACGCTGACGGGGCCCGTGATCTGAGGCTCGACGCGCAACGTCGGCGCCGGCGCCGGGTCGCGCAACACGTCCCCACGGTCGCTATCGAAAGCTTCCCCCAGGCGGCGGCGAAACCGGCGCTCCTGGATCCAGTTGGCCAGATACACACCGGCGACGACGAGCAGACCGACGACGACCAGGCTCAACTGCAAGTCGCTCATGCCCGCGCCTCTCCTCAGGCAGCTTCTTCCGTAAGCTTCATGGCTTCTTCAATGTCGACCGCGACCACCCGTGATACGCCCGCTTCCTGCATGGTGATACCGAGCAACTGGTTGGCGATCTCCATCGTGATCTTGTTATGGCTGATGAACACGAACTGGGACTGTGCCGACATCTTCCTCACGAGATCACAGAAACGCTCCGTGTTGTGGTCGTCGAGTGGCGCATCGACCTCGTCCAGCAGGCAGAACGGCGCGGGGTTCAACTGGAAAAGCGCGAACACCAGCGAGAGCGCCGTCAGTGCCTTCTCGCCCCCCGACAGCAGGTGTATGGTGGTATTGCGCTTTCCGGGAGGCTGCGCGACGACGTGCACGCCGCTGTCCAGAATCTCCTCTCCCGTCAGCACCAGCCGCGCGTGCCCGCCGCCAAAGAGCGCCGGGAACATCTCCCCGAAATGACGATTGACATCATCGAAGGTCTGCTGCAGGCGCTCGCGCGTCTCGCGGTCGATACGCCGGATCGCGTCCTGGAGCGTTCCCATCGCCTCCGACAGATCCCGGGACTGTGCGTCGAGATATGCCTTGCGCTCCTGGCTTGTCTGCAGTTCCTCGAGCGCGGCCAGATTCACCGCTCCCAATGCCTGTATCTCCTCATTGACGCGGGTGATCTCTCCTTGCAGCGCCCCCGAGCGCACGCCTTTCTCGAGCATCAGCCCGAGTTCGTCTTCACGCGCCCCGGCCGCCGCGAGCTGCTGCGCAAACTGCTCCTCGATGAGCCGCGCTTCCTGCTCTCGTAACCTTGCACCGCTGATGCGCTCGCGCAGCGGATCGAGTTTCTGCTCGCTCGCGAAGCGCTCCTGTTCGACTTCCTTGAGCCGCGTCTCCAGCCCCTCGAGTGCGTCACGCGCCTGGGCAAGCGCCAGCTCGCGCCGCGCGCGATTGGCGAGCGCTTGCTGGAGCCGCTCCTGCAGAGGTGCGTCATCGTAAGTACCGAGCTCGCGTTCCTGGGCGCCGATGCCTTCGCGCAGTCCCGCGACCGTCGCGGACGCATTCCGGATGGCGTTTTCGACTTCGGCAATCTTGAGCTGGGCGGCACGCAGGCTGAAGGAGGCTTCCTGATGCTCGATCTGCGCCTTCTGCAATGCGTCGCGCTGCATGCGCAGCACCGCGTCGGCGCGACCATAGAGATCGGTCGACAATTCGAACTGGCGCCGCAGCTCCTCAGCCTGCGCCTGCAATCGAGTCAAAGCCGTTCCGGCGGACTCCGCGCGAGCGGCTTCCTCCGCGAGTTGCGTGGATACCTCCTGCAACTCGGTCGCAATCTGCTGTCCGCGCTGGGTGATGCGCTGGGCCTGCTCGGACAACCGCAGCGACTCGAGTTCCAGATCGTGCGTGCGCTGCTGCGTCTCGTCCACCGCCCGCCGCAACGCCCCCAACTCGTCCTTGGCCCGGCCGATGTCGAAATCCACCGCCGCCGCCGCTTCGCGCAAAGCATCCAGTTCCACCTGATGAACCCCGGTGGCGCGCCGCAACTCCTCGATCTCGCGCTGACGCGACAGCACGCCGTGAAGTTCCGAATCCGGCGCGTAAAAGTTGATGGAATGCTGCGTAAAGACGTGCCCTTCTCTTGAGACCAGAATGGCGCCGGCACGCAGACGCCCGCACAGTTCCATGCCGCGGCTCACATCGTCCACCACGAAAACATCGTGCAGCCATTCCGCGAGCGCCGCCTGCAGTCCCGCCTCGCCGCAGGTGAGGTATTGCAACAAGGGCTTGAGTTCAGGCATGCCGGGAAGTGCGGCGGGCTGCACATCCGCGGCAGCGACCACCGTCATCCTTCCCGGCGGCGCGTCGCCGAACCAGTCGCGCGATCTCTCGAGCCGGTCGAGTGTGATGCCGTTCAGCCGCTCGCGCAGCACCGCCTCGAGCGCATCCTCCCAACCGGGTTCGATGCTGATCCCCTGCCACACCCGCGGCATGTCTTGCAGCCGGTAGCGCGCGAGCCATCCCTCCATGTTCGCCCCGCGCGCCAGGCGATCCTGCAGTTGCTGCAGCGCGTGACGCCTCGCCCCGAGCTCCGTGAGTTGCTGTGCGGCGGCATCGAGCGCCTCGTTTTTTTCGCGCAACGACTGTTCGAACCGCAGCAGTCCTTGTTCCTTCTCGCCGAGGGCCGCGCGACGCGCGGCCAGGTCCTGCTCTCCGGACTGGATCTCCTGCTGCAAGCGCACCATGCCATCGCTGTCGGACGGCGCGAGCGCAGCCTGCTCCTCGAGCAGGCGTTCGCGGCGCTGTCCAAGCTGCTCGGCCAGCCGCCGCGCGTGCTCGAGTTTGGTCTGTTCGACCTGCCCCGCCTGCTCGATCTGCGACAGGTGGCTCTGAAACTCATCCCGGCGGCTGCGCGTGGCGCGATAAGTCTCCTCCGCCACCGGCAGCTTCTCCGCCTCGGTCACTTCGGCCGCGGCACAGACGCTTATGCGTTCCTCGGCACGTGCGCGCGTCGCTAGCCACTCGGCCAGCTCCGCCTGGGCCATGTCCAGTTGCGACTGGCCGTTCTCCAGTTGAGCGCGCGATGCGGCAAGCTGGTTTTCGATGCGCTGTCTGCTGTCGCGCACATGCGCGATGTCCTGCTCCAGACGCGCAGTCTCCGCGTTGGCTTCGTACAACGCCCCATGCGCGGCATGCATCTCGTCGCCGGCGCGCTGATGCTCGACTCGCAATTCTTCCAGGCGTCGCTCCGCGTCCCGCATGCGCGCGGTTTCGGCCTCCAGCTCGACGCCCAGCCGTTCAACCTCCCGCGCGTGCCGGGCACGGGTCGCGGCAGCTTCCTGCTTGCGCGTGAGCCACAGCAGGCTTTGGGTCTTCTGCAGCTCGCCCTGCAGCCCATGGAAACGTCGCGCGACCTCGGCCTGCACCTCCAGGTGCTCGATCTGGCGCGCCAGTTCCTGCCGGATGTCGTCCACGCGCAGCAGATTGTCGCGGGTGCTTTCGAGCCGCACTTCCGTCTCCCGGCGGCGCTCGCGGTATTTCGAAACCCCCGCCGCCTCCTCCAGGAAAATGCGCAGTTCCTCGGGCTTGGACTCGATCACCCGCGATATCATCCCCTGCTCGATGATCGCGTAGGCACGCCCGCCCAGCCCTGTGCCGAAGAAAATGTCCGCGACGTCCCGCCGCCGCACGTGCAGGTTGTTGATGTAGTAGGACGAGTCGCCATCGCGCTGCAGCACGCGCCTGATCGAAATCTCGGCGTAACTCGACCACTGGCCGGCGGCCTTGCCCAGGCTGTTGTCGAAAATGAGTTCGACGCTCGCGCGATTCACCGGCTTGCGTTCGCCCGAGCCGTTGAACAGCACGTCCTGCATCGTTTCACCCCGCAGGTGACGCGCCGATGTCTCGCCGAGCACCCAGCGCACGGCGTCGATCACGTTGGACTTGCCGCATCCGTTGGGGCCGACGATGCCCACGAGGCGCCCGGGAATCGGGATGTGTGCGGGATCGACGAAAGACTTGAAACCGGCGAGATTGATCTGGGTGAGACGCAAGATATTACGCTTCAGGTCAGGTTGAGAAATTGGGAACGCGTGTTCGAATAGGCTCTATAATCTGCGCCAACTTCGCGTGCCATTCTAACCGATTTGACCTGATCCGATAATGCCGAACCGACCCAGCCGGCGGCTCGAAACGTTTCCGAATCCGGCGCCACGCCGGGACTACCGGATTCACATGGAGATCCCCGAGTTCACCTGCCTGTGCCCGCGCACCGGGCAGCCCGATTTCGCGACCCTGCTGCTCGACTACGTGCCTGACCGGCTGTGCGTGGAGCTGAAGAGCCTGAAGCTCTATATCTGGTGGTATCGCGACACGGGCGCGTACCACGAAGCTGTGACTCATGCGATACTCGGCGATCTCGTGCGCGCGACGCGCCCGCGTTTCATGCGGCTGGCGGCGCGATTTTTCGTGCGTGGCGGCATCTACACGACTGTCGTCGCCGAACACGTGAAGCGCGGCTGGCGGCCACGCGCCGCGGTGGCCCTCGACACGCTGCCCTCCGCATCCCGCACGCGCCAGTTGCCGTTCAACGACGACCCTGCTCAGTGAATCCGAATCTCGATCGCCTCCGGAGTTACCCGTTCCAGAAACTCTCGACGCTGCTTGACGGCGTCACCCCCAACCCGCGGTTGCGCCCGATCGCCATGCACATCGGCGAACCCCGGCATCCGACGCCGGAATTTATCATGCGCACCGTGGCTGACAACCTCGACGGGCTCGCGAGTTACCCGCTCACGCGCGGGTCCACGGAGCTTCGCGCCGCAATCGCCGGCTGGCTGAAGCGGCGTTACCAACTGGAAG
>Ga0209640_10000861_pt1 | contig 24547 bp, 19 predicted proteins | sample RifCSP10_1_FD_184018 | JGI IMG/M metagenome (GOLD analysis project Ga0209640, IMG submission 184018) | Soil microbial communities from Rifle, Colorado - Rifle CSP2_sed 10_1 (SPAdes) (version 2) | ecosystem: Environmental > Terrestrial > Deep subsurface > Rock core/Sediment | place: Rifle... | reverse complement strand
TCCGCCACCCGCATGCGCGGGTTGAGCGACGCGAAGGGATCCTGGAACACGATCTGGATGTCGCGACGCGCCGATCGCAGCGCTTCGCCGCGCATCGCGAACAAGTCCTGCCCGGCAATGCGCGCGCTGCCCTCGATCGCGGCCTGACCGCGAAGCAATTGCAGCACCGCTTTGCCGATGGTCGTCTTGCCGCAGCCCGACTCGCCGACCAGCGCGAGCGTACGCGCGGCACCGATCGAGAACGACACGCCGTCCACGGCATCGAAGAAACCCGCGCGGCGCATCAGCCAGCCGCGCCGGATCGGAAAACGCACCCGCAGAGACTCGACCCGCAGCAGCGCGCTCCCCGCGGCAGCGGACGCCGGAAGAGCAGCCGGCGCGCCTGTGAATCCTCTCCGCCCGGCGCGGCGTGCAGCGCCGATGGACGCCTCGCCGTGAGGGCGCTCGCCACCTGCGTAGAGCAGGCAGCGCACCTCGTGCGTGCCGCCGAGCGGGATCAGCCCCGGCGAGGTGCTTCGGCAGCTCGCGAAGACCCGCGGACAGCGCGCGGCGAATCGGCAACCCTCGAAGGGCGTCCAGAGCGGCGGCACCGTCCCGGGAATCGCCGCCAGCGCGTCGCCGCGCTTGCCGGACCCCGGCAGGGCCTGCATCAGCAACTGCGCGTACGGATGGCGCGGCGCCCTGAAGAACGCCTCGCTGGGTGCCACCTCGACGATCTGCCCTGCATACATGAGCGCGATCCGGTGGGCCATGCGCTGCACGATGCCCAGATCGTGCGTGATGAGCAGCATGCCCATTGCGCGCTCCTGCTGCAGGCGCTGCAGCAACTCCAGGATCTGCGCCTGGATGGTCACATCGAGCGCAGTCGTCGGCTCGTCGGCGATCAACAGGTCGGGTTCGGCGGCGAGCGCCAGCGCGATCATCACGCGCTGCTTCTGCCCCCCGGAGAGCTGGAACGGGAAATCGTCCACCCGGCGCTGCGGCTCCGGCAGACCGACTCGCTCGAGCCACTGGATCGCACGGTCCCGCGCCGCCTTGCCGCGCAGCCCAGTGTGGCGCTCGATCACTTCGGCAATCTGGCGCCCGACCGGCATCACCGCATTGAGGCTGGTCGCCGGTTCCTGGAAGATGATCCCGATGCGCGCGCCGCGCACGCGCTGCATGTCGAGTTCGCGCAGCGCGCACAGGTCAACCCCGCCAAGGCGCACCGCGCCGGCCTCGATGCGGCCGTTATCCGGCAGCAGGCGCAGCAGGGAGAGCGCCGTCATCGACTTGCCGCAACCGGACTCGCCCACCAGCGCGAACGTTTCGCGCCGGTCGATCGACATCGACAGCGCGTCGACGGCGCGTGCCACGCCGCTCTCGGTGTCGAGGACCGTGCTCAGCGCCTCGACCGAAAGCATCGGCCCGGCGGACGCAGCAGGCACGGCAGCGATGGTTTCGTTCACGGCCCGCGATCCCCGGTCACGGTTCGCTCCGCAGGCGCGAGCGCGGATCGAACGCGTCTCGCACCGCGTCGGCGAACACGTTCGCCGACAGCACGATCAGGAACATGAACACGAACGCCGTGGCGAGGGTCCACCAGATGACGGGCGTCGCCGCGAGCTCGAGCCGCGCGGTGTTGATCATCACGCCGAAGCTGGCCGTCTGGGGGTCGACGCCGACGCCGACGTAGGACAGCACCGCCTCGGCGAGCACGAAACCCGAGAATTGCATCACCGTGCTGATCAGCACGATCGGCGCCACGTTGGGCAGGATGTGCCGGGCCAGGATGCGCGCCGAGCGCACGCCGAAGGCGTGCGCCGCCTGGATGTACTCGAGCTCGCGCAGCTTCATCGTTTCGCCGCGAACCAGCCGGCACAGGCCGGTGAACGACGTGATGCCGAGGATCAGACACAGGAAGAACAGCCTCGCGTCGGCGCGCTCGAGCGCGGTCTCGAACAGCGCCGGGTTCGAATCGATCTTGACCTGCAGCAGCAGCACCGCGGCCGCGATCAGCAGCACGTCCGGGATCGACGCGAGCAGCGTGTAGAGGTACTGGATCGCCTCGTCGATCCAGCCGCGGAAGTATCCGGCGGTCACGCCGAGGGCGACGGCAAGCGGCAGCACGACCAGCGTGGTCAGCGTGCCGATCACGATCGCGGTGCGAATGCTCTTCACGGCCGCGACGAGCACGCTCGCCCCGACCCGGTCCGTGCCGAGCACGTGATAGCCGGTCGAGAGGGACGCCGCCGCCCCGATCGCCAGCATCAGCACGCACGCCGTGAGAAGCATGGCGCGCAGGGGGTAGCGCGTGCGCCCCCGCACAATCCGCGCGATCGTCGCGCCAAGCCGCTCGCTCGCGCGGCGCGCGAGCAAGGCAACTATTGAAAGCGCAGCAAGCATCCAGGCGAGCGCCGCCCCTGCAATCCCGGCCGACGCGCGGCGTGCCATGTCGCCCGCCCACTGCGAAGGTGGATCGGAGAGGTGCGCGCCGCCGAATTTCAGCCGGGGAAAATCGCGCACCACGCGGCCGTCGCGCTCGAACGTCTCCTTGCGAAAGCCCAGCCACGCGAGCGGACGCGAGTAGCTGCGCTCCTGGCTTACGGCGATCGGTGCAAGCACGAGGTCGAGCGCGGAGCGGGTCTCGACCGACCACGTACGCGTTCCGGTCGAAGGGTCGGACGGCCCGGCGCGACGGTAGTGAAGAGAGTCCGTCAGCGCGACCAGCAGGAACAGGCCCAGGATCACCGCAGAGACCCCCCCGGCCGGGCGTTGCAGGGCAAGCCTCCAGTTCGCGAGCAGTTGCGGCGTGCGGCGCACGTGGCGGATATACAGCACCCCGGCCGCGAGCAGCGCGAACACGAACAGGTCCGTGAGCAGCAGTACCGGCTTCATTGCCGCGCGCCGCTCACTGCAACCGGATCCTCGGATCTGCCCAGCTGTAGCTGATGTCGGTGAGGATCAGGCCGATGATGTAGAGCACCGAACCGATGAACACCATCGCGCGCACGATCGCGAAGTCCTGCGCGCCGATCGCCTCGATCAGGTAGTTGCCGAGCCCGGGGATGGAGAAGAACGACTCGGTGATCAGGCTCCCCATGAACAGCAGCGGGATGAACGCGACCGAGTTCGACAGGATCGGGATCAGCGCGTTGCGCAGCACGTGGCCGAACAGCACCCTGGGCTCCGAAAGTCCCTTGGAACGCGCCGTGCGGACGTAATCCTTGCCGATCTCCTCGAGGAACAGCGTGCGGTAGAAGCGCGCCTCCGGGCCCAGCCGGGCGACCACGCTGATCGCAACCGGCAGCAGCAGGAAGCGCCAGGTGTCGGCGCCGCCCTCGAAGCCGGAAATCGGCACTAATTGAAGGACGCGCGCCATCACGTACTGCCCGGCGACGATGAAGAACAGCGCCGAGATCGACATCATGGCGACCAGCACCATGACGCCCCAGAAGTCGAGATAGGTGCCGCGAAAGAACGCCAGCCCAAGCGCGAGCGAGATCGACAGGCCGAGGCCGACGATGAACACCGGCAGCGCGAGCGCGAGGCTCGGGCCGGCCCTGCGCGCCACTTCGGCGGCGATGTCGCGGCCGCTGTCGGCGCGCCCGAAGTCGAACGCGAACATGCGCGCCGAGCTGTCGAAGAACACGGTGTCGGTGAGCGTCGCAACTCCGCGCGCGCCGTCGTTCACGAACGCCGGCCGGTCGTAGCCGCGCTCGGCCTTCCATTTCTCGATCGCCTCCGGCGTCACGCGCTTGCCGCCGAGCTGCAGCCTTGCCATGTCGTCGGGCGAATTCACCTTGAAGAACAGCACGAAGGTGACGAGATTGATCCCGGCCAGGATCAGCAGACCATAGGCGATGCGGCGGACGAGGAAGCCGAGCACGGACTTCGCCTCTTCAGCGCCGCTCGGGCGCCCTCGCCGCGGCCGGTTCCGGCGTTCGCGCTCCGGTCGCGGTGGCGTTCTGGCGCCGCCGCCACGCGAGCCAGGCGGGCCAGACGAGCGCGGCGATCGCGCCGACGAGCGCCACCAGCGGCCACGGGTTGGCCGGATTCCACTGCCTGACCAACTGGACGCGCAGCTTCGGGTCGAGGCTCAGGTACTGGAGCTGGTCGCGGATGATGTTCGAGGGCTTGCCGTTGTGCAGCCACTGCTGGTACGCACCCGAGTACTCTTCGGTCCAGCCCCACATCCACACCGCATCCTGCTGCACGATCTCGATCATCCGCTTGATCAGCGCGCGGCGCTCTGGCGTGTCGTCGAGGTCCTTCATGCGCTCGAACAGCCGGTCGAACTCGGGGTTGACGTAGTTGGCCGTGTTTTCGCCATCGATTTTGACCTTCGAGTTCGGCCCGTACAGCAGGAACAGGAAGTTCTCCGGATCCGGATAATCGGCGAGCCAGCCCCAGAAGAACATCTGCGCCGTGCCCTTGCGCATCTTGTCCTGGAAGCGGTTGTAGTCGGTGCTGCGGACCTCGAGCTGGATGTTCAGCTTCGCGTACTGCTTGACCGCCCAGTCGACGCCCGACTTGTAGCCGGGGCCGACCCCTTGCGCGTCATAGTTGATCACCAGCGGCTTGCCGGTCACGGCATCGCGCCCGTCCGGATAACCGGCCTCGGCGAGGAGCTTCTTCGCAACCTCGATCGGCTTGCGCCGCGGCTTTCCGTCGACCCAGTCGTACACCACCGGGTTGTAGCGAACCGCGTCGGCGCCGAACAGCCCCGCGACCACGGGCCCCATGTTCGGGACCGCGCGGTTATCCTCGAATATCGCTACGTATTCCTCGAAGTCGAAGGCGATCGCGATCGCCTGCCGCAGCTTGCGGTTGCGCTCGGCCTCCTGCGGTGTCCGGCCGGCGCCGACCACCGGATCGAGCCAATTGAATCCGTAGTACCACAGTCCCACTTGCAGCGTGTTGGGCAACCGGATTTTCCGCTCGATCAGCTCTCTGGCGCTGCCGGTGCCGTCCTGGATCGACACGATGTAGCCCGTGCCGGGCTCGCCGCGCTCGAACTGCGGCACGTCGTAGTAGCCCTGGAGGAACTTGGCGTTCATGGGCGAGCCCTCCTTTTCGGCGATCGACACCATGCCGTCGAGGAAGGGAGTGCGCTTTCCGCAATCCCCGAGCAGGCCCTGCGCCTGATCCTGCGGCTCGCCCTCGCACGGATAGGGCTCGCCCCGGAAGTTCGGGTTGCGCCGGAGCGTCATCCGGTGGTTGGGTACGTACCCGGTCAGCAGGAAGGGGCCGGTGCCGACGGGCCAGGTGTCCAGAGTAAGGTTGCGCGCCTTCATGCCCGGCTGGGAGTAGAACGCGTCCACTTCCCACGCCGTCGGCGCGAAAAAGGTCATCGCGAGCCAGTACTTGAATTGCGGGTATTTCCCTTTCAGCCGGATGCGCAGCGTGTATCGATCGACGACCTGCACGCCGGGCAGATCGTATTTGCGGAAATCGAGCCAGGGCAGTTCGCCGAATACGCCGGTCTCGCGCGCCGAGTGTCCGGTCTTCATCGCGTCGTTCACTTGCTTGATCCGTTTGCCATACTCCTTGAGTCCGACGATGTACTCGGACAGGAATCCGAACGAAGGCGAGGGGATGCGCGGTGTCGCGAGGCGCCGGATCGCATACGCATGGTCCTCCGCGACCAGCTCGCGCGTGCCGGTATTCGCGAAATCGGACGGCTTGGACTTGCCTTTCAAGTCGTCGGCAGTCAGCGCGTGGTACAGAAAGCGGCCCTGGTCGTCTTTCGCAAATGCCGGGTGCGGCTGGTACCGGATGCCCGGTTTGATCCGCAGCTCGACGATGCTCTCGGCGATCTCCGGCGCCGGGGCATCGGCGGGCAGCCGGTTGCCAGCCTTGTCCACGTACGTGATCTTCGGCATCCCGGTCAGCGTTCGCGGCGCCAGTTCGTAGGGGCGTTTCAGGTAGTGATACTTGAGCGGCGGTTCGTAGATCGCGTAGGTCCAGGGCGTCTCGTCGCTGCTATAGGAGGCCACCGAGTCGAGGTGCTTCGGGTCCCCACGGTAGGACGTGAACAGCAGGTTCTCGGCGAGCTCTTCCTCCGAGACCGGTTCGTTGACCACGCCGCAGCCGGCCGCAACGCTCGCCAGCGCGAGCGCGGCCGGCAATCCGGCGAATGAGCGCAGAACTCTCATCGATGCATTTCAGAGATCCGTAACCGCTCCCCGTGCGCCATCCCTTCTCACGGGATACCATCCAGACCCATTACCGCACGGGCGAAGCGTAGACCGAACTATGCCACTCTACGACCACGGAGATCCTGCATGAACTTCCACCGCCACCGGCTCGCGGCGCTGGCGCTGGTCCTCACGGTTCACGCGCCGGCCTTTGCCCAACCGGACCTGCCCGCCCTGCGCGAGCAGGTGTTCGCCGCAGAGCGCGCGTTCGCCGGCACCATGGCTGACCGCGACCACGCGGCATTCGCGCGCCACGTTGCGGAGGACGCGGTGTTCTTCACTGGCTCTGCGCCCCTGCGGGGGCACGCCGCGGTCACCGAAGGCTGGAAGCGCTTCTACGAGGGGCCCGAAGCGCCGTTCTCGTGGGAGCCGCAAGACGTGGAAGTATTGGCCTCGGGTCAACTCGCCCACAGCAGCGGCCCGGTGCGCGACCGCAATGGCAAGATCATCGCGCGCTTCAACTCGGTGTGGCGCCAGGAGGCGGCGGGCGTCTGGCGCGTGGTGTTCGACAAGGGTAGCGAAGTCTGCGATGCCGCGAAGCAGTAAAATTGGAATGCATCGGGCACTCTTGACATCCGCGATCGCCGCCGCACTGGCGATCGGAGGTGCAAACGCAAAGACCCTGCGCTGGACCTCGGCAGGCGATCCGCACACTTCGGATCCCCACTCGCAAAACGAGGGGCTCACGAACCTCTTCTCTCAGCAGGTGCATGACACTCTGGTGCGGCGCGACAAGCAGCTTCGGATCGTGCCCGGCCTCGCCACGGCGTGGACGCGATTGAACGACACGACGTGGCGCTTCACCTTGCGCAAGGGGGTGCACTTTCACGACGGCACATCCTTTACCGCGGACGACGTGGTGTTCTCGATCGAGCGCGCGCAGCACCCGTTTTCGCAGATCAGGCAGTACGCCAATCTGCTCGGCAAGCCGCGCAAGGTGGATGACTTCACGGTGGAACTTGTCCAGCAGCGGCCCAACCCGGTGCTGCTCGAGCACGCCACCACGATCTTCATCATGAGCCGGGCGTGGTCGGTGAAGCACAAGGCGGAGCGCCCGCTGGATTTCAAGAGCAGGGAAGAATCGCACGCGGCGCGCAACGCCAACGGCACCGGGCCCTGGACGCTCGTCTCGCGCGAGCCCGACGTGCGCACGGTCCTGCGGCGCAATCCGGGCTGGTGGGACGCTCACGAAGGCAACGTCACCGAGATCGTGTACCAGCCGCTGCACTCCGATGCGACGCGCGTGGCTGCGCTGCTCTCGGGGCAGGTGGATTTCGTGCTCGATCCGCCGCCGCAGGATATCCAGCGGCTCAAGTCGAGCGCCGGCATCAAGGTCGTCGACGGAATGGAGAATCGCGTGGTGTTCTTCGGGTTCGATCAGCACCGCGATGAGCTGCTGTATTCCAGCGTGAAGGGAAAAAACCCGTTCAAGGACCGGCGCGTGCGGCTTGCCGTCTATCAGGCGATCGACGCGGAGGCGATCCGCGCCAAGACCATGCGCGGAGCGGCGTTGCCAACGGGAGGCATCACGCCGTCGCCGCTCGCCTCGAATCCCGATGCCGAAAAGCGCGCGCCCTACGATCCGGGCCGCGCGCGCCAGTTGCTCGCCGAGGCGGGATACCCGGCCGGATTCGAGGTCGGGCTCGACTGCCCGAACAACCGGTACATCAACGATGAGGAGATTTGCCAGGCGGTGGCCGCGATGCTCGCGCGCGTCGGCATCCGGGTGAAGCTGACGGCGATGCCGCGGGCGACCTACTTCCCGAAGCTCGAAAAGCTCGACACGAGCTTCTACCTGCTCGGCTGGGGCGGCGCGATCACGGATGCGCAGACACTGCTTTCGCCGGTTCTGCGCTCATTCGACAAGGCGAGCGGCCAGGGCTCGTTCAATTACGGGCGTTACGCGAACGCAAAGCTCGACCGCCTGATCGACGCCGCTGCCGAGGAGATGAACGCCGAGCGGCGCCGCGACGTCATCCGGCAGGCGCTTGCCGAGCACAATGAGCAGGTCCACCACGTGCCGCTGCACCGGCAGGTGATCCCGTGGGCGATGCGCGCAAACGTGCACGCGGTGCACCGCGCGGACAACTGGCTGCTCGGCGAGTGGGTGCGCGTCGATTGAAGCGCTTCACTGCAGAAGACTTGTGGAAGCTCAAGCGCCCGGCGGGCGTTTCGCTCGCGCCGGACGGCTCGCGCGCGGTGGTATCGGTCTCCTCGTACTCCATGAAGGAAAACCGGGGCAACGCGAGCCTGTGGCTCCTCTCTGCCGCAGGGGGCAAGCCGCGCCTGCTCACCACGTGCGGCGAGAAGGACGGTCAGCCGGCATGGTCGCCGGACGGCTCGCAGATCGCCTTCGTGGCGAAGCGCGAATGGCAGGGCAAGAAGGACGAGGAGCCGCAGGTCTATTTGATTGCCCCCGACGGCGGCGAGGCGCGGCGCCTGACGCGGCTCGCGATTACAACACGCTCAAGGCGAGAAACGTGCCGGCGCGGCTCGTCCACTTCCCCGACGAGAATCACTGGATCCTGAAACCGCAGAACTCCCGGCTGTGGTATCGCGAGTTCTTTGCGTGGCTCGGGCGCTTCGACGCTGGAAACCGCGCCCGGGTAGCCAGCCAGGGCACACGTCGAGCGGCTCGACGCACACCTTAAGCATCAAGGCCCGGAGCGCGGCGGCAACGGCTTGGGCGCAAGCACGGGGCGTGGCTCGGGAGAAGGCCTCTTCGGGGGTGAAGCTTCGATGCGCTCGATGGCCACCGCGAGCGCCGCTTCCAGCTGCCGGTCGCGCCCCGCGGCGTAGTCCTGCGGGGCATTATCGACCTCAAGGTCCGGGTCGGTACCGTAGTTCTCGACCGACCAGCCGACGTCCGCGAACCAGAACGAGAATTCCGGCTGCGTGGTTTCGGTGCCGTCCACCAGGCGGTGCCGCGGCCAGATCCCGATCACTCCGCCCCAGGTGCGCTTGCCGACGAGCGGGCCGATCTTCATGAGCTTGAAGCAGTGCGAGAAGATGTCACCGTCCGAACCCGCGTGCTCGTTGGTCAGCGCAACGACGGGGCCGAACGGCGAATCCTCCGGATACGGGACCGGCCGGTCCCAGCGCGCGATCGCATAGCCGACGCGGCGCCTCGCGACCTTCTCCAGCAGCAGTTGCGATACATGGCCGCCGCGGTTGTACCGGACGTCGACGATCATTCCGTCGCGTTCGCATTCCAGGACGAAATAGCGATGAAACTCTGCATAGCCGGCCGACATCATGTCCGGAAGGTGCACGTAACCGACCCGCCCGTTCGATCGCTCGTGGACCCAGCGGCGATTGCGTTCGACCCAGTCGCGATAACGCGCCGGCACCTCGTCCTTGAGCAGCGTCACCAGAACGGTCCGGCGCGTGTCGCCCAGCGGCGAGGCAAGCGTCACCTCCGCCTTGGCGCCCGCCTGATGCACGAGCAGCGAGGTCGGCGAGTGTTCCGGGGTAACCGGTTGCCCATTCACTGCGAGGATCCGCTCGCCGATTCGCGCCTCCACTCCGACCGCGTTGAGAGGCGAATCGGCGCCCGCCTCCCAGGCGTCGCCGGTCGCGATATGCACGATTTCGTATCCGCCGCCGGAAGGATCGAAGCGCAAGTCCGCTGCCAGCGCGCCCAGCGACAGCGGCGGCGGTTTGCGGTGATCGCCTTCGAACTCGTATGCGTGCGAAGTTCCGAGCTCGCCGTGCAGCTCCCAGATCAGGTCGGAAAGCTCGCCGCGGGTCGAGACGCGCGCGAGCAGCGGTTCGTATCTCCGGTACACGCCCTCCCAGTCCACCCCGGACATGTCGGTGACCCAGAACTGGTCCCGCTGCAGCCGCCATATTTCCCGCAGCATCTGCCGCCACTCGAGCGCCGGCTCGACGGAGACGCGGATCCGCTCCAGGTCGAGCCATCCCGTCTTGCGCGAATGCTCCGGGTATCCCTCCGCTTCCTTGTCATCCGGCTTGGCGCCCGCCTCGAGCGCGCGCAGGCGCTTTCCCTCGCGTATCACGAGGGTCCTGCCGTCCCGGGAAAGGGCGAACGCGTCGACCTTTTCGAGCAGCGTCTCGCGGTGCACGGTGTCGAATTCGAAGCTTTCCAGCCGCCCGGGACCCTCGGCATGCCCGCCGCGTCCATGCGCTCCCGCTGGATCGAACAAAGTCCACAGCGCCTTTCCCTTGATGCCGGCGATTTGCCGGTAAATGCCTTCGGCCACGGGAAACGCCGCGATGCGCCGTTCGATGCTTTCCATATCGATCCGAACCGGTGGTCGTGCGGCCTGAGGCCCTTCGCGCGGCGCACCGCCCTCGGAAGCGGAGGCCGGCGCTTTGTGCTCGCCCTCGGCGGCCGCCGCCGTCGATGCCTTTCCGAGGCCGCGCGGCTCGGGATCGAACGGCGGCCGGCCTCCCGCCTGCAGGGCGACCAGGTACGGCCGCGCGCCGCGCGGAAACGAGAGCTCGAAATGAACGCTGTCGTACACCGGATCGAACGTCCGCACGGACAGGAAATAAAGGTACCGTCCCTCGGGGTCGAAGGCCGGGCAGTAGTCGCGGAATTCTCCCGTCGTGGCCGACACGATCCGTCCCGTCGCGATCTCGTACAGCCGGATCGCGCTGTGCCGGAAGCTGGTCCAGATCGGGAATGCGAGCCACGCGCCGTCGGGCGACCATGCCAGGTGCTCGCTGCGGCCAAACTCGCTGCGCGCGATCGCCTGCACGGTCCCGGTTTCCAGGTCGGCCAGCAGCACCTCATTGCGATGATTCGCCAGCGCGACGCGGCTTCCGGCCGGCGCAGCTTCCATCGCGACGACTCGTCCGATGTCCGCGTCCAGAACGCGCTCCGGAATCACGGGCCTTGAATCGGCCATCGGCGCGCCGGCGGGGCCGATCGGGCAGGAGAACACCTGCAGCCGCTCCTCGCCGCCCTCGTCGCTCACCGCGACCAGCGTCCTGCCGTCCGCGAGCCAGCTGCACAACCGGTAGCGCACGCCGTCGGGCGCACCGTGCTGGCGAACTGCACCCTCCCACAGCGAAAACGAAAACAGCTTTCCGCGCACGTCCGCCGCGATGCTGTGGCCCGCCGGATGTACGTCGTAGCCGCCGAGAAAGTCGGCCGCCGGAGCGAATTTGCGAGCTGCCTGCGTGCGATGCGCGGGCACTTCGATTTCGATCTTCGCGGTCTCGCCGTGCTGGGGATCGAACAGCCAGACATCGGCCCCGCATTGATAGGCGATCCGCAGCCCGTCGGTCGAGGCGTGGCGCGCGTAAAACTCCGCGTGGTCGGTGTGCCGCCGGAGATCGCCGCCGTCGCTGCCGCATGAATAGAGGTTGCCGACGCCTTCGCAGTCCGAGAGAAACCAGATGCGCCCGCCGAGCCACATCGGGCTGGTGATATTGCCTTGCAGCCGCGACAGGCGCTGAAATTCGCCGCTGCCCGTGGCGTCGGCCCAGAGGGCGCCCGCGGTTCCTCCGCGGTAGCGCTTCCAGCGCGCCGGGTCCGCGGTGTTGCGGCCGATCACCTTGGCGCCGTTCGGCCCGTACGCGAGGTGATTCACCTGGCCGTAGGGCAGCGGATCCGGCAGGCCGCCCTCTACGCCGAGCGTGAACGCACGGTAGTTGCGAAAGAACGGCTGGCCATGGGTGGTCACGAACAGGATCCGGCGCTCGGGTGTCCAGCCGCGCACGATCACGTCCGGACCGAGCCATGTCATGCGCCGCGCAGGGCCGCCCTGCGAAGGCATGAGATAGACCTCGGGATGCAGCTCGTCGCGCCCCACGTACGCCAGCCACTGGCCGCACGGGGAGATCGAGGGAAAGCCGACTTCGCCCAGCCCCGCGGTCAGGCGCCGCGCGACGCCGCCCGTGGCGCTCACACGCCAGAGATCGTCATCGCAGACGAAAACGATGGCATCACCGTGTACGGTGGGATGCCGCAAATAACCGCGTACCGACATGAAGCTGGTTCCCCCTCCGGTCACCACCAATCCGACTACGGCATTTCTGCTGCCCTGTGGACGTGCTTTTGCGCGTCTGCGGGGCGGCCGAGGCGCTCCAGGAGCTGCGCAAGGTCGAGGTGCGCGGCGCGCGATTGCTCGAATGAAAGCGCAGCTTCCAGATAGCGCTGGGCCTTGCCCCAGAGTTCGGCGGCGGCGCACAAGCGGCCGAGCGAAGCGAGCAGTTGCGGGTCCTCCGGATGATCCGCCAGCCAGCGCTCGCCACGTTCGATGCGCACCAGGGCCTCGCGGGTGCGCTCCGGCGCCTCAAGCTCCGGCAGCTCGCCGTACAGCGTGACGAGCGTGCCGCTCCATTCGTGCACAAGGCCTCGCTCGACGATCTCACGCGCAAGCGGCGCATTCCCCAACGCGGTCACATTCCGCGCCGCGGTCGCCGCCACCCGCGGCAGCACCTGGTCGCGCGCCGGGATCTTGCGCCAGCGTTCCTCGTACGCCCGCCGGTCCGCCGCGGCGCGTCCGAGGAGCTCGACGTATGCCTGCGCCTTGAACTCCTCGGCTACACGGGGCGCGATGGCGTCGCGCTTGGCGAGCATCGAGGCGATCCGCAGCACCTCCTCCCAGTTCTGCGCACCGCGCTCGGCGCGCAGCAGCATGCGCAAGGTCGCAATATGCTTCGGCCCCGATTCATGCAGTGACGTGAGCGCTTCCCGGGCGGCGCTGAAGTCGCGCTCTTCCAGCGCCAGCTCGGCCTGCGTCACGAGGCGCGCCGCCTGGAGCGACTCCCCCGCGGCGGCGGCGCGCTCGAACCACTGATCGCGGCGCGAGAACTCGCGCAACTGGTGCGCCGCGCGCGCTCCGATCAACGCCGCAAGCCCCGGCGCGCCGCCTTCCTCCCAGGCGCGCTGCGCTTCCTTTTCGGCCCGCGCGAAGCGCCCTTCCAGATGCGCCTGCAGCGCGGCGGCGAGCGCGCCCTGCGCCCGCTCGCGCCGCCTGCGCTCGCGATAGGCGCGCACGTGCGCGGGCAGCGCGAGCGTGTGGTGGACCAGCCGCACCATCGCATACAGGAGCGCGAAGAACAGCAGCAGCACGATCGCGGCAAGGAGCAGCGACACCTCGACGCGCCAGGGCGGGTACACGAACAGCGCGTAGCCCTCGTTCATCCGCCCGAAAACCGCGAGCGCCGCGGCTGCCGCGAACACCGCGACCAGCCAGAACAGCGATTTCATCCGCCGCCGCGCTCGCGGCGCGACTTGAAACCGCGCACCGCCTCGAGGCTTTCCGCGATCGACGGCGGCTCGAAGCTGATCGAAGCCGAAGAGAGCTGCTTGAGTTGCGCCAGCATCGCCTGGACCGGCTTGGCGCGCGCATCGAAATAGCGCCTGATCCACGCCTGCGACACGCGCAGGTCCTCGCGGTAACCGGCCTCGTCGCGCGTGAGCGACGCCAGGCGCGCGTTCAGCAGCCGCAGCTTGAGGTTTTCGCGGACGAAATACGCCTGCGTCGGGGGCAGCAGCGGCGGCTCGGGAGCTTCCAGCTTGCGCACCACGACGAGCTGGCGCAACTCCTTCCACACCTCGGTGCCGAAGCGCACCAGGAATCCCTCCTCCGCGGGCGCGTCCTTGTCCGCGGCGCCGCGCTCTGCGCGCTCCTCCGCGGGCCGCGGGCTCCGCTCGTCGAAAGCGAGCGGCAGCCCATCGACGGCAGCGACCAGGCCGTCGAGCTTGAGACTGATACCGGAGAGGTCGGGTCCCGGAACGGATTTCAACCGCTCCATATCGCGGGCGAGCGCACGCCGTACCGGCAGGAACTGCGGCCGGTCGGCGCGCGCCAGGCGGCCTTCGGCGAGCTGCAGCGCGAGCAGCGCCGCGCGTACATTGCCCGCGAGCTGCAACTGCTGCTGCGCGATCGCGAGCACTTGCTCGATCTCCGCAAGTTGCCACTCGTCGCGATTGCGCGACAGTTCCTGGTACAGCGCTTCCAGCGCAAGCTGCTGGCTCTGCGATTCGGCGAGGCGCTGTTCCAGCGCGCCGAGCTTGGTCTGGATATCGCGCAACGCCTCCTGCGCCTGGCGGGCGGCGGCGCGCGCGTCGCGGCTTTCGGCTTCGATGTCGCGCAGGCGCCGCGCCACTTCTTCCTGGGTGGCGCCGATGCGGGTCCGCGCGTCGAGCCAGAACGCGGCGGCGAGGACCACCGCAAGCGCTATCCACAACCCGACCAGCAGGCGCGCGCGCGGGCGCCGGATCTGCTGCGGCTCGGTCGACTCGCTGGGCTCGGATTGATCCATTCGCTGCCTTTTACTTCGCGCCCCGGAAGTATGCAATAAGCCGGGCGATCATTTCGGCATCGCCGGGTCCCGCCAGCACGATCTCGCGCAGGCCGAGCCGCGCCGCCTCCTCGGCGACGCGCGCGTGCGGCACGAACAGGGGACACTTCTTGAGCCACTGCTGGCCCAGCTTGCCGAGCATTTCGTACAGGTTGGCGAGTCCCTCGCTCGACGATACGGTGACCGCGTCGACTGTGCCGCGCGCCCACGCAGCACGCAGCGCGCCCAGGCCGGCATCTGGACGCGCGCGCCGGTAGCACTCGGCGTATTCGAGGCGGGCGCCGCGCGCGGCGAGCGTGTCGCCGAGAAGTTCGCGGCCGCCCTCGCCGCGAAAGATCACCACGCGCTTCCCGGCGACATCGGCAAGCTCGGGCAACGCAAGCAGCGCCTCGCTGTCGGCATGCGCTTGCGGCGCCAGCACGTCCCGGAAACCCTCCTGCTCCAGCTCGCGCCGGCTGCCGCGCCCGAGCGCGGCGACCCGCAGGCGCGCCGGCCAGGGCTTTCCCTTGCGCCGCGCCCGCAGGAGGTTCAGCGCCTTGTGCACGGCGTTCGGGCTGATGAAGATCGCGAGATCGAACGCATCCAGCCGGTCGGCGAGCGCGAAAAACGGCTTCAGGTCGGCGAGCGCCCGGATCTCGACCGCCGGAAAGACGAGCGGCTCCCCGCCCGCTTCACGCACGAGGGCGGCAAGCGCCTCCGCCTGCTCGCGCGGCCGCGTCACCACGACGCGCTTGCCCGCGAGCGGAAGGGAATGAGCCGGGGTCGACGAATTCAAGCGATTCCCGCCCGCATCACGGAGACAGCGCGGCAAGAATTTCCGCCGCTCCCCGTTGGCGCAGCAGCTCCGCCACGCGATGGCCGAGGGGTTCGGGCCCGGAGGCATCGCCTTCGGCCTCGGCGCGCGCGATCCGGCGGCCGTCCGGCGAGGCAACCAGCGCCCGCAGGCGGATGGTCGAGCCGTGAAGCTCCGCGTAGGCGCCAAGCGGGATCGCGCAGTTGCCGCCGAGCGCGCGATTCACCGCGCGCTCGGCCCGCACGCAGGCAGTCGTTGCGGAATCGGCAAGCGGCGCAACGAGCGCCATGACCTCCGCACGTGCCGACAGGCACTCGATGCCCAGCGCCGCCTGACCGGCCGCCGGAAGGCTCTCGTCCACCGTCAGAACACTGCGCACGCGGGCCGACAGACCGAGACGCGCCAGGCCGGCTGCCGCGAGCACGATCGCCGCGTATTCGCCGCGATCCAGTTTGGCCAGGCGCGTGTCCAGATTTCCGCGCAGCGGCCGCACGGTGAGCGCCGGGTAACGTTCCAGGATCTGCGCCTGGCGCCTGAGGCTGGAAGTACCGAGGACCGATCCGGGTGGAAGCTCGGCGATGCTCGCGTAACGGCCCGAGACGAAGACATCGCGCGCGTCCCCCCGCTCGGTGATCGCCGCGAGCGTGAATCCTTCGGGCAGCTCGACCGGCACGTCCTTCATCGAGTGCACGATCAGATCGGCCCGGCCGTCGGCGAGCGCGGCTTCGAGCTCCTTCACGAACAGGCCCTTCCCGCCGGCCTGCGCGAGCGTCGCCTCGAGCAGCTCATCCCCGCGCGTGGACATCGGCAGCAGCTCGACGCCCACGTCCGGATGCAGCGCTTCGAGCCGCGACTTCACGTGCCCGGCCTGCCACAGCGCCAGCCGGCTGCGCCGCGTACCGATGACGAATCTGCCCTTCATTCGTGGCGCTCCGCAACCAGCTCCTTCACCACCGGCCACTGCCGCCGGCTGACCGGAAGGCCCCCTGCGACTCCCTCGAGGATCACGTTCCAGTGCGGCTCCTCGTCGCTGCCCCCGGTGCGGTCGAACCTGCGGATCGCGGCGCGCGCCACCAGGCAATTGCGGTGGATGCGGACGAACCGGTCCGCGAACTCCCGCTCCAGCGCAACAAGCGGTTCCTCGATCAGGTGCTCGCCCGTGCGCGTGCGGAGCGTCACGTACTTGAGTTCCGCCTTCAGATAGACCACTTCCTTGACCGGCACGAGCACGATCCGCGTGCGCTCGGTGACGGAGAAATACTCCCGCGCCCCCGACGCGCGCTCGAGCCGCTCGGCCGCGGGCGGCCCGGCGGCGGACGCCTTGCGCAAAGCAGCCGCCAGTCGCGCCGCGCGGACCGGCTTGAGCAGATAGTCGAGCGCGTTCAGCTCGAACGCCTCGACCGCGTGCTCGTCGTGCGCGGTGACGAACACGACCGCCGGCGCGCCCGGAAGCCGGGCGAGATGCCGCGCCGCCTCGAGACCGCCCATTCCGGGCATCTCGATGTCGAGCAGCAGCACCCGCGCGCCGCTTGCCGGCAGGTTCTCGATCACCTCGATGCCGTTGCGCGCTTCGCCGACGATGCGCGTCGGCAGCTCGCCGGCAAAATCGGCCAGCAGCTCCTTCAGGCGCTGGCGCGCGGGCTCCTCGTCGTCAGCGATGAACACTTTCAGTTCGCTCATGCAATCGCCCGCGCCCCCGCTCAAGCCGCGTGCACGCCGCCGCTCTTGTACGGGATCTCGATTTCCACCCGGTAGCGGCCCGCCTCGATTTTCGATACCAGCGTGGCCTCGGCATCGAAGAACAGCCGCAGGCGCTCACGGATGTTCTCCAGCGCCATCCGGTTGCCGCGGTGCGCGGGCTCCAGCTTGTGGTACGGGTTCTCGATCCGCGCCAGCACCCGGTCGCCGCGCCGCTCGATGCGCACCGTGATTTCCGACACCTCGGTCGCAGGCTCGACACCGTGGTACACGGCGTTTTCGAGCAACGGCTGCAGCACCATCGGCGGCAGCAGCGCGTCCGAGGGCGCGCCGTCGAGTTCCCAGGAAATGCGCAGCCGCTCGCCAAGGCGCAGTTGCTCGATCGCCGCGTAGCGCTCGAGCAGGGCGATCTCGTCGGCGAGCCGCACGAACCGGCGGCCATCCGCCATCAGCTCGCGGAACAGGTCCGCAAGATCCTCGAGCGTGCGCTCGGCGCGCTGCGGATCGCGGCGCACCAGGGAAAGGACGGCGTTCAGGCTGTTGAACAGGAAATGCGGGCGGATTCTCGCCTGCAGCGCCTGCAGGCGCGCCTCGGCGAGCGCAGGGGAATATGCGCGCACCATCAGGCGGAAGTAGCCGAGGAGGACCGCGGTCGCCAGCGCGGCAAGCGCCACGGCGCGCGGCAGTCCTCCGGAGACAAGCGCGCTCCCGCCTTTGGCATACAGGACGTGCGCGAGCGCCGCGAGAACGATCTCCACGAGGAGCACAATGCCACAGCCGCGCCAGTAGGGCATCGGCGCGAGCCAGGGCGACGCGACATACAGCACGACCAGGCTCGCCAGCAGGACGGGTTCGAGCATCGCCGCCGCCCGTGTGTAGCGCTCGAGCGTCTGAGCCCAGCCCGGCTCCGCGTAGATCACCGCGCCAAGCGCAAGCAGGTTCGTGCCGATCACGATACGCGCGATGACGCCGAGGTTGCGGAAGTCCGGGAGGGCGTCCGGATGGACGTTTTGCCTTATACTTGCCTCACTGCCATGCGGCGCGACGGCGCCGCGTGTTCCGAGTATGCCCCATGGCCCGTTCTGATACCAAGCGGCCTTCCCGCGTGGGCCGCAAGGCGAAGCGCAACGCGGCGCCCGCCGAGGGCACAGAGTCCGGAAGGGCGGCGAAGACGCAACCCTGGTCCGGGCGCTTTGCGGAACCGGTCGACGAGCTGGTCAAGCGATTCACCGCGTCGATTGCGTTCGACAAGCGCATCGCGGGGTACGACGTCGCGGGCTCGCTCGCGCACGCACGCATGCTTGCCGCGCGCGGCATTCTTTCCGGAGCCGACCTCGCATCGATCGAACGCGGCATGGCGATGATCCGCGGCGAGATCGAGTCGGGCGCCTTTGCCTGGTCGCTCGATCGCGAGGACGTGCACACCAACATCGAGCGGCGCCTCACCGAGCTTGTCGGCGAAGCCGGCAAGCGCCTGCATACCGCGCGCTCGCGCAACGACCAGGTCGCCACCGACGTGCGCCTGTGGCTGCGCGACGAAATCGACGAGATCCGCGGGCGGATCGCAAGGCTGCTGCGCGCGCTGCTCGACCAGGCGGAACGCCACGCCGCGCTGGTGATGCCGGGCTACACCCACCTGCAGGTCGCGCAGCCGGTGACCTTCGGCCACCACCTGCTCGCCTACTTCGAGATGTTCAAGCGCGACCGCGCGCGCCTGGCCGACTGCCGCAGGCGCGTGAACGTGCTGCCGCTCGGTGCGGCGGCGCTCGCCGGCACCACGTTCCCGATCGATCGCGAGCGCGTCGCACGCGAGCTGGGCTTCGAGGAGATCGCCGCGAATTCGCTCGACGCGGTTTCGGACCGCGACTTCGCGATCGAGTTTGCCGCCTGCGCTTCGCTCATCATGATGCATCTGTCGCGGTTCGCGGAGGAACTGGTCCTGTGGATGAACCCGCGCTTCGGTTTCGTGCGCCTGCCCGACCGGTTCTGTACCGGCTCGTCCATCATGCCGCAGAAGAAAAACCCGGACGTGCCCGAGCTCGTGCGCGGGAAAAGCGGCCGCGTGTTCGGGCATCTGATGGCGCTCCTCACGCTCATGAAGGGCCAGCCGCTCGCGTACAACAAGGACAACCAGGAGGACAAGGAACCGCTGTTCGACGCGGTCGACACGGTGAAGGATTCGCTCGGTGCGTTTGCGGAACTGGTCGCCGGCATCGAACCGCAGCCCGAGGCGATGCGTTCGGCCGCGCTGGAGGGCTATTCGACCGCGACCGACCTTGCCGACTATCTGGTGCGCAGGGGAATCGCTTTTCGTGACGCGCACGAAATCGTGGCCCGCGCCGTACGGGAAGCCGAGTTGAAGGGTTGCGACGTCTCGGGACTCCCGCTGTCGGTGCTGAAGGGCTTTTCGTCCGTGATCGGCGAGGACGTTTTCCGCGCGCTTACGCTCGAAGGATCGATCGCAAGCCGCAACCACGCGGGCGGTACCGCGCCGTCACAGGTCAAGGCGGCGGCGGCGCGCGCTCGCGCGCGCCTCGCGCGCGAGCGCGCGTAACCGCCCGGATCAACATCGACCCGCGGCCGAACAGCGACGATCGGGCGTCTGACTCGAACCATCTTTCGCAAGCAGGGCCCGCCGCGCTACGCGGCGATGTACGAGGCAGAGGCCGAAGGACTGCGGGCGTTGCGCGCCGCCGGCGTTCGGGCGCCCGAACCCTACGCGCACGGGATCGAGGGCGCGCAGGCGTACCTTGAAATGGAGCGGCTCGAGCTCGGAGGGCCTTCCGACTGGCCGGCGCTCGCACGCATGCTCGCGAACCTGCACCGCAACACCGGCCCAGAATTCGGCTGGGGAACCGACAACTGGATCGGCCTTTCGCCGCAGAAAAACGGCTGGAGCCGCGACTGGATTGGTTTTTACCGCGACTGCCGCCTGCTCCCGCAATTGCACCGGGCGCACCTGCGTTCCGAGGCGGAGCCGGTACTCGAACATCTGGATCGGTTCTTCGCCGGCTACAACCCTGTGCCCTCGCTCCTGCACGGCGATCTGTGGCGCGGAAACGCCGGCTTCCTCGCGGGCGGCGCGCCCGTCGTCTTCGATCCCGCGGTGTACCGTGGAGATCGGGAAACCGACCTCGCGATGACTGAGCTATTCGGCGGGTTTCCGGCCGCGTTCCACGCGGCCTACCGGCAAGCGTGGCCGCTCGACCCGGGCTACGAAACAAGAAGGCCGCTCTACAACCTGTATCACCTGCTCAACCACTTGAACTTGTTCGGCGCCTCCTACCTTGGCGAGGTCAATTCGACCCTACGCCTGCTGCTTCGCAGCCTCTAGAACCTTCCGCAGTTCCCCAGACTGATACATCTCCCGCAGGATGTCGGAGCCGCCGACGAACTCGCCGTTGACATAGAGCTGCGGGATGGTCGGCCAGTTGCCGTACTCCTTGATCCCCTGGCGGATTTCCGGCTCTTCCAGAACATTTACGCTGAAGAAATCCCGCACCCCGCAGGCGCTCAGCACTTGCACTGCCAAGGCCGAAAAGCCGCATTGCGGCATCTGCGGCGTACCCTTCATGTACAGCACGACCGGGTTCCGGGTCACTTGTTCCTTGATGATTTGCTGCGTATCCATGCGCGATCTCCGAATAACTGAGCAATTCTGTCGGGATTGTAGCCGTTTTCAAGCGTTTTGCGATGCGTTGCAGCCGAACGCCGCAGCGCAGAGCATCGTCGTCTTTCAACGCTTGCCGCCGCTTACCCGCGCGATGCCGGCGAGGTCGGGCCAGCTCCGTACGCCCTTCAGTCCGGCCGCGGAAAGCACGCCCCGCACCGCCGCGTCCTGCCCTTCGCCGTGCTCCAGAAGCAGCCACCCGCCCGCTCCGAGGTGCGCGGGGGCGGAGCGTGCGATTGCCTGGATCGCGTCCAGGCCTTCCTTGCCCCCCAGGAGCGCTGACCGCGGCTCAAAACGAACGTCACCCTCCTCGAGGTGCGGATCGCCCGTTGCCACGTACGGGGGATTCGATACCACGACGTCGAATTTCTCTCCGGCAACCGGCTCGAACCAGCGCCCGTGCCTGAATTCGATTTCGATTCCCAGCTTCGCCGCGTTTCGCTTGGCGAATTCAAGCGCCGCGGCGCTCTGCTCGACTGCAACGACGCGTGCCCGGGGCCGATTGCGTTTGAGCGCCAGCGCAACCGCCCCGCAGCCCGTGCCGAGATCGACGGCCGCCGCACGCGCGTCGGCAGGCAGCCGTTCGAGCGCAAGTTCCACGAGCAGCTCGGTCTCCGGTCGCGGAATGAGCACTGCCGGGCCCACCGCGAGCGGCAGGCCGTAGAACTCCTTGCGGCCGACGATGTAGGCGACCGGCTCGCCCGCGCGCCGCCGCGCCGCCATTTCCAGAAAGTGCGCTTCCATTGCCGCGGGCAATTCGCGCTCCGGGTGGGCGAGCACGCTCGCCTCCGAAAACCCGCACGCTTCGGCGAGCAGCAAACGCGCTTCGCGCGGCTCGATGCCGCTCGCCGCAAGCGCTCCGGCGACGTTCAAGCCGCTTCTTCGACCAGTTGGGCGAGCTGCTCGGACTGATGCGCGGCGAGCAACCCGCCGATCAGCTCGTCGAGCTCGCCATCGACGATCCGCTCGATCTTGTAGAGCGTGAGGTTGATGCGGTGGTCGGTGACCCGTCCCTGCGGAAAGTTGTAGGTGCGGATGCGCTCGGAGCGGTCTCCCGAGCCGATCAGCGACTTGCGCGTCGATGCCGTCTTCGCCGCCTGCTCGCGCTCGCGCTTGTCCTTGATCCGCGCCGCCAAAACGCCAAGCGCCTTTTCGCGATTCTTGTGCTGCGAGCGCGAGTCCTGGCACTCGACCACGATTCCGGTCGGCAGGTGCGTCACGCGAATCGCCGATTCGGTCTTGTTGACGTGCTGCCCCCCGGCGCCCGAGGCGCGAAAGGTATCGATCCGCAGCTCCGCCGGGTTCAGTGCAACGTCGTCAAGGTCATCCGCTTCGGGCAGTACCGCGACGGTGCAGGCCGAGGTATGGATGCGTCCCTGTGCCTCCGTCTGCGGGACCCGCTGCACGCGGTGTCCGCCCGACTCGACCTTCAGCCTGGCGTACACGCCCTGCCCCACCACGCGTGCGATCACCTCCTTGTAGCCGCCAAGCTCCGAGGCGCTTTCGGAAATGACCTCGACCTCCCAGCCCTGGCGCTCTGCATAGCGCGTGTACATGCGAAACAGGTCGCCCGCGAACAGCGCCGACTCGTCGCCGCCGGTGCCGGCGCGAATCTCGAGAAAGACGTTTCGCTCGTCGTTCGGGTCCTTGGGCAGGAGCTGTTTCTGCAGGCGCGCCTCGAGGCTTTCCATTGCCGCCCGGGCCGTCTTCAATTCGTCTTCGGCGAAGGTCTTCATCGAGGCCTCCGCCGCCATTTCCCGCGCGGCCGCGGCATCGCGCTCGGCCTGCCGGTAGCGGTCGTACAGGTCCTTGAGCGCGCTGAGCTCGGCGTGCTCGCGCGACAGCTTTCTGAACTGATCGAGGTCGCGCGCCGCGTTCTCCGAGGCGAGCAGGCCGTTCAGTTGCTCGAGCCTGCCGACGAGGCCGTCGAGCCGGTTGCGCAGCGACTCTTTCAATTGCGGAGCCGGAACAGGCGCGCGATCGTGTCGCCGAGAGCGCGGCGTTCATCGCTCGTCGCCTCGTTCAGCGCCTGCGTGGGCGCATGCATGAGCTTGTTGGTGAGGCCCTGCGACAGCGCCTCGAGCACCCGCGTCGGGTCCTCTCCCTTTTGCAGCAGCTTGAGCGCCCGCTCCACCTCGTGCCGCCGTGCCTGCTCGGCCTGATCGCGGAGCAGGCGGATCAGCGGCACCGACTCGCGCGCAACCATCCAGTGCATGAACTGCCCGACCTGCGTTTCGATGATCGCCTCGGCCTGCTCGACCGCCGAGCGGCGCGCGTCCAGGTTTCCCTGCACGATTTCCTGGAGATCGTCCACCGTGTAGAGGAACACGTCGTCGAGATCGCCGACCTCGCGCTCGATGTCGCGCGGCACCGCGAGGTCCACCATGAACATCGGCCGGTGGCGGCGCGCCTTCAGCGCCCGCTCGACCAGACCTTTGCCGAGGATCGGCAGGGAAGAAGCGGTGCAGCTCACCACGATATCGTGCTCGTGCAAGTGCTCGGCAAGCGTGCGCAACTCGATCGCGCGCCCGTTGAAGCGGTGCGCCAGCGCGTGCGCGCGCTCCAGGGTGCGGTTCGCCACCGTGATGCGCAGCGGGTATTGCGCCGCGAAATGGGTCGCGCACAGGTCGATCATCTCGCCGGCGCCGATGAACAGCACGTGCTGATCCGCCACCGAAGGGAAGATCCGCGCGGCCAGCTTCACCGCGGCGGCCGCCATCGACACGCTGTTCACGCCCACCTGGGTCGTGGTGCGGACTTCCTTGGCGACTGCGAACGAGCGCTGGAAGAGCTTGTGCAGAACGGTTCCGAGGGTGCCGGCCGATTCCGCGACGCGGACCGCCTCCTTGAGCTGCCCCAGGATCTGGGGTTCCCCGAGCACCATGGAATCCAGGCCCGAGGCGACGCGGAACGCGTGCCGCACCGCCTGCTCGCGAGGCAGCGTGTACAGGTAGGGCGACAGCTCTTCCGGGCTGAATCTGTGGTACTGGGCGAGCCACTCGGCGACGCCGTGCGGCTGTTCCCCGGAGAGATACAGCTCGGTGCGATTGCAGGTGGACAGGATCGCAGCCTCGTTCACGCTCCGCGCGCGCGTGAGCTCGCCGAGCGCGTCACCCAGCTTCTCGATGTGAAACACCACGCGCTCGCGAATCGGCAGCGGCGCGGTTTGATGATTGAGTCCCAGCGCGAACAGCATAAGTGCCCGGAAATAGGGCCAAATTATAGCCTTCGCCCTTAGGGTCCCCGGGCCGATCAGTCTGCCGGGGGGCGGCAGCGCGGCGTTTGCGCTACGTCAATTTCGGGCCCCGCCGCTCGAAAGATTCCCTGCAAGTGGCGTCAGGCTGCTGCCCGGCGACGCGGTTCCGCTTGCTCCCGCGCCGGAGTGACGCTCAATGCGGTAGCACTCGTTGCTGTTCTTTGGCCTGCCGCCATTCCCAAGGTGCGATCGGCTTCCGCCAAGCCCAAAGCCCGCGACGCGCTGCACGAGCCGCTTCCTGCGCCGCGTACAGGCTCGCGTCGGTGGCGTAGCGCTCGAAAACCCAGGCCATTCCCCGCCGCACCTGTTCAGCGTTCGCGTCCACACCGGCACAGTACACCCGGCCAAGCGTGCGGCCGTCCTTGTGCCTGCCGGCTTCCGTGACTCTCGCCGGCTTGCGGGCGCATAGCTCCGCGAGCGAAGCCCACGAGCGATTGCCGTAAGGCTGCCCGTATTCCGGGGCGTCGATCTCGACCAGCCGCACCTTTACCTGGCGTTTTTCCACCAGGACAGTCAGGGTGTCGCCGTCATGTACCGTGATGACGCGCCCGACAAGCTCGCCGGCAGCGACATGAGGGGCCGCTACGACGAGGGCGGCACCAATAACGGATAGTCGGATTGGTGGCCAAGGGCGGAATCGAACCACCGACACAAGGATTTTCAGTCCT
>Ga0209640_10000860_pt1 | contig 24549 bp, 32 predicted proteins | sample RifCSP10_1_FD_184018 | JGI IMG/M metagenome (GOLD analysis project Ga0209640, IMG submission 184018) | Soil microbial communities from Rifle, Colorado - Rifle CSP2_sed 10_1 (SPAdes) (version 2) | ecosystem: Environmental > Terrestrial > Deep subsurface > Rock core/Sediment | place: Rifle... | reverse complement strand
TGCGGATTACCGAGTAATAGATCTCAAAATCGACCGATTCAAACTGGCCGTTATAGACAAATCCTAAAGGGAAATTAAACTCATTTTTAAAATTTTTAACAATTAAGCTGAAGTTTTGGAGTGAATTTTGAAAAAGAGCTTCATACTTTGTGTTTTTTGCGGCTTGTAATAACTTGGTCTGTTTGAAGATTTTTCCGCCGGTCATTCTGATTATAAGTGAGTTTTTCAGGTAGCGGATTTGGCTGTAAAAATTTGGAGGAAGTGTTTTTATTAAAAAAGAATTTAGATTCATTTTTGAAAGCGGGCGGTAAGCAGATAGATAACGTGTCTTAATCCGTCTTCGATTACGTTAAGTTTGGACGTTGTTTTTTGCCTTGAGTAGTATTTGATCGGAATCTGGGAAATTTTCAAGTTTTTCCTTTTTGCTTCGATTAACATTTCCGATGCAAACTCCATGCCTTCGGTTTTAAAGCTCATTTTTTTGTAGGCATTTTGGGTAAATGACCTCATTCCGCAATGTCCGTCTTTAAAATTGGTACCAAAAAGCAAATTTAAAAAGCCCGTCAAAAATATGACGCCGAATTTGCGGGCAGATGATAAAGATTGGGGTTGTAAATTTTCAAGGCGGTATCCGGTTACAAAATCAAAGCCGTTTTTAAGGGGACCGATAAACTTTTCAATTTTTGACAGGTCATAAGTATCGTCCGAATCTGCCATTAAAATAAACCTGCCTTTGGCATTTTTAAAACCGGTTTTATAAGCGTTCCCGTAGCCCCGTTTTTTTTCAAAAATTACTTTTGCACCCAATTTTTTGGCGATTTTAGCCGAATTATCCTTTGAACCGTTATCAACTACGATAATTTCAGTTGGAAGTTTAAGTTTTTTAGTTGCAGTTTTGGCTTTTTGAATACAATTTGCGATTGCAGCTTCTTCATTTAGACAGGGCAATATGATGGAAAGAGCGGGTTGCATCTTCAATTTAGTTTTACTTGTAAGATTAACATATTTTTGGTACTATAAGTCGTCATGTCTGATATAAAACCCGCTGAAAACGTCGGCTTTAACAGCCCTACTTACGGTAATGTAAGTTTTGACTTTGCAATTTCCAAAATTTCCGAATTTGTCGATTCAAATTTAGACAGGCAGTTTAGAATTATTGTCGGAGCAGACTCACAGCTAAATAATATTAAAAAGTCAGCCGATTTTGTAGTAGCAATAATTATTCACCGTGTCGGCAACGGAGGAATTTACTTCTGGAAGAGAATGAATCGTCTCGGACCATACGCGCTAAAGCAAAGAATGATTGAAGAGGCCTTACTTTCTCTGGAAACGGCTTACGATGTACTCCAGGCACTAGGGAGGCGGGACGGGCTATTGGAAATGATGGAGATTCACGTGGACGTCGGCCAGAAAGGTCCGACCCGCGAGGTAATTTCCGAAGTCGTCGGCATGGTTCGCGGCAACGGATTCAACGTTAAGATTAAACCGGACGCTTACGCCGCTTCAAAAGTGGCTGATCGGCATACATAGGATTCAATCACTACAGTTTTCTCTCAACAAAAAACCGCTCGATCAGTCAAATTTAAGACAATGCTTTTTATTCGGATCTCGCTTAAGACTCCGTCAGCACCAAACATTTTACGCAATTTTAATGTTTTGATTTAAGCTGACTCCGTCATATTTTTTGTTGTTTCGAAAACTTTCGTTTTTAAATTAACCAGATAATTGACAACTTGATTGATTTCTATTAAACTTCCACTAATTTGATGGTAGTTAGGCTGCCAGGCTGGTTGGTGATTAGGTTTTAAATCCCTCTAACCCAAATGCCTAATAACCTAACAGCCTAATAACCCAACTAATGTTTCGTTTATCTTCCAAAGCTGATTACGGCTTAATATTTTTATCAAATTTAGTCCCTCGCGATGCTCGGGATAAACTAAAATCTGATAGTAATAAGCTTGTTTCTGTCTCGTCAATCGCAAAAAAATATAAAATTCCGGCCAAATTTCTATCCCAAATCGCGCTCGATTTAAAAAAAGCAGGAATAATCTCTGCCAAAGAAGGCGTTTCAGGAGGCTACCGGTTAATCAAAAAACCGGCTCAAATAAAGTTAACGGATGTATTGAAAGTTTTGGACGGGGATTTGGTAGTCGGAAGGTGCATGGAAGACGATCACGAATGCGTTTGCGGAGCGGGAGATATGTTTAAGGATATGAAGGAAAGCATGGAAAAAGTAATCGGCAAAAAAACGGTAGCCGATTTAGTCTGGAGTTAACAATTATGAAACCTGAATTTGAAAAGGATTTTAATCAAGATCACTATGAAAGAAGTAATCAGAATGTAATAAGAGAATGGAGAATTTATGATGAGAACGGGGAAGAGTTTGCCCATAGGATTGAATATCAAGAATACACAGACCTCTTGAATACTTGTGAAACTGGCGATTCAAAACCAAATACAAAAGCCGAATAAAAAATGCGTACCATAGTTCTCGATTTAGAAACCAAAAAGTTATTTGAGGAAGTTGAAAAAGGCGATCGCAAAGCCCTTGGAGTATCGTGTGTTGGGATATGGGATTCTCAACTTCGCTCCTTCTCTGCCAAAGGGGTTACGAAGAGCAAGCAAGACTCAGGTGGGCAAGCGTACAATGATGGTTTTCGGGCGTTTATGGAAGATGAATTATATGAACTTTGGCCGATTTTAAACAGCGCTGATTTAATAGTCGGTTTTAACATTAACGGCTTTGACATGCCGGTTCTTTCACCTTATTACATCGGTAAAATAGAAAACCTGCCGACTTTGGATTTACTGGATATGGTCAAAGAGGCGCTAGGGTTTCGCTTAAAGCTTGATCACTTGGCGCGGGCGACTTTGGGTTACGGCAAAAACGGCAACGGGCTTGATGCCTGCCGGTTTTACAAAGAAGGCAAATTGGAAGAGTTGAAAAAATACTGCTTAAACGACGTAGCCGTCACGCGTGATTTGTATCTATTTGCCAAAGAAAAGGGTATCTTAAAATACCCGGACTTGGGTGATACTGTTAAGGAGTTTAAGGTCGAAATTGACAAATTTATGCCCCAAAAAGCCGATTTGGTCCAGGTCGGATTGGGGTTTTAAAGGATAGTAAAATATGGCCGAAGCAGATAATCAAGGAAACATTAGCCGACAAATTGAGGAAATTTTAAATAAGGCTGAAATAACAGGGAAGACACTTTTTAATCAAGAAAATTCAAATAAATATATCGCAATCAGAATGGTTCACTCTGATGATCAAACAAGATTTGCTCAAACTTTAATTGGGATATCTGATTCTGCCGAGGAAATATATCAACTTATTTTGAACGAAGGTAAAGAAAGAGGAGGAGAATATTATATTTTTTTTCCTAAATGTGATAATTCTCCAGGCAGACACGGTCGGTTGATCAGATTAGCTAGCGGTGAATTTACTTCTTGGAGACCAGGAGATAGTGAGGACCCATTTTTAATATGAACCGTTGGTTACTTGTTACCCATCCTAAAAATTTTGAGATTATGAAGGCTAAAAACATTGCGGCGATGAAGGCCAAGCGCAAAAGTTTCGCTGATAAAGTTGAGGTTGGAGACAAGGTGGCTTTTTACTTGACCAAAATCGGCAAATTTGGAGGGATTGCTGAATTTACCAGTAAGGTTAAGGAAGATAAAACCAAGATTTTTGAAGAAGAAAAACCGGGACCCTCCTTTGCCAAGGCTTCGGAGGGCAAGGAAACCCATCCTTGGCGGTTTGATGTTAAGTTTGAAGTTGCTTTGGATGAGAAGAGCTATGTGCCTGCCGAAAATTTTAAAAATAAGCTTGAATACTTAAAAAAGTGGCCGAAAAAATACTGGAAGTTAGGTTTTCAGGGAAACGTTCACGAAATAACAAAGAAAGATTACCAAACTTTGCTTAGGGAACTAGTTTAAAAACATAAAAATGAACGAAAGGTTAAGTAAATTTGCAATGGGTGTTGCGGATCGGTTGAGAGATCAGTCTAAATCCGGAGGGGATTTATCTTTTTCGGAGAAACAAGAAGTGTTGGTTGAAATTCAGTTTGTCAGGGGTAAAGTAGAAGAGAAAGCTCGTCCGAGACATCTTAGAGATATTGTTACTCCCGAAATCAGATTTGAAACCCGTCAAATTGGTAATATGTTAGGTTTGGTGGTGGGCAAAGAAATCTCCTGGTTGGGACTGAGGCGAATTTTTGACAAAGATTTTAATAAATTCAAGGATTTTGTATTCGAGTCTTTTTTTAACACTAATCCAAAATTGAAATGGAATAAGTTTTGCGTTTCAAGAACCGCAGAAAGTCGTTTTGAGCAGGATGATAAGTTAATCTATTTCGAACTTAAAGACGGAGAAAAAAAGAACCCGAGAGTGATTTTCCTCGGCATTGGCAAGCCTCTAGGCGACGTTCAGGTCTATTGCGGATACGCCGCAGAAAGTTTGGGATATGAATTTTTGGGACTTGGCAAGGAAAAGCGAAGGAAATTTGATGCTGAAAATCGCTAATTTAAAAGCAGACGTTGACGGAAAAGAAATCTTAAAAGGCGTAGACCTTAAAGTAGATCGTGGCGAAATTCACGTTTTGATGGGGCCAAACGGAAGCGGGAAATCGACTTTGGCGCAGGTAATTGCCGGAGCACCACAGTTCAAAGTTCAAAGTTCAAAGTTCAAATTTGAAAATAAAGATTTAACGAAGTTAACGCCGGATAAGCGGGCGAGGTTGGGGATCTTTTTAGGATTTCAGCATCCGATCGAAATACCCGGGGTAACGGTCTTTAATTTCTTAAGAAGAGCCAGAGGGATAAAGAGTCAGAGGGACAAAGTCTTAAAAAAATCTAATGGCGGACAGCGAATGGCAAATGGCATTTCCAATTTGCATCAAGAGCTTAAAGAACACCTTCATTCATTAAAATTAGATGAAAGTTTTTTAAAACGTTCCGTCAATGAAGGTTTTAGCGGAGGAGAGAAGAAGCGCAACGAGATTTTGCAAATGCTTGCTTTAAAGCCAAAACTGGTAATTTTGGATGAGATCGATTCAGGTTTGGACGTTGACGGATTGAAGCTTGTAGCCAGTGCAATTAAACGATTTACGATTAACAATCCACGATCATCAATTTTATTAATTACCCACTATGCCCGGATTCTAAAATATTTAAAAGCTGATTTTGTCCATATCATCGTAGACGGCAAGATCATAAAGACCGGTACGAAAGCCTTGGCAAACAAGATTGAGGAGAAAGGATACTCAAAGTTGTTAATGGTTGATAGTTAATTGTTAATGATTTGAAAAGAGATTGAAATGACTGAAAGAAAGGTATCGGGTTTTTACCTCGATCCAGTACAGAAACAAATTCTCGATATGTTATCCGTTCTAAATGACACGCCAATGTCGACAATCGTCGGAGACGCGATTAATAAATTTATAGAAACAGAATTGACCAGTGATGAAATAACAGCAATTAAGGAGGATACTGATCTTTTAGCTGTTATGACAGTAATCCAGTTGAGAAGAGGAAAAGAGCTGGATAAAACAGTTGGTGGGGTTTTTATGCGTTTACATGGAAAGACACTAGGCGAATTGTTCAATGAAGCACAAGAAGGGAGAAATACTCATATTTAAATTTTTAATTTTCAATGAATTCCTGCCTGCCGGCAGGCGGGTTCAATTTCTCAATTTTAAAAATGTCAATGTGAGAAGGTGAATCTATCTAGTCTGTCATCCTGAGCGAAGCGAAGGATCTAAGCTAAGATTCTTCATTACGTTCAGAATGATAGAACGATGAACAATACACAATGAACGATATACAAATTGCATCGAATTACAAGTATGGTTTTAAAAAACCCGAAAACTACGTTTTTAAATCTCGGCGTGGTTTAGATAAATCTGTGGTCGAGCAGATTTCGGCTATGAAGAACGAGCCGGAGTGGATGAGGGAATTTCGGATTCGCTCGTTAGCCATTTTTGAATCCAAAAAGATGCCTACTTGGGGAGCAGATCTTTCAACAATTGACTTCAACAACATTTTTTACTACATAAAACCGACCGATTCGCAAAAAACTGACTGGAAAGATTTGCCAAAAGAAATTAAGGATACTTATGATGCAATCGGCATTCCGGAAGCTGAAAGAAAGTTTTTGGCAGGAGTGACTGCTCAATATGAATCGGAATCGGTTTATCACTCTTTTCAGAAACAGTGGGAAGACCGCGGCGTGATCTTCACAGACATGGATACGGGTTTGCGCAAATACCCTGAATTAGTAAAAGAATACTTTGGCAAATCGATTCCGCCGGCAGATAATAAATTCGCCGCTCTAAACTCTGCTGTTTGGTCCGGAGGCTCCTTTATTTACGTTCCTAAAGGAGTTTCGGTTGATATACCCTTGCAGGCCTACTTTCGGATTAACGCGGCCAATATGGGGCAATTTGAAAGGACTTTAATTATCGTGGACGAAGGCGCGTTTGTTCATTATGTTGAAGGTTGTCTTCCTGCTGGTGAGCAAATTAGCCTCGGTGATAAATGGGTGAACATTGAAAGCGTTAAACCGAGCGATCAAGTGATCACAGAAAATGGAAAATCTGGCAAAGTCAAAGCTGTCATGACCAGAAATTATCAGGGTAAATTGGTTAAGATTACCCCAATTTCTCCTTACAATGCCTTTAGACTGACGACAGAACATCCGGTTTTATGTGTTAAGCGGGAATGTGTTTTAACTAAAAGAAAGCCAAGAAATGGCTGGCTTTTGGAAACAGATACAACAAAGTTGATCAATGCTAAGCCTAAATATGTTCCATCAGGAGAGTTGCAAGTTGGAGATTTTCTGATATTCCCAAAAATTAAATCGAACATTGCAAGTCAATTATCTGATGAGGAGTTGGAACTACTCGGATGGTATTTGGCAGAAGGATCAACTTACATACATAACAAATTAAAAATAGCAGTAGTTTCTTTTTCTTTGGCATCTTATGAAACCAAAAGGTTGGATAGAGTCGAAGAGTTAATTCGAATGATTACCAGTAAAAATGTCTACCGAATTGCAGATAAACATAAAAAAGGCGTATCGCTGGTGGTTTATTCTAAAGAACTTAGGGAATTATGTCTTAAGCATTGTGGCAAAGGCGCAAAAGGCAAAATATTAAGCCCTGAAATAATGAATTTGTCTTGGGACAAAGTGAAGATTTTAATCGATAGTTATTATCAAGGTGATGGCAATATTTATCTAAGGAGCGGTAAAGAGATGATTAGAGCTTCAACTGCTTCTGAACATTTGGCGCGGCAGATTCAAGAACTTTTAGCCAGAGGCGGTTATTACGCCAGTATTCAAATTAGAAAGGGCGGAGATGATCTAATTCTGGGAAGAAGGATTACTCGGAGTGATCAATATATTCTTTATTATTCTCCGGTTAAGGTTTGGAGTGAGGTTAGAGCAACGAAAGAATACTTTTTAGTGCCCATTAAGAAGATTGAGTTTTTGGATTATGATGGGCCGGTATTTAATTTAGATGTGCAGTCACCCAATTCATATTTGGTCAGAGGTTTTGCTGTTCATAATTGTACAGCTCCAGTTTACTCAACTGATTCACTCCACGCCGCAGTGGTTGAAATCTTTGTCAAAAAAGGCGCAAGGTGCCGCTATACGACGATTCAAAACTGGTCGAATAACGTTTATAACCTGGTGACAAAACGGGCTTTTGTTGAAGAAGACGGGACGATGGAGTGGGTTGACGGCAATTTGGGTTGTTTAACTGAAAATGCTCGTCTTTATACGAATCCTAGAGGTTCAGTCAGTATCAAAGATTTGAAAGCTGGAGATTTTATTTATACCGCTGACTTGAATCTTCTTAAAGCAATCAAAAGTAAAGTGAATGCAGTTGTTGATCAGGGGATAAAGCCTGTATTTAAAGTAGTTACAACTAACTATAGGGAAATAGAAGCCACTGCAAATCACCCGTTTTTAATTCTTAGGAAAGTTTCAAACATTGGTCTTCAAAATCTGCGTTGGGAAAAACTTGAAAATTTGAGGGCAGGAGACTGGATTGGTATGGTTAATGAATTACCTGATGATGGTAAATCTCATCCCATAAATTTTGATTTTAATACAAAACTTCTAAAGTACAAGCCGAATGTGCCTGTTGAGACAACAGATAATTTGATGTGGATTCTTGGACTGTATCTTGGGGACGGTTGTATGGATCGCTCTAAGTCTGGAGTAGCTCGTCGTATTTACTTTGTGGTTCCACCTTCCGATAGGGCTAGAAAAAAGCTTGAGAAACTGCTAATTAAAGTTTTCAGGATTCATGGTAGGCCTAAGGGGATTTCTCTTACTGTTAACTCAACGCTTTTAGCGAATTTATTTTTAAATTTGGGTTTTAGCGGTTTAGCAAAAACTAAACGAATACCAAATTGGATCTTTGGCTTGCCTAGAAGCCAGAAGCTAGCTTTTATTGAAGGTTATTTTGATGCAGATGGTTATTTGAGAAAGGCGATGAAAAAGGATGGAAATCAATATGGGCAAATAGTATTTGCAAGTGCGAATAAACAATTACTTGAAGATTTAAAGCTTTTAATGATCACTGTCGGAATCGATCCTTTAAAAATCTCTACTTACGTTAAGGAGAGAAAGCTCTACAAGGATCGATTGATTGAATATACTTCGCATTATTTATCTATGAATATTCGTGGCAATTTAGAGAGAATTCGAGATAAAAAAGAATTTGACCCGACTTTAAGATTTACAAGAATTCGTTCAATTGAGCCAATTGGAAAACAAAGAGTTTATGATATCGAGGTCGATAAAACGGCGAATTTTATAGCTAATGGTATTGTTGTTCATAATAGTAAGATCACAATGAAATACCCCAGTTGTTATTTAGTTGGCCGGGGAGCACGGGGCGAAATTTTGTCGCTGGCGCTCGCTAACTTGGGCCAGCATCAGGATGCCGGAGGAAAATTAGTTTTTATGGCACCCGATACTTCCGGTGAAATCATCTCAAAATCAGTATCTTTGGGCGGCGGTCGCACTTCTTACCGTGGACTGGTAAGAGTTTCACACAACGCCGAAAGGGTAAAGTGTAACGTTAGATGCGACGCATTACTTTTAGATGAAGTTTCCCGAAGTGACACTTACCCGACGATGCAGGTTGACGAGGATAATGTCCGGATAAGCCACGAAGCGAGCGTTTCCAAAATCGATGCCGACCAGCTTTTCTACCTGATGAGCCGCGGTTTGTCCGAAAATGTGGCAACTTCGTTAATTGTCAATGGTTTCATCGAGCCGATTGTTAAAGAATTGCCCTTGGAGTATGCAGTGGAACTGAACAGGTTGATTCAGCTAAATATGGAAGGGAGTGTAGGTTAATTTTATGTTTGTGTTGTTTCTTTTTTTATTACCAATTTTGGCTTTTGGCTTGCTATTCCTGTTAATAAAGACAGTGATCAAGTTTGTTACTAATAGAAGTGGAGGTAATATTTACATCTTTCTTGCTTCTATATCTATTTATTTTTTGATTGGTTATCTGATTTATCTTTTTCAAGGTGTTTTACTTCCAAGCGGGAACCGTGTATTAGTACCTGAAGTTTCAATTTTTTTGTGGCCGGTTATGTTTCCAGTTACTTTCTTCTGGAGAGGGTAGTAGAAGTCAAAATGCAGAGATTAAAATTACAATTCAAAATTAAAAAATTGAGAGGTCTTCTTGCCTGGAAGGAGCGGTGGGATGAGCGAATTTGAAAGCAAAAGTGCAAATGATTTATTTGGAGCAGACGCAGTGGATTTTGTAGGTGCAGATTACATACAAAGGTTTTTTAAAGTGGCCGACGATTTGAAACAGTTAATGCAAAATTTTCAAAATAATGACTTGGAAATAAGAGTAGCACCCTGGGACGATGGGTCAGGTATTGGGATTTTAATCAAGAAAGATGATCCCGGTTACGTAGTTTTTCATAACTTTAACTTAGATCAAAAAGGGATTTGGGTTTCAGACGATCAAATTCAAAAGTATAAGGAGTTAATGGGTGTACGGGAAGGAACGGATGGATGATTGAGGTCACAAAAAACGCCAGCGCGAAAGAATTATTCGGAAGGATGAGTTTGTTCTACGAACAAAAAAGTGCAGGTCGTTTTGTTGGTATTAGCGAGGATTTTGAGAGCTTGAGGCAAAAAACAGAACTTTTGGGATTGGAAATCTCAAAACTTAAAGTTGCTGATTTGGAGACGGTTTTATTGATTCAAAGACCGGGTGCCAAAATCGGGGAACAGGAACTTGTCGTGCACAATCTAAATGACGGAACTTTATGGCTGGAAGAAAATCAGCAGGATTCGTATTGGAAGTTGATTGCAAATTAATAGATTGAATTAAAGCTGAAAAAAATGCACGAATTAGAGCGTAAAAGAAAGATGATAAATGAATCAGAAAGTAATATTTGGTTTAAACCGGAATTACCTCCTAACGCTAAAATATTAGAACTTTCTTTTGATGAAATCGAGATATTGGCAAAAGAAAAAGGAGTTCATATTGAAACGATGGGATTTGGATGGATAAGATGGCAGCACTTAACAGGACTTGGGGATTACGGAGCTTCTCATGCGAGAGTTGGTGCATTAAAATTAGCCAATGGTTCCGAACGGGTATTTACTTTCGAGAGCGAGCTTGAAAATTTAAATAATTTACTATTGATGGAAAACCAAATGCCGGTATGGAAGAACAAATGATTACGATTGGAAAAAATCAAACTAAATTAATACCGATAAACCTAATTGAAAATCAAAAGCTTGAGGTCGTTTTGGCGGGGGAGAATGCCAGCGTTGAAGTTGTCGGATTGGTATTGGGCAAGGAAAGGGAACAAAAGTCTTTAGAAACGTTTATTACTCACGCGGCGCCGAATACAAAGTCGAATATCCAGGTTAAGGGGGTTTTAAAGGACTTTTCCAAGTTTGATTTTCGCGGCAACGTCAAAATCGAAAAAGGTGCCAAAGGTTCGGATGCGTACCTAAGAAGCGACGTTTTACTTTTTGACGAAGCTCAAATGGGAGATGATACTCCTGCTTTGGAAATTTTAGAGCCGGACGTTAAAGCCGGCCACGCTGCAACAATCGGCAAGGTCGATGAAGGGATGATTTTTTACTTGATGAGCCGGGGTCTGTCGCGAAAACAAGCCGAGAAGCTATTGGTGGATGGATTTATTGGTCCGACGATAGAAAAGATCAAGGAGAGTGAAGATGGACATAGCCAAAATTAGAAAAGACTTTCCGATCTTAAAAAGAAAGATAAACGGCAAAAGGCTGGTTTATCTTGATAATGCGGCAACGAGTCAAAAACCTATTCAGGTGATCAATGCAATTTCCAATTATTACAAAAACTACAATTCCAACGTTCATAGGGGAATTCACAGTCTGGCGATGGAAGCAACCCAAAGCTACGACGGAACCCGGGCCAAAATCGCCAAGTTTATAGGTGTAAAAGATCCTAAAGAAATTATTTTTGTCAGAAATACAGACGAAGCGATTAATTTAGTGGCAAGGTCGTTAGGTAATAGGGTGATAAGGAAAGGGGACGAAATCTTAGTTACGATTATGGAGCATCATGCTAATTTTGTCCCTTGGCAGCAATTGGCCAAAGAAAAAGGGGCAAAGTTAAAAATCGCACCAATTAACAAAGAAGGCGAGATTGATATTGTCGAGTTCAAAAAGCTATTATCAAAAAAAACTAAATTTGTTGCTTTTACTCACGTTTCGAATGTGCTGGGAACCGTAAACGACGTAAAGCGACTATCGACCATAGTCCATCGACAATCGTCGGATGCTAAAGTGCTAGTCGATGGTGCACAAGCCGTGCCTCATTTGCCGTTTGATATTTCCAAAATCGGCTGCGACTTTTACGCCTTTTCGGCTCACAAGATGCTCGGGCCTTCAGGAATCGGAGTTTTGTGGGGTAAAAGAGAGTTGCTGGAAGTTATGGAGCCTTATCAATTAGGCGGAGACATGATCTCAAAAGTTGAGATTAAAAAGTCGACCTGGGCAGAAATTCCTTACAAGTTTGAGGCCGGAACTCCCAATATTGAAGGAGTAATCGGTTTTTCGGCTGCAATTGATTACTTGAATAAAATCGGAATGACAAACGTTAGAAAGCACGAGATTGAACTTGCTAAATACGCTTTTGGCAAGTTATCCAAAATTCCAAATCTGAGAATTTTGGGACCAAAAGACCCCAATAAAAGGTGCGGAGTGATCGCATTTGTATTAAATGTAGGTTTAAACGGGACCTTAAGGGCAATTCCTCCTCACGATGTGGCAAGTATCATGGACTCTTTGGGAATAGAGATAAGATCGGGCTATAATTGTGTTCAACCTTTGATGGATAGCTTATCTATTGGCCCAATTGCCAGAGCCAGTTTTTATATTTACAACACCGAAGAGGAAATTGATAAGTTTGCTGATGGATTAAAGAAAGTAAGGGAGATATTTCAATTTAACTCAAAAGTTAAAAGTCAAAACTCAAAAACGCAACTTAAAAGTCAAAAGTTTAATAATTTTAAATTTTAACTTGTATTTTTGACTTTTGAATTTATATTTTTAAATTTAACGATGGATTTCTACCGTGAGCAAATACTCGATCACTGGCAAAACCCGCAAAACTTTGGCAAGCTTGCCAAGGCAGATTTAGTCGTGGAACAGATCAATCCTTTGTGTGGAGATGAGGTGACGTTCTATTTTAAGTTTCAAAGAGTCAAAGGGTCAAAGAGTCAAAGTAAAATTAGTGACGTTTCTTTTATCGGCCGAGGTTGTGCAATTTCGATTGCTTCTGCGTCAATATTGTCTGAAGTGATAAAGGGGAAAAGAGTCAAAGAGTTAGAGAGGATTACTGGTGAGAAAGTGCTGGACCTAATCGGCGGGCCGGTGGCTCCGGCACGTTTAAAGTGCGCTTTTTTGCCGTTTGAGGTCATTAAGAAATTGACCTTGCCTGCTCTCACGAGTCGTATGACCGGCAGGCAGGGAATTGATAATTAAGTGTTTAGAACTTAAAATAAGATTGTTATGGCTGTCGAGCAAAAAATTGAACAAAAAGAAGTACAACCCAGAGGAGTTTTTTGGGTAGGGAATAAGGTTAGTGACGTCGAGGTAACTTCGGAGGCCTTTTATAAACAACACGGTAGAGTCGGAGATATTGTTCGATTGTATCTTGAAAATAAAGGAAATATTAATAAAACCGTAAATGAGTTGAACGAAGATTTGGAGATCGACCTGAAACCCTTTGCTATATCTGCAGATGAGATACTTAAATTAGTTGATTGGGCTTCCAGAAATCCAATTACGACCAAAACAATAATTAGGCTTTGACTTAATTTGCTATTATAAAACTATGCAGGATGATCAGACAAATCAGCCAAGCGGTCAGAGCGGAAATGCTTCAGCTCCAGCGTCCGGAGGAGCAACACAGGAAGGTTCGATTTCCAAGGGTGAGGGTAATAAATTTTTAGTCGAGGTTGATCAAAATATCTGCATTGGTGCTGCTTCATGCGTAGCATTGGCCTCAAAAGTGTTCCAGCTAAATTCGGAAAATAAGGCTTATGTGGTTGATCCCAAGGGTGATTCTGATGAGGAAATCATCCAGGCTGCCAAATCCTGTCCGACTAACGCCATAAAGCTGGTTAATAAAGAGACAGGCAAGATCGAATACCCGTAAGAGTAAAATGTATCACAGGTATCAAGAGTATCACGGGTATCGTGGGCTTTTTGTGATCATCTGAAGGAACTGGATCACTATTAATAAGCTTTCAAATTATTCGTATGCCTCTGGAATTTCTTGGTCGGAGATGACGATGTGTTCATATTTATCTTTATCATAAGACCCCATGCCAAAACCAAAGTTTTTACCTCTTTTTAATGCCGCTTTTTCCACGGCAACTAATAATATATTTCTTACAAGACAGTATTGCCAGTAAGGATTAGAAGTGGCTTTAGAAATTAATTCTTCCGCAGTCTTTACGCCTTCAATGTATTCAGTTTCGTCTAGAGGTTCCATGGCTTCTAAAAAATTTGACGAAACTTTAACTTGGAGTGGTTTTTGGACTAATTTTTGATTAAGAGCTTTTTCGTGAATGTTTTTTGTAGTTCTTACAAGGATTAGTAATCTGGTATTTAAATTGGGATAAAACTCTTCAATTTGGGAGAGAATCTTAGGTGCATCCTCGTATGCATACGGAACCCTCCTTCTTTCATCATTCATAAGAGGAATTCTACTCATAATTTTACACCTGTCAAGTGTGTTTAATTGCCCAATTACCCAGAAACCTGATAACCTAGATACGATGACTTCCTATGACTATCTTATTCTTGGTGCCGGAATTGCCGGCACGCGCGCTGCCGAAGCAATCCGCAACAATAACCCCAAATCTTCGATTGCCATTTTTACCGATGAAAAATACCCGCTATATTCCAGAATCCTGTTACCCCAATATCTAAGAAACCAAATCCCCAGAGAAAAATTATTTTTGCGCAAGCTTGAGGATTATCAAAGTAAAAACATCGGGCTTTTTTTTGGTAAAACTGCTTCAAAAGTTGATGATAAGGCAAGAAAGGTTATTTTTACCGACCAGACCGAAGTTGAATTTAAAAAGTTGTTAATTGCAACAGGCGGAAGTCTGAATAAGTGGCAGGTAAAAGGAAGCGAAACGGAAAATGTTTTGATGTTTCGAACAATTGATGATGCCGACAAGATAAAAAAAGTGATGAGCCAAAGCCAAAACGGAGTTGTAGTCGGCGGGGGATTTATCGGGATTGAACTTTCCGAAAGTTTCGTTATTAACAAAATTAAAACGACTTTTTTAATCAGAGAACCCTGGTTTTGGGAAATGTTTTTGGACAAAGAATCAGGGGAATTGATTCAGGATATTTTGAGCAAAAACGGCGTTGAAATTTCAACAAATGAAGAAGTGGTTGAGGTATTGGGCAAGAACGGTAAGGTGTCGGGCGTAAAAACCAATAAAGGACGGGAATTTCCAGCTGATATCATTGGCGTCGGAATTGGAATTTCCCCGGATATGAATATGTTAACCGGCAGCGGTATTGAAATAAACAGGGGAATTGTCGTTAACGAATACTTGGAAACTACCACTCCCGGCATTTTTGCCGCCGGAGACATCGCCGAATTCCACGACGTTATTTTTAACAGGCATCACCAGCTTGGAAATTGGGCCAATGCTTCAACACAAGGTAACGTTGTCGGTGCAAACATGAGCGGACAAAAGACGATTTTTCAAACCGTTTCTGCTTATACGATTACACTTTTTAGCAATACATTTACGATGATTGGAGAAACCGATCCAAAACAAGCTGAAAAAATCATCATCCGCGGATCAAGTAAGGATCGAAAACTGGGGCGAATTTTTCTTTCACAAAACAAAATTATCGGTGCGACTTTGATTAATTTAGCTTTCGAGCAAAGTATTTTAACCAGCCTGATTAGGGAGAAAAAGGAAATTGGCGAGCCGGAGAAATTGGCGGATTTGGAATTTGAATTAAAGAACCTGCAATAAGACAAAAATACATGGATAATACTACTTATGATGTGATTATTATCGGAGCAGGGCCGGCCGGAATGACGGCCGCGATTTATACAACGAGAAAGGGATTACAAACTCTAATTATCGGTAAGGATTTGGGGGGTCAGGTGGCAAAATCCGGCGAGATCGATAATTATTTAGGGTTTGGAATGTCAAGCGGAGTAGAGGTTACTTCAAAATTTGTTGAGCACGTCAACGAGTATGAGAATTTGGAGCACAAAGACCAAATTTGGGTTAAAGATTTGGTTGAGAAAGAGGATGGTTTTACGGTTAAAACCGACCAAGGTGATTTTGAAGCTAAGACAATCATCATTGCCACCGGCAGAGTTCCCCGGTTACTGGGTGTACCCGGTGAGAATGAATATAAAAATAAAGGAGTAACATATTGCGAGGTTTGCGATGCACCGCTTTTTAGGGGAAAGCTCACCGCCGTTATAGGAGGCGGCAACTCGGGTTTGGAAGCAACGCTGTCATTATCGGCTCTTTGTCCAAAAGTATATCTTCTTAACTTAACCGGCGATTTAACCGGAGACGTAATTTTGAAAAATAAAGTTCAGAACAAAAACAATATCGAAGTAATCAATAACGCCAGGACGATCAAAATTGAAGGGGATAAGTTTGTTAAAAGTCTGACATACGAGGATTTGGCAACCAAAGAAGAAAAAAAGATCGAAGTTGAAGGCGTATTCATCGAAGTCGGCTACATTCCGTCGAGTGAATTTGACCGATTGACTAAAAAAGATTTGGATAACCGAATTGAAATTGATATTAATTGCAAAACCAGCGTTTCCGGGATTTTCGCCTGCGGAGACGTAACTAATATTCGCGATAACCAAATAGTTATAGCCGCCGGCGAAGGCGCAAAAGCTGCCCTGTCTGCCTATCAATATTTGACCCAATTGCATTAATTCTTGCCCAATTGAATGGTTGAGTGTAGAATTCAGTTTGGTGGATTACGCTTCAAAATCACTCCAAATTCACAAAAAATTAAAAGGGAAAATCGGCCTTTTGGTTAAAGTTCCTCTTCGTGATAAATTTGATCTTTCGATTGCCTATACTCCCGGCGTAGCCGCGGTCTCTTCCGCAGTTGCTAAAGACCCCACTAAAGCGTACGAGTTTACTATAAAAGCCAATTCAGTCGCGGTAGTATCAGATGGCTCGGCGGTACTTGGGCTTGGCAATATCGGGCCTTTAGGGGCTTTGCCGGTGATGGAAGGCAAGTCGCTCCTGTTTAAATCATTAGGCAACATCGATTCTTTCCCCATAGTACTTGATGTTCACGAAACTGATGAAATTGTGAAAGTAGTTAGAGCAATTGCACCGACTTACGGGGGAATCAATTTGGAGGACATTGCGGCTCCAAAGTGCTTTGAAGTCGAGGCAAAATTACAGGATATTGGCATTCCGGTCTTTCACGATGACCAGCACGGCACGGCAATTGTCGTTGCCGCGGCTCTGATTAATGCCTTAAAGGCGGTTGGTAAAAAGATAGAGGAAATTAGAATTGTAATAAGCGGGGCCGGAGCAGCCGGAAATGCTGTTGCCAAAATTTTAATTAAGTTAGGGGTTGGTGATTTAATTTTAATTGACTCAAATGGGGCAATTTATCAAGGCAGGGGAAACTTGGATCCTTACAAAGTAGAACTGGCTGCGAAAACAAATCATCAGAAAAAAAAAGGAAATTTGGCAGAGGTAATTGCCGGTGCTGACGTTTTTATCGGTGTTTCAGCTCCGGGAGTCCTGAAAGAAGAAGATGTTGCCAAGATGGCAAAAAGAGCGATTGTTTTTGCAATGGCCAACCCGATTCCGGAGATTATGCCTGATCTTGCCCTAAAAGGGGGTGCGGAGTTAGTTGCAACCGGACGAAGCGATTTTCCTAATCAAATAAATAACGTTTTAGTCTTCCCCGGGGTATTTCGCGGTGCACTGGATTCCCGGGCCAAAAGAATAACCGAGGAAATGAAACTGGCCACAGTTTATGCTTTGGCTGGTTTGGTTAAAAAACCGTCAAGGAATAATATTTTACCTTATGCTCTGGATAAAAAGGTCGTGCCTACTATCGCGAATGCGGTAGCCAAAGCTTACAAACAATGATTGATTATAACGACTTGGGTCCGGAAAAATTAATCGAAATTTATGATCCCAAATTGGATTTGCACGGATATGTGGTCGTGGATAACACCAAATTAGGTCCCGCTAAAGGCGGATTGAGAATGACTTCAACCGTTTCTCTTGATGAAGTAGCAGGTCTTGCGAGGGCTATGACGTATAAATGCGCAATTGCCGAACTTCCTTTTGGAGGGGGCAAATCAGGAATCAAAGCTGACTTGAAAAGTATAACCAAAGAAGAAAAATTGGAACTTGTTAAAGCTTTTTCAAAAGCTTTGAAAAATTTAGTTCCCAAAGAATATATTGCCGGTCCGGATGTGGCAACAGGGGAAGAGGAGATGGCGGTTTTTGTCGAAGTTAACGGTTCTCCAAAAGCAGCAACAGGCAAACCTCAAAGCATGAAAGGATTACCACACGAGCTGGGGTCAACGGGAATCGGGGTTGCCTGGGCTACACTCGTGGCTTGCCAGCACGTAAAATTAAATATAGCAGGTGCAACTGTTGCCATCGAGGGTTTTGGCAACGTCGGAACATTTGCAGCCTCCAAACTAAGCCAGGAAGGAGCTAAAATTGTGGCCGTTTCCGATTCCACAGGCGCAATATATAATCCCAATGGTTTGGATATTCAAAAATTGCTCGATGTTAAGAAAAAAACAGGAAGCGTAACTAAATATCAGGATTGTGAGATTTTGGAAGGAGGAAGGATTTTTGAACTTGCGGTTGATATTTTAATTCCGGCGGCTTTGGGGGACGTTATAACAAACGTAAATGCTGATAAAGTACTGGCAAAAATTGTCATTGAAGCTGCAAATTTGCCCGTTTCGCACGATGCGGAAGAGAAGCTGGCCAAAAAGGGAATTTTGGTTGTGCCCGATATTGTGGCCAACGCAGGAGGAGTAATTTCTTCTTATGCAGAATATATGGGCTATAACAAAGAAAAGATGTTTGAGCTTGTTAAATCAAAGATCACAAAAAATACTCAATTAATTTTAGAAAAGTCAAAAAAAAGCGGCACAACTTCTCGAATTTCAGCCTTGAATTTAGCGAGGGAAAGATTGGGAATTAAAGCAAGATAAAGCAAGGAGGATTATTTTCAAACTAAAATGAACGGCGAGAATCTTAAACAGCTCATATTAGATTATCTGTCAAAAAACCGTCGGATGACCCTGGCAACTGCTTCTAACAATGTCCCCTGGGCGGCAACGGTATTTTTTGCATTTGACGACAATTTGAACATATATTTAATTTCCGATCCCAAGACCCGCAAAATTCAAAATGTTAAACAAAATCCAAAAGTATCCTGTGCGATTAACGAATATATTCACAAAAAAGGTTACACAGTCGGTTTGCAGCTGGAGGGGACAATAGAAAATTTACATAAAGAAAAAAACAGGCAAGAACTTGATATTTATCGGAAACGCTACGATTGGGCCGACGAGTATTTAGATGACCATGAATTATTTAAGATAATTCCAATCAAAATCATTTATCTTGACGATGAACTTTTTGGCCCTCAGGGAAAGAGGGAATTAACGCTTTGACTTGACGTCTTTGGGCATCAAAGGCATAGTTTTAGGTTACACGTCCGGTAGATTACTCTTACTGACAGTCTTAAAATGTTGTAAGTAAATTAATTTAACACGGATTGAGTTTAATCGTATTTTAGAGTTAAATTAAGTTATGACTGTCCTTCGTCGTTTCACTCTTCAGGATAAACCCTTAAGGCGTTTTATTTACCTAAGTAAGTTTTATAGAAGCCATTTTTATTTAAAAGCGAAAGGGATAAAATAATGACTGCTAAGGATTGGCTGGAAAAGGCTCAAATTGAAGGATGGGCTTTCGGTGCTTTTAACATCGACAATCTGGAAATTTTAAAGGCGGTAATTGCTGCCGGCGAAAGTAAGAAATCTCCGGTTATTGTTGAATTTTCAGACGGAGAAGTTGAATATCTGGGTTTAAGAAATATTGTCGACTTAGTTGACAATGCCAGGGAGACGGCAAATATTCCAATACTTTTAAATTTAGATCACGCCTCAAGTTACGAAGCCTGCGCAAAAGCAGCAGCAGCATGTTTTGACATGATTCATTTTGACGGTTCAAAACTTGACTATGACCAAAATGTTGTAACTGCCAAGAAAGTTGCCGGGCTTGGAAGGTCGAGCGATTTAGTAGTTGAGGGCGAAATGGACTCAATCATTGGATCTTCAAACGTTCATAAGGAAAATATTCCCGCAGGTGAGGTTTTAGCCGGATTTACCAGTCCCCAAAAAGCTTTGGCGTTTGTTCACTCTACCGGAATTGATACCTTCGCCGCTTTTTTTGGCAACGTTCACGGTACTTATCCCAATCAGCCAAGATTGGATTTGGGTTTATTGGAAAAAATCCGAACGGAACTGCCGGAAACTTTTTTATCAATGCACGGCGGTTCGGGAATACCGGATAAGCAGGTTAGGGAAGCGATAAAAGTTGGCAAAATAGTCAAAATTAACGTTAATACCGAACTTCGGCAGGCTTTTAAAGATAATTTAAAAAGTGCAATTTCTTCTTCTGAATATGCGGTTTATAAGCTTATGCCCCCGGTTATTGAAGCAATCAAGGAGGTAGTCGAATCAAAAATAGATTTATTCGGATCGGCGGGTAAAGCGTGATTTCGCATAATCTTGCATCGCTAACGCTCTTAAAGATTATGCCTCCCGTTTGGGGCTATTTAGAAAGTAGTCGAATCAAAAATGGATTTGTTCGGATCGGGAGGAGAGGCATAACAATTTCTTATGAATAAAAAATTCGAGATTATTACGATCGGTTCTGTCACCAGAGATTTTTTTCTTCAAAGTCAGGCCTTTAAGGTAGTTAAAGATAAAGATTTTGTAACCGGGGAGGCGCAGTGTTTTGCTTTTGGTACCAAAGTTGAGATTGACGGTTTGACTTTGGATAACGGCGGAGGCGCGGCTAATTGTGCGGTCACTTTCGCCCGTCAGGGTTTAAAAACAGGCTTTGTGGGTAAAGTTGGCGATGATCACTCCGGAAAAGTTATAGCTGAAAGTTTAAAAAAAGAAGGAATAGATTTACGCTTTGTCAAAAAGGTAAGCCAAATTCGAACCGCAACCAGTTTTATAATGCTAACAGACTCCGGTGAAAGAACGATTTTGAACTTTAACGGCGCTTCCGGTACCTGGCAGGAAAACGATATCCCATTCGATGTGCTAGTCAATCCTAGACTTAAACCGCAGTGGATACTGATCAGCTCTTTGAGAGGGAATTTGGATTTGTATTTGAAAATTATTTCTTTTGCTAAACAAAATAAAATCAAAGTAGCAACCCTGTTGGGGATGGCTGAATTAAAACACGGAGCAAGGTCGCTTGCCTCAATCCTTTCCGGTTCGGACGTTTTTGTTTTAAACCGTCACGAAGCCTCGCTGTTAACCGGAGTTTCATACGAAATGCCGGACCAGGTGACTCATTCCTTGTGCTTATTGACTGCCGGTTTGGGTGTGGTTACCAATGGTCAAAACGGCGCAACCGTCTGCGACGCCCGACGCTTTTGGCAAATCAAAGCGCGAAAAGTAGACGTTGTTGATACAACCGGAGCTGGGGACGCTTTCGCTTCAGGGTTTGTTGCCGGGCTTGTTAAAAATCAAAGCATCGAAAAGGCACTTCAAGTAGCGGTTGATAATTCTGCGTCCGTAGTTTCGCAAATAGGTGCCCAAAAGGGAGTTTTAAAGAAAAATCAAAATCCTTTTAAAAATAAAATTCCGGTTGATGTCAAAAGTATTGTTCAAAAAAGAGCGGCTTTTTAAATAGGATTTAAAAAAATATGCGGCTTTTTAAATAGAATTTAAAAAAATGAAAGTTTTTATAACCAGAACCATTCCGGGACCTGCGGAGACGATCTTAAAAGATGCCGGTTTTGATGTCGAAGTCAACAGGGACGATAAAGTGTTATCCAAAGACGAATTATTGACAAAAGTTAAGGGAGTTGACGGTATTTTATCTCTTTTGACCGACAGGATTGACGGGGAAGTATTTGATGCTGCCGGAGATCAACTAAAAGTTGTAGCCAATTACGCCGCAGGTTTTGACAATATTGACACACAAGAATGCAAAAAACGAAATGTTGCGGTGACTAATACTGGAGGGGCTACCACTCAGGTTGTCGCTGAACACTCGGTTGCTTTAATGCTGGCGGTTGCAAGAAGATTAGTTGAAGGGGACAAGTTTGTTCGTCAGGGAAGATATAAAAAGTGGGATCCGAAACTATTACTGGGCTATCAAATGCTTGGAAAAACCTGCGGGATAGTCGGTCTTGGAAAAATCGGGGCGTATTTCGGAAAAATTGTTCACGCAGGCTTTGAGATGAAGATAGTTTATTATGATACGGTCTGCAATGAACAGTTTGAAGGTCAATTTGATGCAAAATGTGTCTCTATTGAAGAGTTGTTAAAAGTTTCTGACGTGGTTTCCCTAAACGTTCCGCTTTTAGCTTCGACGAAGCATCTGATAAACTCCCAAAGACTTAAATTGATGAAGCCGGACGCGATACTGATTAATACTTCAAGAGGACCGGTTGTTGACGAAAATGCTTTAGTTGAAGCATTGAAAAACAAGCTGATAGCCGGTGCCGGTTTGGACGTTTTCGAAAATGAACCTGACTTAGCCTCAGGTTTAACAGAGCTTGAGAATATTGTTTTAACACCCCACATAGGTTCTTCGACGATAGAATCAAGAACCAAAATGAGCGAAATTGCCGCAAAAAATATTCTGGCAGTTTTGACTGGACAGAAACCATCCAATTTGGTAATTTAATTTGTAGAGAAAAAAAGGAGGTGATTTTTTTGAAAAAAGCTTTAACGATCAGTTTAATTATCCTAAGTGCTTTAACTCTTTCAGCTTGCGATTTATTATTTCCACAATCCGAAGAATCCGCGAGCACACAAAATCAATCGCAACAATCTAATACCGGTGATGTGAACAATAATAGTGGTCAAAACCAAATTTCGGGAGTAAAAGTTAGTGTTACGGATAACGGTTTTGAGCCGTCAAGCGTAACCATTGGTGCCGGCCAAACTGTCACATTTACAAATAACAGTTCAAATCCTGTATTTGTGGCTTCGGATCCGCATCCAACTCACACAAATTTGCCGGAGTTTCAATCCAAAAACGTGGCAGTTGGTGAAAGCTACTCTTTTACCTTTAATCAACTCGGAAGCTGGGGCTACCACAATCACTTAAACCCTTCAGTCAGGGGAACGGTTGTGGTAAATTAACGGCAGGTGTTATCAAAAGTTCTCATTTTATCTTTAATATTATTAGGATTCGGTTTTTTAGTGGCTACAACCCGAATAAGTCTTCGGCAGACGGTAATTGAGAAAAAAGCACCCCAAACAGGCGATTCGGTTAAATCGGTTATATTGCCTCCAAAATTGAGTGAGAGTCTTCCCAAGATTGAAGAGGTGATTGGCGGCAGAACCGAGGAGTTTGGAATTTATGTTTATGATTTTGACAAGAACGACTCACTTAAATATAGCGAAAAAACAACTTTTGACGCTGCTTCAACAGTTAAGGTATTGGTGGCTATTTATGCGTTTGATCAGGTTGAGAGAGGCAATATAAGCAAAGATACGAAAGTTGGCAACCTTACCCTGGACCAGCATTTAAGGCTTTTGGTAAACCGATCGGATAATAATTCATGGGAAATTTTATATGAACAATTTGGACTTAAAAACATAGATCAATTCGGCCGCCAGATCGGTCTTGAAAATACCAACCTAATCGATAATACGACCAACGCATTTGATTTGGGAGTAATATTAACCAAAATTGCGAGAGGTGAAGTTTTAAACGACGAAAACAGGAAAGAATTGTTAACATTAATGCAAAATACAGAAACGGAAGATCGAATTTCGCCCCAGGTTCCCAAAGATTTTAATTTTTACCACAAAACGGGAACATTTGAACAGGATGTTCACGATATTGCCATAATTGAAGGCAGAGGGAAAAAGATTGTAGTTGTTATACTGACAAAAGGAAATACAGTTTTGGATCAGAGAAATAGCGTAATTGGTCAAATTGCCAAAGTAATTATTGAAAATAGTTTCTAAGTTGTTTGACTTGTGAAGCTATGATTTGCTAAGCTTTTTTTACTTTCATTGATGAAATTATCAACCCCACTTTTAATCGGAATAGTTTCAGTTATTATTTTGGGCGGCGGAATATTTTTTATTAGTTCCAATCCTGATTTTGGTTCGGGAAAAAAGTCTCAGGTGTCACCCAATGAGGGAATCGGTCAATATTTTGAGTCGCAGGGTCAGGAACATATTGCCCCCGGAGCAACGCACAATCAATATAATTCCAATCCTCCTTCGTCCGGCCCTCACTGGGCAGAACCTGCTATAAACGGAGCTCACGAAGAACCGGTAGTTGATGAACAGGCAATCCACAATTTAGAACACGGATACGTTTGGATTGCCTATAAACCGGATTTGCCTTCGGATATGATTGAAAAATTGAAATCTATTGTCAACGAGGATAATTGGAAGGTTGTTTCAAGTCCGAGAAGCGAGAACGATTCTCCGATTGCCCTTGTTGCCTGGACTAGAGTTTTAAAGCTGGAAACGTATGACGAAGATCAGATTAAGGAGTTTATTAAAACTTACCGCGATCGGGGACCTGAAGCGACCCCGAATTAGATGTTGGCCAAGAAGTATCCGGTCCAATAAATGAATATTAAAATTTACTCAACGCCGACTTGTCCATATTGCAAGCTGGCTAAGGAATTCTTCAATAGTAAGAATCTAAAATTCTCGGATATTGATGTTTCGGCTGATCCTGGCGCAGCAAACGAAATGATTGAGAAAAGCGGCCAAA
>Ga0209640_10000858_pt1 | contig 24576 bp, 21 predicted proteins | sample RifCSP10_1_FD_184018 | JGI IMG/M metagenome (GOLD analysis project Ga0209640, IMG submission 184018) | Soil microbial communities from Rifle, Colorado - Rifle CSP2_sed 10_1 (SPAdes) (version 2) | ecosystem: Environmental > Terrestrial > Deep subsurface > Rock core/Sediment | place: Rifle... | reverse complement strand
CCGCCGACCGTCTGCGAGCCGCGGACTATCCCGACGCCCAGACGTTCGTCGCGGATTACGTTCTCAAGCAGCCGGCGGCGGCAGAGATGCTCGATCTCTTTACACGGGTCTCGATGCAATGACCAACACTCACGTTCGCGGTGAACGGGTTTCGTATCGGCCGAAGGGGTCGGGCCGGCTCTCACGGACGCACATGGATCGCGGCCGAGTGTTCCTCGGTCGCCCGCGGCGCTCTGCGCGTGCGCGTGGAGTCCGCGGGATCGGCAGTGAGTGGTTACGCGCGACTCTCGCGGAATAACCACGGGAGTCCCGATCGCCCCATCGGCATGGAAGTCCACGGAGGAGAAGGGCTTGGCGCTGGGCGGCTTTCACACGAGCCGCGTGGTGACGCGCCAGTATCGGCGCGTAAGCACGCCGATCGGCCGTTTGGCCGAGGGGTGGGCGACGATCGTCGCGCCCTCATCACGTCGGGGTGCGGAGCGAGGGCTGGTAGAATCGCTTTCGATTCTGCGGACTGCGGTGACGACCGCGGATCGGACGACTGCGTGGTTGCGCGCGGCTTTCGCGACCTTGGGGAAGTTGAAGTCGCTTACGGTGGGAAGAATTTCGTGCGCTACCGCGGACCAAGAGGCCGCTTTGCAGAAGCGGTCGGCGGCGACTCGATCGAGTGGTTCGCCGGCGCAAGGCGTTCAAGTCATGGGCCGGTCGACTCGGTCAGAATGTTTCTTGCTTCTGACAAAGAGATCGTGATGCGGCGGTTGCGTCGTTCGTACGAAGAGGCGGGCTAACCTTGCGCTGGAGCCGTCGGCGCCGAGGAATCATGCGCGCCGTGGCTCGGCGCAATCGTTGATATGGCAGCCAAGGCTCGACGGACGAACAGGACGTACATTTGAATCCGTGAAGTTCATTTGGGATCCGAATAAGGCTGAAGAGAATCTCGGGGCGCACGGCGTCGACTTCCGCGAGGCGGCGACTGTCTTCGACGACTCGCTTTCGACCACGTTTCCGGACGTCGATCATTCCGTCGGCGAGCGGCGGTTTCTGATCATCGGCACGTCAGCGCCCGGACGAATCCTGGTAGTGTCGCACACTGAGACCGGCGATACTATTCGAATCATCAGCGCGAGAACCGCGACGCGGCGCGAGCGACGATTCTATGAAGAAGACAAGTCAAGTGTTCACTGACGACATGCGGCCGGAATACGACTTCGCATCCATGAAGGGCGGCGTCCGCGGCAAGCATGTGCGACGAGCGCGAGAGGGCACGAACATCGTTCTCATCGAGCCAGAGATTGCGGACGCCTTTCCCACTGAGGAGTCTGTCAACGAGGCCCTCAAGGGCGTCTTGAGCACGACACGGGCCGTGCGAAGTACAGGCGGGCTGCCCAACAAGGCGCTGCAGCCGACGAGCCGCGCTCCACGCAAAGCCAGATCGCGACGGCGTTCACGCGCGGCTCGCGGCTGAGCGCCGGGCGTTCGGCGAGAGGAGCGCCGTGTGAGCACTGAACCGTCCGCGATAGCAAGATCCATGGACCTGGGCATCGTGTACTGGATCGGGATGCTGTCCATGCCGGGTTGACGATTGGGGCCTGGTTCCCCCTCTAGGGCCGGGCCATCCGGCCTATGCGCTGATGGTGGTAGCTTGGACATTCGCCCTCGGGCCCGGGGTGGCCGTCCCCGTTATGCGACGTCTGCCTCGCCACTGGTTCCGCGTCCCCGCGGGCGAGCGCGTACTCCACCGCATGCTCGGCGTCGGAATCTTCGGCTGGCTGCTCGAGCGCTCCGGATGGAATCGCCATGTCGCCGACCCCATGCGGGGATTCGATGGCACCAGGGCCGGCTTACCCTCCCTGGAACTGTCAGTGCGAGGCGGTGCCGCCGCCCACGGAACCTGCTTTGCCATCCACATACGATTGGCCGCCGTCGCACTTTTCACCGGGCACCCGTGGGGCGCACTGTGGATGCTGTTGCTGGGTGTGGTCGTTCATCTCTACCCGGTGCTGCTACAGCGCTCCATCATGCACTGGCCCATTGCTGTTGGCGCCGACACCGGCCGTGCCGTGGTTGTTACGCGGCGGATGGTGGAATCGACCGAGACCACCTCGAGGTGTTTGTCGGGGACACGCGGTACACAGTTCCCCTACCGAACCCTGATTTCTCGCCGCAGTTGAAGTTTGTGGCGAAGACTGCAGAGGGCCCTCCTCCACAGCTTTCACAACACGATCTCGCAGTGGCTGTTCCCGAAGTTCTTCGCGGTCGCCGACAACGAGCTCGTGCACGGAGAGGGGGGGCTGCTCCCCGTTGCCGGCTACGTCGTGATCGGAGCGGCGCTCTTCCTGTGGATGCGGTGGCGCGGGCCGTCGTGGCAGGCGCTCTGGCGGAGCGCCTTGCAGCCGGCGGCGCCTCTCGCGGCTCATGCTGGGCGTTAGGGACCGAATGAGGACCGGATTCTGGACATGAATCGTATCTGCGTGTTTGCCGGATCGAGTCCGGGTCGTCAGCCAGGCTACCGGAGGGCTGCCGAGGAGCTTGGGCGTGCACTCGCCATGCGAGAGGTGGGCCTGGTCTACGGAGGCGCCCGAGTGGGACTCATGGGAATCCTGGCCGATACCGTACTCGAGTCGCGAGGACAGGTGACGGGCGTCATTCCTGCCGCCCTCGTGACGAAGGAGGTGGCGCACAGCGGACTGTCCGATCTTCGAGTCGTCGCGTCCATGCACGAACGGAAGGCAACGATGGCCGACCTCGCCGACGGCTTCATTGCTCTCCCGGGTGGTTGGGGCACACTGGAAGAGTTCTTCGAGATTCTCACCTGGGGACAACTGGGCCTTCATCAGAAGCCGTGCGGGTTGCTCAACGTCGAGGGTTACTTCGACCGCTTGCTGTCGTTCGTCGCGCATTCCATTGAAGAGGGCTTTGTCAGGCGCGAGTACGGCTCGATGATCTCTGTATCCGACTCTGCCGGCGTCCTTCTCGACATGTTGGCCTCGTACGAGCCGCCGAGGGTTGAGAAGTGGATCGACCGCGCGGCGACGTAAGGGGATGCTGAGTGTTAACCCGGACTGGGGCGTGCTGCCAACCCCGAGCTCCCCCGAGCTCAGTTGAGTTGGAGTGGCGAATCCCGGTTCCGATGGCCGGACCGCGCTGCGATGGCGTTCTCGACCGCGTGACGCCAGCTCCGTGAGCTGGCGGATGCCGAGAGCCTTCTCGCGCGGTCAGGCGACGGGTGTCGGCCATCTCCACAGGGATTCGCCACCCCAACGCAACTGAGCTCCGAGCTCCGGGTCTAGATGCCAGCGATGCGCAAACACTCTGAGCGATATTACGGAGAACGGATCGGCTGGCTGCGGGCCGCCGTGCTGGGCGCGAACGATGGCATCGTATCCACGGCCAGCCTGCGTGAAGAGAGGTCTCGACCCGTTGGGTGTGAGACGCATGCGTGATGGCACCTGGAGCTCACATGCGGAGTGATGTCCCAGAGATCGAGGCGATCGAGATTCGTCCGGCACTTCCGTCGGATGCCGACGAGATCGCCCTGGCACACCGCGATTCAATCCGGTCGATTGGTCCCAGCTTCTACCCGCCGGACGTCGTTGACGCTTGGGAAGAGGGCCTGACCGGTGACGTGTACCGCAAGGCCATGGACGGCGGTGAGACCTTCTTCATCGCGACGGGACGGGTGGACGGTAGAGCAATGGTTCTGGGCTTTGCCAGCGATTACCGCATCGAGGGCTCGACGCACGGGGCGTCGGCGTACGTGAGGGGACTTGCAGCACGGCGCGGAATTGGCTCCTCGCTCCTACAACTCGCCGAACAGCGCGCCATCGCCACGGGAGCCACGAGCGTTCACGTCGACGCCTCTCTCGCCGGAGTGGAGTTCTACCGAGCCAACGGGTTCGCCGAGACGGGCCGCGGAGAGATCTGCCTGAGGTCGGGGCGCCCTATCGCCTGCGTCTTCATGCGCAAGGACCTGCGCGCCGCCGCAATCCCGGCCCCTCGGTAGCTGGCGCGCGGATTGACTCACTGCCAGGATCGGACAATAGTCACCGACCACATGGCTCGTCTCGGACGCACGGACGTCGACGTCTTCCCCCTCTGCCTCGGCGGCAACGTCTTCGGCTGGACCGCGAACGAGCAGGAGTCGTTTGCCGTGCTCGACGCCTACGCGGCGGCCGGCGGCAACTTCATCGACACGGCGGATTCCTACTCTGCGTGGGTCCCGGGCCATGCCGGCGGCGAGTCGGAAACGATCATCGGCCGCTGGATGGCGACGCGCCGCGCCCGGAGCCGCACGGTCGTCGCCACGAAGGTGGGCAGGGCGCCCGGTCGGCTGGGGCTGTCGCCGAAGAACATCCGCGCCGCCGCCGAGGCATCCCTCCGGCGCCTCGGCGTCGATCGGATCGATCACCTGGACGATCGTGGACGGCGGCTCTTGAACGTCCTCGACGACATTGCGGCCGCCCATGAGACGACGATCGCGGCAGTCTCTCTTGCCTGGCTCCGTGCGCAACCAACGGTGTGCGCGCCAATCGCCAGCGCCAGAACAGTCGCGCAACTCGCGGAGCTCGTCCCGATGGCGACGCTCACGCTGTCGAGCGACGAACTGGGACGATTGGGTGAACTCACCATGACCGGCCGCGTGTGACTGCAGGCCTACTTTCCACTTACTTCCCGACTCTGACCTTCGAACTTCTTACTTGCCCCCGGCTCGCTACGCCACCCCAAACCCCGGCCAGTACCTGGCGAGCAGATACCCAGCCGCAACGAGCAGCACCGAGATAACCATCGTCAGCCACAATCCGGACGACATCATCGTCTTCAGGTTGACGCCGTAGCCGGCCGCGATCGCCGGGCCGGCTGAGGACGAGGGAAGCATGATGCCGTAGTTGCCCGCAGCCGCCACGAGGTAGACGAACGGAATAGGGTTCAGCCCGAGCCCCTCGAACGTGCTGATCGTGATCGGCACGACGATCGCGATCGTCGCCGTGTTGCTGGTCAGCTGCGTCATGATGATCGTCAGGAACGAGAAGACGACGATGGCGAGCAGTCCGCCGCCGCCGGCAAGCGGAATGAGCCGGTCGGCCAGGAACTGCGCGGTGCCGGTCTCGCTCAGGATCTGCCCGAGCGCCGATCCCCCGGCAAAGAGATAAATGAGTCCCCAGACCATGTGCGTCTGCGCGTACTCCCATTCCAGCAGCGCCTCGCCCTTGTGCCGGATCGCGAAGCTCAGGACGCCGAGCGCCAGGAACGCGAAGGCGGGCGTCAGCCCGGGCAGCGCCGGCGCGTAGAGCTGTCGCGTGAAGGCCAGCAGCATGGCGGACCCAAAGAGCGCGAGCCCCCATCGTTCGGGCACCGACATCGATCCGAGCGCGCGAAGCTCCTGTGCGAAGTAGGCGCGCGACCCCTCCACGCGTTCCATTTCCGGCCGGAGCGCGTACCTCATGAAGACGACCGAGGCGCCCGCGACGAGGACGGTCAAAGGCAAGAGGCGCAACACCCACGTCGTGAACAGGAACTCGTGGTCGATCAGGCGCTGCTCGAGGAACTGGACGGTCAGCAGGTTCTGCGCGCCGCCCAACGGGGTTCCGGACCCGCCGACGCTCGTGCCCCACGCCACGGCGATGAGCAGCGCCGAGCCGAACAGACTCTTGCCGATGTCCTCGACGCCGATGAAACGGAGCATGGCCACGATCACCGGCATCAGCGACGCCGCCACGACCGCGTTCGGCAGAACCGAGCTGAGGATGGCCGCGACGACGAACCAGATCACGATCTGCTGCCGCGTGCTGGTCCCGATACCGACGAGCGATGCCAGCGCGATGCGGCGGTCCAGTCCCCAGCGGCGCCACAGGGTCGACAGCGTGTTCGCGCCAAGGAGGAGGAAGACCAGCGGCTCGGCGTAGGCAGGAAGGATTGTGTCGAGCGCCACGAAGCCGAAGAGCGCGGGCGCAACCAGCGGCAGAAACGCCGTGACCGCCAGGTGGACGGGTCTCGCCATCCACCACCAGGACATCCACACGAGGAGGCCGATGCTGGCGCGAACCGGATACGGTATCGACGGCAGCGGGACCAGGACCAGCAGCAGGAACACGGCCGGTCCGCCCAAGGTGTGGAGCGTTCGTGAGCTCGGCCCCACGTCAGGTGCCCAGCGCGGCCTGCCAGGCTTCGAGGTACTTGTACCCGCTCCCTGTGTTGAAAAGCACGACGGTCTCGTGGCGCCCGATCGCTCCCCGGCCCACGAGCGTCTGGATTGCGGCGAGACCGGCACCACCCTCTGGTGCGGCGAAAATACCTTCGAGCCGCGCCATGGCGCGGCACGCGGACATGAGCGCCTCGTCGCTGACCGCAACGGCCTGCCCATGGCTGGCGTAGATGTCGGCCAGGATCAGGAAGTCGCCGAGCGCCTTCGGGACGCGTAGGCCGGCGGCGACCGTCGCGGCGCCTTCCCAACGCTCCGATGCCTCCGCGTGCCGCTCAAAGGCCCGGACGATGGGGGCGCAGCCATCCGCCTGGGCGGCGATCATGCGGGGACGATGGCTGCTGGTCAGCCCCATCTCCTCGAGCTCCTCGAAGGCCTTCCACATCCCGATGAGGCCCACGCCCCCGCCAGTGGGATAGACGATCACGTCAGGCAGCGCGCCGGCGAACCCCTCCCACAGCTCATATCCCATCGTCTTCTTGCCCTCGATGCGATATGGCTCCTTCAGCGTGGACACTTCGAACCAGCCGTGTGCTGCCGCCTGCTCCGCGATGAACGCCCCGCAGTCGGAGATCAGCCCGTCAATGAGGTGCACGTCCGCTCCAAAAGCGCGCGTCTCCAGCACGATCGCGGCCGGCGTGTCCGACGGCATCGCGACGACGCACTTCAGGCCCGCCTGCGCCGCGTACGCGGCCGCGGCGCCACCGGCGTTGCCGGCGGTCGGAAGCGCGATCGTCTCCACCCCGAGCGCCTTCGCCATGCTGACAGCGGCCGACAGTCCACGGGCTTTGAACGAGCTTGTCGGGTTCTGCCCCTCGTCCTTGACGAATAGCCTGTCGAGACCGATGCGGTCGCCCAGCCGACCGGCGTGCAGGAGCGGCGTCATTCCTTCGCCCAGCGTGACGGGCTTGGCGGCGGGCAGCACCTCCTCATAGCGCCACATCGAACGCGAACGCGACATCAGACTGCCCGGAGTCAGCGTCTGTCGCGCGGCGGCCAGATCGTATCGAGCCAGGAGCGGCGCCCTGCACACCGGGCACAGGTTCTGCGGCAGGAAGTGGTCAACGACGCGCCTGCAGCCGGGCCGCGAGCATTCCAGGCGCGAGAGGGTCGAGGGCATCGGCCGGCAAGTCTACACCGGGGACGCGCAGGCTGAAGCCTGCGCTCTACGCTCGTGGGGAAGCCCGCGCAGGCTGAAGCCTGCGCTCTACGCTGGTGGGGCTGACGCGGCGACAGTTATGCTGTCAGCACGACGTCGCGTTCTGGGACAACCGCTGCGTCATGCACCGCGCGATCTGGGACTACTGGCCCAACGAACGCGAGGGTCGCCGCGTCACGATCAAGGGGGACCGGCCCCAGTAGGCCGGCTGTCCGATCGGGCTCGAGCGATCGCTACCGATCGAAGCCGATCTCCCGCACTGGTCCCGCGGCGCGTCCGGAGTAGACGTCCATGTTGCGCGGCATGCGCTCGGGAATCGGGAGCCCCTTGGCCTTGGCCTCCTCCACCGAGCGTTCGTAGGCGCGCTCGCCCTTCAGGCCCATCTCGACCGCCGAGTTCCCCTCGTGACACGAGTACTCCATCACGTAGTAGTTCGGCTGCGTCGTCAGCATCATGCGCACGGTGTAGGGCGCCGTGTACACGCCGGGATCGTCGACGCGGTACTTGTACTCGACCATGTCCGGGTCGACGCGCGTGAACCACTCGGTCAGCTTCAGGTTCTGGCTGGTGGCCGTTCGCTCGTTGAACGTCGTGGTCTCGACCACGAGCGTATCGCCGTCCCAGCGTCCGACCGAGAAGCCGGTCCACGACGCGTGCGCCGGGGCCTGCGGCGGGGTGCCGAGGTGAATGACGCGCGACTCGTGAATCATCTCGTAGGTCATCACGACCTCGGTCGGCGACTGCACGAAGCGGACGCCGTTGCCGTAGAGCACGGGCGTGACCGATCCGGGAACGCCGCGCGAGATGCAGCGGTCGTAGAGGCTGAAGTTGTCGAAGCCGGCGAGCACGACGTTGCTGAACGTGCCCCGCTCCGGCTGCGCCGCGCGCCGCGCCCGCTCGGCGGGTGTCACCGCCGGCTGCCGGCCGTCGGCCGGGTCGATGACGAGCGAGCTGTATCCGAAGGTCCGGATGCCGTACTCGTTGCGCAGGAACGTCTCGGTGTTCACCGAGCTGAACTTGTTCGCCTCGTCGCCGCGCGCGCGCTGGAGGAACTCCTCGGGCGTGAGCGACTCCCGGTCACCCTGGGCAGGCGGCCGGCTCATCGGCACGCCGCGCATGTCGTCGCTCGAGAACTCGCCCTGGAGATCGGGGTGCCCCCACGGCGTGCGCGGAGCCTTCCAGCTTGGATCCGCGTACTTGGCGGCTTTGGTCTCCGCCGGGACGCTCCGGATCTCGGACGGGGTCATGCCGCGGCCGCCACGACCACCCGCGCGACCCTGCCCCTGACCTTCCACGGCCGGTGCGCCTGCGGCTCCCTGACCGCGGCCCCCGGCCGGACCCTGCGCCGGCGCGGACGCGATGAAGGAGACGACGAAGGCCGCGACGAGCACAGACGACGTCAGGTTTCGCTGCATCTGCGCACTATACCGCATTACACTCTCACCTCTGGCCACCGTGCAGGTCTCTCGCCGCTCGACACTCCTCCGGCCCACGGCCGTCAACACGATCCTCGCGGAGATCCGGCACGCGCAGGCCCGCGGCCAGACGGTCGTCTCGCTGATGCGCGGCGAACCGGACTTCGACACCCCTCCCCACATCGTCGAGGCCGCCGCCAGCGCGATGAGACGCGGACGCACGCGCTACCCGGACAACCGAGGAGAGATGATTCTCCGCGAGGCCGTGTCGGCGAAGCTCGCGCGGGACAACGGCATCGAGTACGACCCTCGCTCGGAGATCCTGGTGACGACCGGAGCGACGCTCGGCATCCATGCGGCGCTGATGGCGATCCTGGACGAGGGCGACGAGGTCCTGCTCCCGGATCCGATTTACGACGCCTATCACTCGCCGATTCTGCTCGCGGGCGGCCGCGTCGTCCCTGTGACAGCCACCATCGAGCACGGACGATTCGTGCTCACGGCCGACGCTCTCGAGAAGTCGATCACCGCACGAACGCGCGCCGTCCTGCTCAACACGCCGTGGAACCCGGTCGGCACGGTCATCCGCGAATCGGAGATCTGCGCGATTGCGGACGTGGTGGTGCGCCGGAACCTGGTGCTCATCAGCGACGAAATCTACGAAGCGATCACGTACGGCGATTGCCGGCACATCTCGCCGTCAGCCCTCGCCCCCGATCTGCGTGAGCGTACGGTGCTTCTCAACAGCCTGTCGAAAACCTACGCGATGACCGGGTGGCGTGTCGGATATTGTGCGGCGCCGTCAACGATCATCCAGAGCATGTTCCTCGCCTTGCAGCAGTCGAGCCGTGGCCCGGCCACGTTCGTGCAGGACGCAGCCGCGTCCGCGTTGACGGGTCCGCAGGACTGCGTCGGCCAGATGCGCCAGGAGTACGCGCGCCGGCGGGCGCTCACCCTGTCGGCACTCGACGGCCTGCGCCGGGTGCGGGCGCTGCCGCCTGAAGGCGGATTCTTCGCGATGGTGGACGCACGGGAAACCGGACTTCCCTCCGATGAGATCCGGCGCCGGCTCCTGCACGAGGCGGGCGTCGCGGTCGTCCATGGCGCTGCCTACGGTCCCGGCGGCGAAGGCACGCTGCGTGTCTCGTTCGCGAGCGGGGGCGAGACGCTGACGCGCGGGCTCGAACGGCTGCGCGCAGGGCTCGAGGCGTTGTGAGCACAGCGACAGCCGAGCACGGCGCAGGGCTCCCCGCCGACGCTATCGACGTCTCCGAGCTTCGGCGCGAGCTGGCGATCGAGCTGCGCGGCGACGTCCGATTCGACAAGATATCGCGGGCTCTGTACTCCACGGACGCCAGCGTGTACCAAATCGAGCCGATCGGAGTCGTGGTTCCCCGGTCGCGCCAGGAGCTGCTCCGGGTCGTCCAGATCTGCGCGCGACTCCACTGCCCCATCACCATGCGCGGCGGAGGTACCTCTCAGGCCGGGCAGGCGATCGGCCCAGGCCTCGTCGTCGACACCTCGAAGTACCTGAACGCCGTCCTCGAGCTGAACACCGAGCAGCGCTGGGTCCGTGTGGAGCCGGGAGTTGTGCTCGACGAGCTGAACGCCCAGCTCCGGCCACACGGGCTCCGCTTCGCGCCAGACATCTCCACTGCCAGCCGCGCCACCATCGGGGGCATGATGGCGAACAACTCGAGCGGCGCCAGGTCCGTTGTGTACGGCAAGACGATCGATCACGTGATCGAGCAGGAGGTCGCGCTCTCGGACGGCTCGGTCGTCACCTTCGGCCCGGTGTCCGACCGGGATCTCGACGGCACACGCGCCGGCGACACCCTCGAAGCCCGATGCTATCGTGTCGTCGCCGAGCTCGCTGAGCAGCATCGGGACGAGATCGATCGACGGTTTCCGAAGCTGTTGCGCCGCGTGGGCGGCTACAACCTCGACGCCTTCACACCTGGCCGCCCGTTCAATCTCGCCAGGCTGATGGTGGGGTCTGAAGGCACCCTGGGGGTGGTCCTCTCGGCAAAGCTCAACCTGGTGCCGCTCCCCAATGCCAAGGCCGTGCTGGTCATTCAGTTCGCCAATCTCCTCGAGTCGTTGGCCGCGGCTCCGCTCATCCTTCGTCACGGCCCGTCGGCGGTCGAGGTCATGGACAAGTCGATTCTCGACCACACCCGGAAGAGCCCCGCGCTCGAGGCCCTGCGACAGAGCTTCATCGAAGGCGACCCCGGCTCGCTCCTGTGCGTGGAGTTCTACGCGGACCGTGCGGAGGACCTTCCGCCGAAGCTCGAGGCGCTCGAGCGAGAGCTGCGCCAGCATCGGTTCGGCTACCGCTACTACCACGCGCTCGACCTTGCGCAGCAGGCCCGCATCTGGAGCCTCCGCGAAGCGGGGCTTGGGCTCTCGATGGCGATGCGGGATGACGCCAAGTCGATCTCGTTCGTCGAGGACACGGCCGTCGCGCCGGAGCGGCTTCGCGACTACATCGAGCGATTCCTGGCCGTCGTCGCCCGCCACGGGACGACGGCAGGCGTCTACGCGCACGCCTCGGTCGGCTGCCTGCACGTGCGACCGGTCGTCAACATGAAGACCGAGGCCGGCGTGCGCCAGTTCGAGGCGATCGCCAACGAGATCGCCGACCTGGTGCTCGAGTTCGGCGGCGCGCTCTCGGGCGAGCACGGCGACGGGCTCGTGCGCGGCCCGTTCATGGCCAAGATGTTCGGACCGGTGCTCTACGACGCGTTCCGCACGATCAAGCAGACGTTCGATCCCCACGGCATCTTCAACCCGGGCAAGATCGTCGATGCGCCTCCGATCACGGCCAACCTTCGTTTCGGCCCGGGCTACTCCACGCGGAACCCCACGACCTACTTCGAGTACGCGGAAGGCGGCGTCGCGGGCGCCATCGAGATGTGCAGCGGGCTGGGCGCCTGCCGGAAGACGCTCGAGGGCACGATGTGCCCGTCCTACATGGCCACGCGTGAGGAACAGCACTCGACGCGGGGGCGGGCCAATCTGCTTCGCCTGGCGATCGCCGGTCGACTCGGCGAATCAGGTCTGGGAGATCACGGCGTGTACGGGTCGCTCGACCTGTGCCTCGAATGCCGGGCGTGCAAAGCCGAGTGCCCGGTGGGGGTCGACGTGGCTCGCTTCAAGAGCGAGTTCCTGGCCGATTACTGGGATCGGCACGGCACGCCGCTCGAGGCGCGCGTGCTCGGCAACGCGCGCACCGTCGCTCGCTGGGGCAGCCGGCTGGCGCCGCTCTCGAACTGGATCGCCGGAAGCCGCCCCGCGCAGATGTTGAACGAGCGACTGCTCGGCATGGACCGTCGACGACGACTTCCCAGATTCAGGCGACGGACGCTCGGCCACCTGGCTGAGACCTCGAAGGGCGATGCCGACGCGCTGCTCTTCAACGACACGTTCACGAACCACTACGACCCCGAGATTGGACTCGCCGCGATGCGCGTGCTGGAGTCCACCGGCATCCGGACGGCGCTGGCGCCCAACCGGTGCTGCGGTCGTCCGCAAATCTCCAAGGGGCTGCTGGGGCGCGCGCGCGACCTCGCGGCGCGGAACACTGACGCGCTGTACGCCGATGCGGCCGCCGGCCGGCCGATTGTCTTCTGCGAGCCGAGCTGCCTGTCCGCCGTGCGCGAGGACGCTCCGGCGCTGTTGCGCGGTGAGGCGCGGCAGCGTGCTGAGGCCATCGCCTCGGTCAGCGTGCTGTTCGAGGAATTTGCCTCCACGATCGCCTCGCACCTCACCTTGAAGCCCGGGCCAGCCTCGATTCTTCTGCACGGCCACTGCCACCAGAAGTCCATGGGGCTCGTGGCCTCGTCCAGGGCGCTGCTGGCTCGTATCCCCGGTGCGCGCGTGGTCGATCTCGATGCCGGCTGCTGCGGCATGGCAGGATCGTTCGGCTACGCGCGCGACCATTACGATCTCTCACGCGCGATCGGCGAGCGGAGGCTGTTTCCCGCCGTACGCAACAAGCCCGAGGGCACCGTCGTCGTGGCCGCCGGCACGTCGTGCCGCCACCAGATCGCGGATTTCACCGGAGAGACCGCCGTACACCCGGCCGTGCTGCTAGCCGGCCTGCTGGAACCAGCGTGATGCACTTTCCACTTACTTCCCAACTTCACACTTCCAACTTTTCACTTTTCTGATCTTCTATGCCCCTCGCCTGGTTGTCGCTCGGAGCCCTCGTCATCGCCATGATCGTCAGCTGCACCACGACGATGAACGTCGGTGTGCTGGCGCTCGCCCTTGCGTGGCTGGTCGGCGTGTACTTCGGGAGCATGGGCCTCAACGAGGTGCTGAGCGGCTTCCCCGTGCAGCTCTTCCTGACGCTGGCCGGGGTCACGCTGCTGTTCACACAGGCGCAGTTGAACGGGACGCTCGATCGCGTGGCGCACGCGGCCGTGCGGATCTGCCGGGGCAACACCGGGCTCATTCCGGTCATGTTCTTCGCGCTCGGGGGCGTCATCGCCTCGCTCGGTCCGGGCAACGTGGCGACGGCCGCGATGCTCGCCCCCATGGCGATGGCCGTTGCCGCGCGCGCGTCGATACCCCCATTCCTGATGGCGATCATGGTGGGCAACGGAGCCCAGTCCGGAGCGCTGTCGCCGGTGGCGCCGACCGGCATCATCGTCACGGGCCTGATGGACAAGATCGGATTGGGGGGATACGAGATCCAGACCTACGCGACCAATCTCGTCGCGCACGCCATCATCGCCTTCGGCGGTTACCTGCTGCTCGGCGGCGTGCGGTTGTTCCGGAACAGCTACGTTGGGGGTGAGTCAGCCGATGGGTCCGCCGGGCTCGCCGCGACGCACTGGCTGACGCTCGCCGTCATCGCCGGGGTGCTCTCGACGGTCCTCTTTCTCGACGCCAATATCGGGATGGCCGCCTTCACCGGCGCCGTCGTCCTCGCCGCGCTGCGGCTGGCCGACCACGAGCAGGCCATCCGGAAGATGCCGTGGATTCCGATTCTCATGGTGAGCGGCGTCAGCGTGCTCGTGGCCCTGCTCGAGAAGACGGGGGGGCTGGATCTGTTCACGACGATCCTCGCGCGGTTCGCCACACCAGGATCGTTGACCGGCGTGATCGCGTTCGTGACCGGCGTGATTTCCGTGTACAGCAGCACGTCCGGCGTCGTACTGCCGGCGTTCCTCCCGACCGTCCCGGGACTCATCGACCGTCTCGGCGGCGATCCCTTCAGCGTGGCGTCATCGATGAACATCGGCGCCCATCTCGTGGACATGTCGCCGCTGTCGACGACTGGCGCCATGTGCATCGCCGGGATCAGCGACGTCGCGCAGGTGCGGCCGACCTACAACAAGCTGCTCGCCTGGGGCCTGTCGATGACGGTCATCGGCGCGATAGGCTGCTATCTGTTTCTCTGAGTTCACACTTCTCTCTTCTCGCTTCTCGGTTCGTGTTCAGGTTCAGGTTCGGGAGCTGACGCGACACAGTCGTGCCTGTCCAGGTTAAGCCCGGAGATCTCCGGAGCTCACTTATGTTGAGAATCGCCTCTACATCAACACAAGTGATCTCCGGGGAACTCCGGGATAGGCCCCCGCCGGACATGGGTTACCCTGTGCACACTCACGGAACGGGATGAGTGCGGAGGTTGCGATGGCACGTCGATGCTTCGGATCGTTTCCCGTGTCTTTGGGTGCGGCGGTGACCGTACTCGTGGCGGCGCTCGGCGTTCCTGTGGTGAGTCAGACCTACGCCCCGCCTCGGACGCCCTGGGGAGACCCGGATCTTCAGGGCATGTGGCCGGGCAACATGGGTGTGCCCATGCAGCGCCCCGTTGGGCTCGGGGAACGACGGCTGCTGACCGACGGGGAGTTCGCCAAACGAGAGGCCCAGGCCAGCGCACAGGCGAAGGCCGATGCGGAGCTCTTCGTGCGGAGCGGCGCCGGCGGTGGAGGGCTCGGCGGGCCGGGCCATTGGGTCGAGCGGGGCCGGCCCACCCGGCAAACCTCGCTCATCATCGATCCGCCGGACGGGAGACTGCCGGCCTTGACGCCTGAGGCCGTGACGCGTCGCAAGGAAGCGCGCGGCGGCCGCGGGTTCACAGGGGAATGGCGCGGCGAGGCCGACTCCTTCGAGGACTTGAACATCTACTACCGGTGCATCACCCGGGGTGTGCTGGGCTCGGTCATCCCGGTCATCTACAGCAACGGAAACGAGATCGTGCAGGCTCCTGGATACGTCGTCTTCCGGAACGAGATGATCCACGAGAGCCGCGTCATCCCCCTCGACGGACGCCCGCATCCAGGTCCAGCCATTCGCATGTACATGGGCGATTCACGAGGCCGATGGGACGGCGACACGCTGGTGGTCGAGACAACCAACTTCACCGACACGGTCGCCATCGGCTCGAATGGCGCCGGGTATCCGGGCGATCCCGGCTACCACGGTCAGGCCTTGCGCCTGACCGAACGCTTCACGCGGACCAGCGAGAACACGCTCGACTACCAGGCCACGATCGACGACCCGCAGACGTGGACGAGGCCGTGGACCTTGCTCATCCCCCTGATCCGGAGCGATGACTCCCACCTGCACGAGTACGCCTGTCACGAGGGAAACTACGCCATGCGCAACATCCTCAGCGGAGCCCGGGCCGAGGAGGCCACGAAGCCGAGGTGACGATCTGCGGCGTCAGTCGCCGACGAAGCGCACGAGATCGCCCTTCGTGCCTTGCAGCTTCCACACCTTCTCGTACACCCGGACCAGGCTCTCGTGTGTGACGAGCCGTCTGGCTATCTGGTTGGCGAGCGCTTCGGTCTGAAGATACGGATGATGCGTGAAGATCCAGACATGCCCGAGCTCATGCGCGATGGCGGCCTTCAGCTCGTCCTCGGACAACTCATCGATGAAGTTCTCCTGGAGTGACAGCCGGAACTCGTGTCCGAGGCCATCGATGGACTCGACCGACACCATGAGCGTGTTCTCGGGTACGACTGCCACTTGCACAGGGTGTGGCAGGCCCAGCTGAACCCGAAAGTTGTCGACGATGCCCTGAATCCAGGTCGGCGTACGCCCCGCCGCGCGTGAGACGTCGGGGCGCTCGGACTTCACGCCGGCGCCGGCCGCGCTGTGGGGAACGAACAGGAGCAACACCCAGATCATCGAAGCCGACACACACCTGAGCTTCGTGGCCGCGGGGGCGGATACCTCAACTGGTCGAGACTGCATCGCGTCAGGAGTGTCCGGCGGGATGCGCTGCGGGAGCGGCAGCGCACTCGTCAACGATAACACACGCGTCGTGGATGAGATCGCGAATGCGCGGCACGGTAAAGACGTAAAGACTACTTGTTCGATCGACTCGATCGCACCCCCAGCTCTACAGGCCATCGCGGCAATCCTTCAGGGATTCAGACGCTGGCGCAGTGGTACGGTGGTTGCGAGACGTCCGCCGCTGGAGGTTTCCTATGCAACTCACTCAACGAACATTCGTCGTTCTGGTCGCGCTGGCGTTCGTGTTGACTGCGTACGGCCAGGCGGCTTCTCAAGCCCCGGGCGGTCAGTCAGCTCCGCAGGCGCCGTCCGTGGCCCAGTCTCAGGCGCTGGCGACGGCACAGGGAGAACTGCTGGAGGTCGATACGAAAGCCAGCACGCTCGCCATCAAGACCGCCGCGGCGGAGATGAAGTTCCAGTACAACGATCAGACCAAAGTCTCCGGGGCGCAGAAAGGGGTCGCCGGCCTGGCCACGATGAAAGGATCCCAGGTGACGGTTCAGTTCAGGAAAGACGGCCCGGCGAACATCGCGACGAGCATCGAAGTCCGAGCCGAGTCGCCGCGTCGATGACGCGGATAGGTTGAAGCGAGTGCGGCTCGAACTATTTCGGCCGCACTCGCACCATCGGCGGCGTACCGACGATCGTCTCCCAGCGGCAACCGGCCTGCGCGACGTGGTCGCATCTCGGCAGGAGTCTCCAAAGGCGTATACTCGCCTTGGTGTCCGTCAACCGCACGCTCGCTCGTGCCGTCGCTCTTCTCCTGACGGTCAACGCCGTCGCGGCCCAGGGGCCTATTACGCCTCCGCCTCAGACGCCGCCTGCGCAGTCGACGCTCAAGGGATAACGAGTACGCCATCGTTGTGTCGGGCTGCGTGCGGGGGAACCGGCTCAAGCGCACAGGTCGTGCGACGGAAAGCACCGTGGCCGACGCACTGAAGGCGTCGGAGTTCATTCTCGAAGGCCCCCGTGAGCTGATCCAGCAGATCCGGCTGGAGCACGACGGGCACTACGACGAGGTCACAGGGATCGCCATCTTACCGCCCTCGCGAAACCGCGGCGACGGCCAGGTCGGCACCAAGAAAATCGGGCCCGTGCAAGTTGCCGTCGGCGGTCGCCAGGAGCTCGGCGTCGCCGCCGAGGCACCGGGTCCCGTCCGCATCCGTATCTCGTCTCTCCGGCACGTCGGACAGACGTGCGCTGCCCGAGGCTGAACGGGCGATCAGCGAACCGTCCGAGCCGTTCATTTCGGTTCCTTGTAGATCACGCCCTCCTTCATCACGAAGCCGACCTGCTCCATGACGCGGATGTCCTCGGTGGGATCCCGTGACACTGCCACGACGTCGGCGAGCTTGCCTGGCTCGAGCGTGCCGAGCCGATCCTGCACGCCGAGCAGCGTGGCTCCTTCCAGCGTCGCGGCACGAATCGCTTCGAGCGGCGGCATGCCTCCGGCCACCATGAGCGCGAACTCCTGTCCGTTGTCGCCGTGGGCGGAGACACCCGTGTCGGTGCCGAACGCGATCTTGACGCCCGCCTTGTACGCCCTGGCGAAGGTCGCCTTGATGAGCGGACCAATCTCGGCAGCCTTCACCCGAACGATCGCCGGGAAGAATCCGTCGATCTTCGACTTGTCCGACACCCACTGCCCGGCCACGATCGTCGGCACGTAGTACGTACCGTGCTTCTTCATCAGGGCCATGCCCTCTTCGTCCATGTAGGACCCGTGCTCGATGGAGGCGACGCCGGCCCGTGCGGCGCGCTTGATGCCCTCGGCGCCATGCGCGTGGGCGGCGACGACGAAGCCGTAGTCCTTCGCGGTCTCGACAATTGCGCGAATCTCCTCGTCGGTGAACTGCGGATTCTGTCCGCTCGCGGCCACGCTCAGCACGCCGCCGGTTGCCGTGATCTTGATGAGATCGGCGCCGTCCTTGTAGCGCTGCCTGACCGCTCGCCGGGCGTCGTCCGCACCGTTGATGACGCCGTCCTCGGGGGTCGGGATTCTCGCCAGGTCCGCGCGCATGCCGTTGGTCGGGTCCGCGTGGCCACCGGTCGTCGCGAGGCTGCGCCCGGAGGTGAAGACGCGGGGGCCCTTGATCAGGCCCCGATTGATGGCCGTGCGGAGCGAGAGATTGACGCCCGCGCCGCCGCCGAGATCGCGTACGGTCGTGAACCCGGCCAGCAGCGTCTTCTCCGCGTAGCCAACGCTCCGATAGGCATAGTCGGCAGGGTTCAGCCGGAAATTCTCAACCTCGGTCTGCGGACTCTGTTCACCGGTCAGGTGGACGTGCATATCCATCAGCCCGGGCATGCAGGTGTGCGCGCGGAGGTTGACGAGGCGATCGCCGGCGGCCTCCGGCTGGAAGCCCGGATCGACACGCCGAATCGTCGTGCCGTCGACGACCAGCGTCATGTTCGTCAGGATTCGCGTCGCGCGGACGTCGACCAGCTTGCCGCAGTGCAGAACAGTGGCACCGGAGGCAGGTGTCGCCCAAAGCCCGGCCATCAGCAGCCCGCCTACGAGTATCTTCATGGGTCCTCCGTCCGGCAAGTGTAGACCACTGTTGCCGAGCGGGAACACGGCTATGCGCCGCCGGCGTCGAGGAGTGCCTCGAGAAGCGGATGTCTCGATCGCGAGAACGGATTCGCGACAGTCACGCCCCGCCAGGTGAACCCTTCCTGGAGGTCTTCCGACAGGAGCAGCCGGCAACGCGCGTCGGCGGCGGCCGATAGAACGACGGCGTCCCAGATCCCCAACTGGTGCGCACTCGCCAGGTCCGTGGCCGCGAGCATCACATCGTTGGACGTGTCGATCAACGGAAAAGCGTCCCCCCAGCTCAAGATCGCCGCGCCCGCCTTCGCGCGCGACCATCCTGCCTTGCGCACGAGGACACCTAACAGCTCGCCGAGCACCTGAACGGGGATGAACGTCGACTCCGCCGGCAGGCGTTCCAGCACCTGCAGCGCGGTCGCCTTGCGCGTCGCGCCGTTCATCCCTTCCGCGTACGCGAGCACGTTGGTATCGACCGCGAGGTTCAACGCGAGTCCTCGTACAGCTCGTCGCGCGTCCAGCGGCCGATCGCGGCGACGGGCGCGCCTCTCAGGCGCTTGAAGAGCGTTGCCCTGGCCGTGGTGGCGACGCGCTCGCCTGCGGCGAACGGAACGATGCTCGCCACGGGCCGCCCGTGCGAGGTCACGACGTAGCTGTGCCCCTGACGAACGCGCCGCAGGACGGCAGAGAACTCGCGATTGGCCTCAGCGGCTGAAATGGCCCTTTTCATGGTCGCCTCGAACAGTAGTGATATTACCTACTATCGCAAAAGGCTGCCCTGAAAAGCAAGGCGCGCCTATGACGTGCGTCGTTCGCCGGCGAGCGCCTCGATCATCCGCTTGAGTGCGACCACGCGGTAGCTCCGATCGACGAGATCCGTGACCGCGTTCCAGTCGAGCGCGCCGCCGGCCCACACACTCACCCACTTGCCTGGTCCGTTCTTCTTCCCGGCCTTGAAATTCGGGTGTCCCCACGACGAGGCCTCGCTCGTCTCGGGATAGGCGAGGCACAGCGCGCGAAGCCTCGTGAGTGTGTGGCCTGCGCGCACTTCAGACGTACGTCCCACTTTGCACGTCGACCTTCTGACTTACTGAAGTCTTTGCAGAGCCTCTCAGAACGTCGCGATCGGATTCAAGGGCGACCCCGTGCCTCCGCGAATGGGGAGCGGTGCGGCCGTCAGGAGAAACTCCCACCGCTTGCGTACGGCCGCCGCTTCGGCCAGCGCCTCCAGGTCGCAGTTATCGAAGAGATGGACGCCGAGATAGACGAGCGCGAAGTCGTGCACGGCGCCGCGCGGCGCGCCGGGCGTTCCCGGAGAGACGTATTGCGGATGGTCGCTGCCGAGCAGCGCCACATCGCGCGCCTTCAGCCATGGGATGACCGATGGGTGCAGCCCTGCCGACTGGCCTCCCTCAGCCCGTCCGCGAAGCCACGGCCCGACGGCCTTGCGCCGCGCCCACACGCCGGTCCGCACGAACAGTGCGTCCCCTGAGGACACCCTCACGCCGGCCTGCTTCTCCCACGCTTCCAGGTCCTCGACGTAGATGGGCGTCCCAGGCTCGAGGTACGGAACGCCCTTCAGCCGAGGAATGTCGATCAGCACGCCGCGGGTGAACACACCGTTCTTGACGTTGTGGATCGAGTTCTTCGAGTGCCCCTGCTTGATGACGGCGTCGGCCTGCGGCGTGTAGCCATTGTAGAAGACACCGCGCTCGTTGATGTGGGCGAGCGAGTCGAGGTGGGTGTGGGCGATGCCGTGATAGTTCACGGCGATGCGATCGGACTGGATGCCCAGCCACGTCACTTCGTACGGGTTCGGGTTGTCGACCTCCTTCACCGTGTCGGCATCGGCCGCCAGCGACACGGAGACGCCGTCCTTCACGAGCGCAGCCGCCTGTCGCCGCTTCTGCGGGGTGACGAGATTCAACGCGCCGATCTCGTCGGCCTTGCCCCATCGGCCCCAATTCGACAACTCCGTCTTCCAGCGCTCGAACTGTTCGGCGGTGACGTAGCGCGGATCGCCGGCCTGAGCCCGCAGCGCTCCGCGGGGAACCGTGACGGCGAGCGTCACGGCGGAAACGGCGACGAGCAGGAGATGCGTCTTCATGGAAGCAGACCTCTCACAAGACGATTGGGAGTTGGGACACGAGTCAGTTGGGAGTTGGGAGTTGACGAGCGATCGCACGCTGTTGAGGGTAGCCGCGGGCGGTGATCGGCCACACGTCGATCACCCTGTCGCCCTCGACGACGTAGAACACGTCGTGCAGATTGATCGTCGGGTCGACATGAGACGGCAGCAGCTCGACGAGGTCGCCCACGGCGATGGTCGAATCGGGCGGCAGTGCAATCGTTGCGTGCTCGTCGTTGAGCGCGGTGACGACAGCACCCTCGATGCCCTTCACGAATGGGACGCCGTGGTCCTTGCTCGCGGCCTTGTTCCCGCAGTCGGCCACACAACGGTCACGGGTAGGCCGGCTCACGACCGTGCCGAGCACGGAGAACGCCGCCTCGAAGGGAACGCCGACGCCCAAGTACTCGGTGTCCATCAGCGCATAGGATCCTGCCTGAATCTCGGTGATGCCCTCGACGCGTCCGCTGATGTCGTAGGTCCCGGTGCCGCCGGCGGACACGATCTCGCACGGCAAGCCGGACGCGCGCAGCAGGCTGGCGGTGTGCACCAGCCCGTGCATCGCTCGACGGGTGCGCGACTCCCGCTCGCTCCGATCGCGGATCGGCTGCAGATGGCCCTCGTAGCCCATCACGCCGCGCAGGGTCACGCCGGGAGCCGCGGCGGTGCTCTGCGCGAGCGTGAGCGCGGCCTCGCCAGGCTCGACCCCGCACCGATCCTGGCCGACGTTCATGTCAACGAGCACGCCCACCGTGGCGCCGGCGGCCCGTGCCGCTCTCGACAGGGCGTCGAGCCCGACAAGGGAATCGATGGCCACGGTCGTCCGAACGCGCTGCGCGAGCGACGCGACACGCCCACACCTCGCGGCGCTGACGATCTCGTTGGCGATCAGCAGGTCGTCGCAGAAGCCGGCCGCCACCTCGGCCTCGGACACCGTGGCGCACGTCAGCCCCGAGCACGATCCGGCGGCGAGCTGACGCCTCGCAATCTCTGGTGTCTTGTGCGCTTTGAAGTGCGGGCGAAGCCGGCACGGCCCTGTGGCGAAGAACGCCGCCATCCGGTCGATGTTCCGATCGAGGGCCGCCAGGTCCAGGAGGAGCGCCGGCGTCGGCACCTCGGCTCGGCTGCGCGGGCGCGCGAGGGCTGGCCCGGCTGAATCAGGCGACATCCTCATCGTCTCCGCGCCTGGATGGCGCGATGCCGAACGCGCGCATCTTGCGATACAGGTTGCTCCGCTCGACGCCGAGCGCCTCCGCCGTGCGCGACATGTTGCCCTGCTGGCTCGCGAGCGCGCGCAGGATGTACTGCTTCTCGAACTCGTCGCGCGCGTGGTGCAGCGGAGCCATGGACGCCGGCCGCGCCATCGGCGTCAGGTCCGGCGCCACACCCTGCTCGAGGAACGTGAGGTCGCGCGACGACACACGATCCCCCGGCACCATGATCATGAGCCGCTCGACCAGGTTCCGCAGCTCCCGGACGTTGCCCGGCCACCGGTAGCGCTGCAGCGCCGCGATGGCGTCGGCATCGAACGTCTTCGGCCGCCGGCCGTACTCCCGCGCGAGCATCGCCATGAAGTGGTCCGCCAGCAGCGGCACGTCCTCGACGCGCTCGCGCAATGACGGAACGAAGATCGGCAGGACGTTCAGCCGGAAGTACAGATCCTCGCGGAAGGTCCCGGCCCTGATTTCGGCCGTGAGGTCTTTGTTCGTGGCGGCGAGCACCCGAGTGTCGACGCGGATCTGGGCCGATCCGCCGACAGCCTGCACCACCTGTTCCTGGAGCACGCGAAGCACTTTGGCCTGGGTCTTCAGGCTCATGTCCCCGATCTCGTCGAGGAAGATCGTCCCGCCGTGCGCCCCTTCGAACTTCCCCCGACGGTCCGCCACGGCGCCGGTGAAGGCGCCGCGCACGTGGCCGAACAACTCGCTCTCGATCAGCTCCTCAGGGATCGCCGCGCAGTTGACTTCCACGAACGGGCTGTCGCGACGCCGGCTCATCGCGTGGATGTTCCGTGCGACCAGCTCCTTTCCCGTGCCGTTCTCGCCGAAGATCAGGACGCGCCCATTGGTCGGCGCGGCCATGGCCACCTGCTCCCTCAGCTTCACCATGGCGTAGCTCTCGCCCACCATGACGTGCTGCGCGTCGACCCTGGCGCGCAGCGCCAGGTTTTCGGCCTCCAGCCGGCGCTGCCTGAGCGCATTCCTGACGACGAGCACCGTCTTCTCGAGCGACAGCGGCTTCTCGACGAAGTCGAACGCCCCCATCTTGATGGCGCGCACGGCCGACTCGACGTTGCCGTGGCCGGAGATGATCACGACCTGGGCGTCGTACTGCCGTTCGCGCATGCGCGCCAGGGTCGCCAGGCCGTCCATGCCTGGAAGCCAGATGTCGAGCAGCACGACGTCACACGACTGACCGGCGAGGCGGTCGAGGCAGGCCTCTCCACTCTCCACGGCCTCGACGCTGTATCCCTCGTCGCGCAGCACCCCTCCGAGCGCGCTGCGCACGCCGGGCTCGTCGTCAACAATCAGAATGGAAGGCATCGAACTAGAACCCTGTCGTTCGCACTTCTCACTTCGCGCTTCTCGGTTCGTGTTCACGTTCACGTTCGATTCGGCGTGACACGATGCAGTCCCGCCCCGCACGCCGGCGCGAACGCCAAACAACCAACCTCGAACCCGGAACCGAACCTGAAGCTGAACACGAACCGAGAAGCGAGAAGGGAGAAGTGTGAAGTGTTGTTCGCCTGCGTGTGTTCATGTCGATCTTCAGCAGGGTAACTCAATGGCGAATCGCGTTCCTCGCGGCTCGTTGTCGCTCACCTCGATGCTCCCGCCGTGCTCGGCCACGATGCGGCGGACGATGGCAAGCCCGAGTCCGCTGCCGCGCTGCTTGGTGGAGTAGTACGGCAGGAACAGCTTGTCCCGCTCGGCTGCGGGAATGCCGGGCCCGTTGTCGGCCACGACCACCCGCACGAGATTGTTCGTCTCGTCGTGCCGCGTCTCGATGTCGATGGCGCCCCGCCGGTCCATCGCCTCGATGGCGTTGTCCACGAGATTCAGGATCACCCGGCGGAACTGCTCGGGGTCGACCGACACCTTGGGCAGCGAGTCGGCGAATCGGGTGCGGATCTCGACCTCGGCCAGCAGGCCCCGGTACAGCGAGAGCGCGTCCTCGAGCAGGCCGTGCACGTCGGTCGGCACCGCGCGCGGCGCCGGCATCCGGGCGAACTGGGAGAACTCGTCGACCAGTCCTTTGAGCGACTCCACTTCGCCCACGATCGTCGACGTGCATTCCGAGACGAGCTCCCGCGTCGCGGGCGGCGCCCCGGCGAAGTGGCGCCGGAGCCGCTCGGCGCTCAACTGAATCGGCGTCAGCGGATTCTTGATCTCGTGCGCCAGCCGGCGGGCGACCTCGCGCCACGCGGCCACTTTCTGCGCGCGAATCAGCGGCGACACGTCGTCGAACACCACGACCACGCCGTCGGTGGTCCCGTCCTCCCGTCTCAGCGGCGTCGTCATGACGGCCAGGTGCACCTCGCGTCCGTCGCGCATGATCGACACCTCCTTCGGCGGGAGGTCCTCGCGGTGGCGCGCGGACTCGTCGATGGCGATCGCCAGCCTCTGGAGCTCCGGCGAGCCGAGCACAGTCGACACCGCAAGGCCCGACACACGCTGATCCACGCCGAGCAGACGCGAGGCGGCGGCGTTCCACGTGCGGATGCTGCCCGTCGCGTCGACCGACACCACGCCTGTCGCGAGCCGATCGAGGATCGTCTCGACGTACCGGCGGCGGCCCTCGACCTCGAGGTGCTTGTGCTCGAGCTCCACCGACGACCGTTCCAGCCGACGCCGGCTGCCTGCTCCCTCG
>Ga0209640_10000857_pt1 | contig 24592 bp, 20 predicted proteins | sample RifCSP10_1_FD_184018 | JGI IMG/M metagenome (GOLD analysis project Ga0209640, IMG submission 184018) | Soil microbial communities from Rifle, Colorado - Rifle CSP2_sed 10_1 (SPAdes) (version 2) | ecosystem: Environmental > Terrestrial > Deep subsurface > Rock core/Sediment | place: Rifle... | reverse complement strand
GGCGAGCGCCAGCGGACCGTAGACGATATAGGAGTGCCCGGTGATCCAGCCGATGTCCGCCATGCACCAGTAGACGTCCTCGGGATGGATGTCCTGAATATACTTCGAAGTCCAGGTGACGTAAGCGAGGTAGCCGCCAATCGAGTGCTGGCAACCCTTAGGCCGCCCGGTCGTGCCGCTCGTATACATGAGGAACAGCGGCGCCTCGGCCGGCAGGCGCACCGGCTCGACCCGCTTGCCGCGATACTTACTGAGCAGGTCGTTGACGATGAAATCGCGCCCTTCCACGAGCCGGGTCGGGCTTGAATACTTGCCGGGGTAGCGCTGCCAGATCAGCACCTTGTCCACCTTGTGGCCGTCCTTGGCGGCTTCGGCAACCGCGATGTCCGCCTTTTCCTTGTGGTCAAGGAGCGTGCCTGCCCGGTAGTAACCGTCCATCGTGATCAGCACGTGGCTCTCGGAGTCGGAAATACGGTCGCCACAGGCCTTGCCGCTGAATCCGCTGAATACCTGGGAGTGGATGACGCCGAGCCGGGCGCAAGCCAGCATGGTGATCGGCAGCTCGGCCACCATCGGCATGTGCAGCGTCACGCGGTCGCCGGCCTTGAGGCCGCAGAAATCGCGCAGCAAGGCCGCGAATTCGTTCACCCGGACGTAGAGCTCCTGATACGTGATGTGCTCGATCCTTTCGTGCTCCGGTTCCGGCACGAAATGGATCGCCGTCTTGTTCTTGTGCGTCGCGAGATGCCGGTCAACGCAGTTGGTGCAGGCATTGATCTCGCCGCCGACGAACCAGCGCCAGAACGGCGGGTTGCTGGTATCCAGCGTCTTCTTCCAGCGCTTGTACCAGTCGAGGAGATCCGCGAATTCCTTGTAGCATTCGGGAAACCTGTCGGGGCTGAAGCGCTTGAATATGCCCGCGTCGGTCAGGTTGGCCTGGGCGACGAACTTGGGCGATGGAGTGAAATAATTCTCTTCCCGCCAGTGCACCGCAATTTGTGCCTCGGAGACATCGGTGCCTTGTTGTTCCTTCGGCTGGCGGAGCGGCTTTTTGCTAGCCATCGCGATCCCTCCTCATGAGACGCTCAGCGGGGGGCGACCAGGAGGCGCCCGCCCCGCAATCATCCGACCCCGGATTCGACTAAAATAGAAACATTAAAAGGCGCGATTGTAAAGTCGCGGGGTACCAGTCGGCCGGCATGTCGGTCCTCGTGCGATAATGCTTACGAATTGCCTACGGCGGGCCTCCCCGCATTGCATGGTAGTGAACCTGGTCAGGTCCGGAAGGAAGCAGCCACAGCTATTCGTTGCAAGTGCCGGGGGTAGGGCTCGCCTCCCTATTTGTGGTGGACGGTGGCCGGTGGGCTCTGGTCCGAAGGCTTGCAGGTTCAAAGGTAAAATGCCGGTCACCGTTCACCGCCCACCGATCACCGGTATCCTGTGACTCAGGTCCTTGCCCGCAAGTGGCGCCCCCGGACGTTTGCCGAGCTGGTCGGGCAGGAGCACGTGGTGCGGGCGCTCGAGAACGCGCTCGCGCAGCAGCGACTGCATCACGCGTATCTCTTCACGGGCACTCGCGGCGTGGGCAAGACCACGCTCGCCCGCATCATCGCCAAGGCGCTCAATTGCGAGACCGGCGTCACCCCGACGCCGTGCGGTCGTTGCGCGGCGTGCACGGAGATCGACGGCGGCCGCTTCGTCGACCTGCTCGAGCTCGACGCCGCTTCCAACACGCAAGTGGATAACATGCGCGACCTGCTGGAAAACGCGCTCTATGCACCGACCGCGGGCCGTTACAAGGTCTACATCATCGACGAGGTGCACATGTTGTCGCGCAGCGCCTTCAACGCCATGCTGAAGACGCTGGAGGAGCCGCCGCAGCACGTCAAGTTCATCCTCGCCACCACCGACCCCCAGAAGGTCCCGGTTACCGTGCTGTCGCGCTGCCTGCAGTTCGGTCTCAAGCGCATACCGGAACACGACATCGGGAGCCGTCTGCAGCACATACTGGATGCCGAGGGCATTCGGCATGAGCCCGCGGCATTGGCGATTCTTGCCCGCGCGGCGCAGGGCAGCATGCGCGATGCGCTGTCGCTCCTCGACCAGGCGATCGCCCACGGCGGCGGAGTCGTGGCTCAGGATTCCGTGCGCGCGATGCTCGGCGTCGTGGGGCGGGACCATCTGTTCGCGATTCTGCGGGCGCTGGCGGCGCGGGACGGCGCGGCTCTGGTCGCGGAGGCCGCGCGCATGGCCGAGCACAGCCTGTCGTTCGATGTGGCGTTGCAGGACATCGCCTCGCTCGTGCACCGGCTGGCGCTGGCGCAGGCGGTGCCCGGGACGGTGAGCGAGGACGATCCGGACCGCGGGACGATCGGCGAGGTCGCTGGCCTTTTCTCCGCGGAGGAGCTCCAGCTGTACTACCAGATTGCGATCCAGGGACGGGGCGATCTCGGGCTTGCGCCGGACGAGCACGCGGGCTTTGCCATGGCGCTGCTGAGAATGCTGGCGTTTGCGCCGGAGGGGCAGGGGGCCGTGGCAGCGGCAACGTCCGTCCTGCCGCCCCGGGAGCGCGCGCCTTCCGCGGCGCCGGTCGCCGGCTCAAAAAAAAACCGCGATGACGGGGACTGGCAACAGGTGGTCGACCGCCTGGGGCTGACCGGCATGGCGCGCGTGCTCGCGCAACATTGCGAGCTCGTCGCGCGCAACGCGGCCCGCATCGAGCTGCGGATCGCGCAGACACACCAGCACCTGCTCGATGGACCCTTCCAGCAGCGGCTGAAAGCGGCGCTGGAGCAGTATTTCGGCGCCCCGCTGAGGCTCTCGATCCAGGTGGTGCAGGACGCCGGCGGCTCGCCTGCCGCGGTCGCCGATCGTGTCCAGCGGCAGCGGCAGGAGCAGGCGATCGCGGAGATCGAACGGGATCCCTTCGTGCGCGAGCTGGTGGAGAGCTTCGATGCGCGGGTGAATGAATCCTCGATCAAGCCGACATCTTCAACCAATAATGGCCAGCAGTAGGCGGCAAGCCGACGCATGTCGATGATGGCGATGTGCTCGCGCTGCCACAGCTCACCGCTCGCCCCCGGGAGAACAGCGTGAAAGGCGGAATCGGCAATCTGATGAAGCAGGCGCAGCTGATGCAGGACAACATGAAAAAGCTGCAGGGCGAGCTCGCCGTGTCGGAAGTCGAAGGCGCATCCGGTTCCGGCATGGTGAAGATCGTCATGACCGGGCGCCACGAGGTGAAGCGCGTCACCATCGACCCGCGCCTGCTCGCCGACGACCGGGAGGTGTTGGAAGACCTGGTCGCGGCGGCGGTCAACGACGCCGTCCGGCGCGTGGACGCGATGACCCAGGAGAAAATGGCGGGCGTCACCGCGGGACTGCCGCTTCCGCCCGGCATGAAGCTTCCGTTCTAGTCCGCCTTCCTCCTTCGATGAAGACGCCATCCTCGCTCAACGAGCTGATCGCGGCATTGCGCTGCCTGCCGGGCATGGGACCCAAGTCGGCGCAGCGCACGGCGTTTCACCTGTTGCAGCGCGACCAGACAGGGGCGGCGCGGCTGGCAGCGGCGCTCACCCAGGCCCTCGCGAAAATCCGCCAGTGCGAGCAGTGCAACAACTACGCCGAGGCCGCCGTGTGCGAGCTGTGCAGCTCGCCGCGGCGCGATGCGTCACTGCTATGCGTGGTGGAGTCGCCCGGCGATCTGCTCATGCTGGAGCAGGCGCAGTGCTTTGAGGGGAAGTATTTCGTATTGATGGGCGCGCTGTCGCCGCTCGACGGGATCGGCCCGAAAGAGATCCAGTTCGACCGGCTGATCCGGCGGGCGACGGACGGATCGGTGCGCGAGGTGATACTCGCCACCAACTTCACGGTGGAAGGCGAAGCGACGGCGCATTATCTGGGCGAGGCCCTGCGGGCCCGGGGTCTTGCCGTGAGCCGCATCGCCCGCGGCCTTCCGGTCGGAGGGGAGCTCGAGCACGTCGACAGCGGCACGCTGGCGCAGGCGGTGCTCGAGCGCCGCGAGGTCTAGAATCTCGACGCAATGACGCAAAGAAGACACTGAAACAAATATCCGGGAGTCCTTTGCGTCTTTCTTCTTCCTTTGCGTCAGGATTCTGAACGTGAATGTCGGGCGATCTAGGCGCGACGAAGGCGCGACCTTCAAGCTGCAGAAAGTGCTCGCACAGGCCGGCCTCGGGTCGCGCCGGGCGATGGAGGAGCTGGTGCGGGCGGGCCGCGTCACGGTGAACGGTGTACCGGCCCATATTGGCGCGCGCGTGGCAGCGGGGGATGTGCTTCGAGTCGACAATCGCGTGGTGGCCGGGGTTGAGCGCGGCCACGCGCCCCGGGTGCTGCTCTATCACAAGCCGGAGGGCGAGATCGTCACCCGCGACGACCCGGCCGGGCGCGCGAGCGTGTTCGAGCGGCTGCCGCCGGTGCGGGGCGCGAAGTGGCTGGCGGTGGGCCGGCTCGACTACAACACTTCCGGCTTGTTGATCCTCACCAGCGACGGTGACCTGGCGAACCGCATGATGCACCCGCGCTACGGGCTCGAGCGCGAGTATGCGGTGCGCGTGCGTGGAAAGCTCACGGAGGAGCAGTCCTCACGATTGCGCGCCGGCATCGACCTGGGTGACGGGAAGGCGCAATGCGAGTCCGTCGAGGACGGCGGCGGGGAGGGCGCGAACCACTGGTACCGCATCGTCATCCGCGAAGGCCGCGACCGCGTGGTGCGCCGGCTGTTCGAGGCGCTGGGGCTCGCCGTGAGCCGGCTGATGCGCGTGCGCTTCGGCCCCGTCGCGCTGCCGCCACGGCTGAAGCGCGGACAATACGTCGAGCTGCCGCCGCGCGAAGTGCGCCAGCTGCTCTCCACGCTGGACCTGCCGGCCGACGCGCGACCGGCAGGCGCAAATCGCGCTCCTGGAGACCGCGTTACGGTAACTGCCCGCGCTCGACCAGAAACACGGAATCGCCCGCGGCCGTTTCGGGCCAGGTGAACGGTACACCGGGAAACGCCCGCTCGAGGCGCCGGCGGCCGCTGCCAACTTCGACCACCAGTATGCCTCCGGGACGCAGGTGGGCAGACGCCTCCAGCACGATTCTGCGCACCGCATCCAGACCGTCGCGGCCGCCGGCAAGCGCCAGGCGCGGTTCATGCCGGTATTCACGCGGCAGGCGTCGCATCGCGGACGCGGTGACGTAAGGGGGGTTCGCGACGATCAGGTCGTAACGGTTTTCGCGGAGCGCGGAAAACAGGTCGGATCTGAGGAGGCGGATGCGGCGCCCCAGCCGGTAACGCCGCACATTGACCCGCGCCACTGCGAGCGCTTTCAATGAGACGTCAGTGGCATCGATTCTGGACCAGGGGAAGCCGCGCGCGAGCAGTATCGCGAGACACCCCGATCCGGTGCCGAGATCGAGTATCGACCTGACCGCCCGGCGGTCGGATATCCAGGGAGCGAGGTTCGCGCGCAGCAATCCCGCGATATGCGAGCGCGGGACGACGACGCGCTCGTCCACGTAAAAGCGAAATTCACCGAGCCATGCCTCGCGTGTCAGGTAGGCTGCGGGCTTGCGGCCGCGGATGCGGCGTTCGAACAGGGCGAGGATGCGCCGCGCTACGCCCGGCCGAACCGGCCGACCGAAGACGCTTATCCCGGTATCGGGAGGCAGGCCCAGCACGTGCAGCACGAGCCACGCCGCCTCGTCGCGGGCATTTTCGGTGCCGTGGCCAAACGCGAGGCCGGCCTGGCGGAAGCGGCGGGCGCCGTAGCGCACCAACGCGCCGACGGTGCGCAGCGACTGTGCCGCCGACGCTTCAGTCTTGAACACGCAACACGGGGTCTAGCCGAGGGCGTCGAGGTTGAGCTTGATGCTGGTGATGTCGTCGCCCGGCTGCTTGCCGGTCGTGAGCTGGGCTGCGTCCACTTCCGCGCCTTTCGGCGCGTTCGTGAGCAGCCAGTGCAGGTTGGTGGGTGAATCGGAATTGGCCATGGCCTCGTCGATCGCCACCTTGCCGCTCGTGATCAGGAAATAGAGCGCCTGCTCGAAGGATTGCGAGCCGGGCGCGAGGCTGCGCTCGAGGGCCTCCTTGATCTGGCCGATCTCGCCGGTCTTGATCAGGTCCTGGATGTGCTTGGTGTTGAGCAGGACTTCCATGGCGGGGATGCGGCTGCCGTCCATGGTGCGCACCAGGCGCTGGGAGATGACCGCCCGCAGCGAGAGGGCAAGGTCCGCGAGCAGCGCCTCGCGCGCCTCGCGCGGAAAGAAGCTGATGATGCGGTTCAGCGCGTTGTAGCTGTTGTTGGCGTGGAGCGTGGACAGGCACAAGTGGCCGGTCTGGGCGAACAGCAGCGCCGTCTGCAACGTCGATCGGTCGCGGATCTCGCCGAGCATCAGCAGGTCCGGCGCCTCGCGCATGGCGTTGATCAGGGCGCTTTCGTAGGACTGCGTGTCCACCCGCACTTCGCGCTGGTTGACGAGGGATTTCTTGTGCCGGAACACGAACTCGATCGGGTCCTCGATGGTGAGAATGTGGCCGGACTTGATCCCGTTGCGGTAATCGATCATGGACGCCATCGTGGTGGATTTCCCCGACCCGGTCGAGCCGACCACGAGGATCAGCCCGAGCTTTTCCATGATGATTTCCTTCAGGATCGGCGGCAGGCCCAGGCTCTCGATCGCCGGCACCTCCGGCTGTATGAAGCGAATCACCATCGCCACCGTGTTCTTCTGGCGGAAGATGTTGACGCGGAAATTGCCGAGCTCGCCCCCGCTTTGCGCGAAATTCATCTCATGCGTGGACTCGAACTCCTTGACCTGGAACTCGTTCATCAGCTCGTAGCAAATGCGCTTGACCTGCTCGGGATCGAGCACCTGGCCGTTCACGGGCATGATTACGCCGTTGATCTTGATCTGGATCGGCGCCCCGGCACTGAAAAACAGGTCGGAGGCCTGCTTGTCAGACATGAGCTTCAAGAGCGGCGTCACGAACATGACCGTCACCATACTCCTTTTCATTCGCTGGATCAGCCAGTTATCCCCGCAGTGCAGGCCGGATACCCGATCCGCAGGATGCTGCCGATTCGCCCTGCTATTCTGCCAACTCCCCGCGGCGTTGACTAGGCATTTGTCGCCGGTTGCGCGGTGATTCCACACCACGATTTTTGCAACCCGCGCGGGTCGCGGGCCGGCGCCACCGCGGCTTTTCGAGATGGGAGATTATTTGAAGCGGCACTAGTCGCCGCGCAGGAGCTCGTTGATGCTGGTCTTGGCGCGGGTCCGCGCGTCGACCTGCTTGACGATGACGGCGCAATACAGGCTGCAGCGCCCGTCGGCGGCGGGCAGGCTCCCGGGCACGACCACGGAACCCGCGGGCACCCGGCCGTAGAGAATTTCCCCGGACTGGCGGTGGAAGATGCGGGTGCTGGCCCCGATGAACACCCCCATCGAGATGACGCATCCTGTCTCGACCACGACGCCTTCAACGATTTCAGAGCGCGCGCCGATGAAGCAGCCGTCCTCGATGATGGTGGGTCCCGCCTGCAGCGGCTCCAGCACGCCGCCGATCCCGACGCCGCCCGAGAGATGCACGTTCTTGCCGATTTGCGCGCAGGACCCGACTGTGGCCCAGGTGTCCACCATGGTGCCTTCGTCCACGTAGGCGCCGATATTGACGAAGCAGGGCATCAGCACGACGTTGCGGGCGATGTAGGCACCCCTGCGCACCGCGGCCGGCGGCACGACGCGAAAGCCGCCCCGCCCGAATGTCCGCGCGGTGTAGCCGGCGAATTTCGACGGGACCTTGTCGAAGTAGCGGGCGTCGCCGCCCCGCATGACAACGTTGTCCTGGAGCCGGAACGACAGCAGTACCGCCTTCTTGATCCATTGGTGCGTAACCCACTCGCCCCGGATCTTCTCCGCAACGCGCAGGCGGCCCTCGTCGAGCCCCGCCAGCGTCCGCGCGACGGCGCGCTTCAGCGCCGCGCCCGCCGTGCGCGGTCCGATCTCGGCGCGGCCTTCCCACGCGTGCTCGATGAGGGCTTGCAAGTCGCTCATGCGGTGAATTCTAGCGCAGGCTCACAGCGTTTCGACGGAAGTGCGGATGCGGCTTAGCGCGCAAGGTAGGTGCCGGGCCGCGGATTCGAGCCGCGCGATCAGCCGCGGGTACTGGTACCCGCAGGCAGGCTGGAAAGTTCCACCGCCAGGGGAGGGATCCAGTCCGGCTCCCGGTGCTCGGCGACGACCGTCGTGAAGATGCCGCCCCGGACATAGAACTTCGCGGTGAGCCGCATGAAGCGCGGGCGCGTGACGCGCGCGAGGTCATCGAGGATGCGGTTTGTCACCGCTTCGTGGAACACGCCCCGGTTGCGGTAGGACCAAACGTAGAGTTTGAGGCTTTTCAGCTCAACGCAGCGAGCGGCCGGCACGTAATCGAGCACGAGCGTCGCGAAGTCGGGTTGGCCTGTGCGCGGGCACAGGCAGGTAAACTCCGGTATTTCAATGTGAATCCGGTAGTCGCGCGCGCGACGGGGGTTGGGGAAGGTCGTGAGCCTCGTGCTCGGCGTTCTCGGCATTATCGCGGCGGCCCAAATCCGTTAGAATGTTCTTCCCAAATAGCCTGCGGATTATAACCTCGACCCCAGAAGCCTCCATTGCGCCTCAAACAGATCAATCTCGCAGGCTTCAAGTCTTTCGTAGACCCCACCCACATACCCGTCCCCGGACACCTGGTAGGCATCGTCGGCCCCAATGGTTGCGGCAAGTCGAACGTCATCGACGCCGTGCGCTGGGTGCTCGGCGAGACCTCCGCGAAGCACCTGCGCGGGGACACCATGCAGGACATTCTGTTCAATGGCTCGGGCCAGCGCCAGCCCGTCAACCGCGCGAGTGTCGAGCTGATCTTCGACAACAGCCTCGGTCGCGCCGGGGGGCAATGGACGAGCTATGCCGAGATCGCGGTGAAGCGCGTGCTCGTCCGCGACGAGGAGTCCACTTCCTACTACATCAATAACGTTCACGTGCGGCGCCGCGACGTGGCCGACATTTTCCTCGGCACCGGGCTCGGCAGCCGCGCCTACGCCATCATCGAGCAGGGCATGATTTCGCGGGTCATCGAGGCGAAGCCCGAGGAGCTGCGGATTTTCCTCGAGGAGGCCGCTGGCGTCTCGAAATACCGCGCGCGCCGCCACGAGACCGAGCTCCGGCTGCAGGACACGCGGGAGAACCTGCTGCGGGTGGACGATGTCCGCGCCGAGCTCGACAAGCAGCTCGAGCACCTGCGGGCGCAGGCGGAGGTCGCCACCCGCTACCATGATCTCCAGGCTCAACTGCAGACGGCCCAGAACCTGCTGTGGTTTCTGCGAAAGCAGGAAGCGGGTGCGCAGCGCGAGCGCCATGCCCGGGATGTCGAGCGGCTCGGGCTCGAGCTCGAGGCGCAGACCGCGGCGCAGCGCGCCGCCGAGAAGCGGCTGGAGGAGGTGCGCGTGCAGCACTTCCGCGGGAGCGACGCCGTGCACGCCGCCCAGGGCGCCTTTTACGAGGCCAATGCGGAGACCGCGCGCCTGGAGCAGGAGCTGGCGCATCTGCGCGAAAATCGCCATCGGGTCGAACGGGAGCTCGCCGATCTGCGCGCGCAGATCGATCGCGATCGCGGCCAATTGGCAGCGGCCCAGGCCGAGCTGACCGAATGGCAGGGCGAGCGCACCCGCGCCTCGCAGCGGGTTACCGCGAGCGACGCGGCGCTGAAGGCGGAAGCGGGCAAGCTGCCGGTGGCGGAGGAGGCCTTCAAGGCCACCCGTGGCCGTCACGAGGAACTGCAGCGCACCCTGGCGCTCGCCGAGCAGGCGGCCGGCGTGGAGCGAACCAAGCACGAGCATGCGCGGCAGACGCTGGAGCAACTTGCGCAGCGCGCGCAGCGGCTCAGCGACGAGCGCTCCGGGTTGCAGCCCGCCGATGCCGCGCAGCTGGGCCTGCTGCGCAACAATATCGCCGCGCTGGAAGCCGAGTCGCGGGGATACTCCGGGACGTTCGCGGCGCATGAGGCGCAATTGCCACAGGCCGAGCAGGCGTTGCGGGATTGGGATGCGGCGGTAGAGGGCGCCCGCCAGCGGCTGGCAGAGGTGGAGGCGCGGCTGCTTGCCTTGCGCCAGTTGCAGGAACAGCTTGCGCGCGGGGCGCAGACCGAAGGCTGGCTCGAGAGCCGCGGGCTCCAGGGGGCGCCGCGTCTGTGGCAAGGCATCCGCATCGAGCCGGGCTGGGAGGATGCGCTCGAGGCAGTGCTGCGCGAGCGCCTGAACGCCATCGCGCTGGAGCGCCTGGAGCAGGCCGAAACCTGGTTCGCGGAGCCCCCTCCTGGCAAAGTCACGCTATTCGCCGCCACGCGCGAGGCCGGGAGCTCGCCCGCGACGCTTACCGGTTGCGAACCGCTGAGCCGCTACGTGAGCTGCGCCGACGCGCGCCTGGAGGCGGTGCTCGGGGACTGGCTGCACCGGGTCTATGTGGTGAGCGATGCGGCAGGCGGCCTGGCGGCGCGCGCGCAGCTACCGGACGGCGCGCTGCTGGTGACCCGCGATGGGCACATGTTCACCCGTCACGCGGTGAGCTTCCACGCCCCGGACAGCGAGCTGCACGGAGTATTGACCCGGCAACGCGAGATCGAGCAGCTCGACGGCGCGCTCGAGGCTGCACGGGCGGAGGCCGAGGCGTTGCGGGCGGCGGCGACCGCCGCGGAGCAGGACCTCCAGGGGCGACGCACGCGCATCGCCGCGCTGCGGGACACGATCGGCGAGCGGCAGCGGCAGACCCATGCGCTGCAGCTCGAGGCGACGCGGCTCGCGGCGGTCGACGAACGGGTGCGGAGCCGCACGCAGCAGATTGCGGCAGAGCTGGCCGAAATCGATGCCCAGGCGAGCGTTACGGGCGGGGCGGAGCAGGCAGCCGCGCGGCGCATCGCCGAGCTGCAATCCGAAGGCGACGGGCTGCGCGCCGAGCTGGCGTTGGCGACCGACCTCTACCAGCGCGCCGAAAGCGTGCTCGAGCGCCAGCGGTCAGCCTGGCAACAGGCGCGCGACGAGGCTCAGGTCTCGAATTTTGAAAGGCAGTCATGTAACTTTAAACTCAATGAGATAGACTCATCAATTAAAGTTATTTCTGAAGGTAGAGAAAGGCTCCAGGCGGCGTTCGAGTCGAGGCAGAAGGAGTCCCAGGGGTTCGACGAGGCGCCGGTTCAGCAGCGCCTGCAACTGACCTTGACGACGCGCACCCAGCGCGAACAGGCGTTGGCCCGCGCACGCGATGCCCTCGAAAGCCTGGAGAGCGGGCTCAAGGCGATCGATGAGGAACGCCATGCCCTCGAGCAGCAGCTCGAGCCGCTGCGCGAGCGCATCGCCGAGGCGCGCCTGAAGGAGCAGGAAGCGCGATTGAACGAGGAGCAATATGCCGCGCAGCTTGCCGCCGCGGGTGCGAGCGTGGAGACCGTCTCCCGACAAGTGGAAAAGGGCATGCGACCGTCCGCGCTCGCCGGCGAGATCGGCCGGCTGGGCGAGGAAATCAAGGCGCTGGGCGCGGTCAATCTTGCGGCATTGGAGGAGCTCGAATCGGCGCGCGCCCGCCGCGATTACCTCGACGCGCAATCGCGCGACCTCAACGAGGCGATGGCGACACTTGAGGACGCGATCCGGCGCATCGACCGCGAGACCCGAGAGCGGCTCCAGCACACCTTCGACGAGGTCAACCGGCATTTCGGGCAGATGTTCCCGGCGTTGTTTGGCGGTGGACACGCCCGGCTGCAGCTGACCGGAGAGGAAATCCTCGACGCCGGCGTTCAAGTGACGGCGCAGCCTCCCGGCAAGAAGAACACGACCATCCACCTGTTGTCGGGCGGCGAAAAAGCGCTCACGGCGCTGGCGCTGGTATTCGCGATGTTCCAGTTGAACCCGGCGCCGTTCTGCCTGCTCGACGAGGTCGATGCGCCGCTCGATGATAACAATACCGAGCGCTTCTGCGAGCTGGTGAGGAAGATGTCGCAGCACTCGCAATTCCTGTTCATCAGCCACAACAAGATCACCATGGAGATCGCCGAGCAGCTGCTGGGCATCACCATGCAGGAAGCCGGGGTGTCGCGCGTCGTCGCCGTCGATATCGAGGAGGCGATGAAGCTTTCCGAAGCCGCGGCCTGACGCCGCCCCGGGGATTTGGCCCATGAGCGACCTGCAGTTGAGCCTGCTCGTCATCGGCGCGGTGGTGGTCGGCGCCATCTATCTGTACAACTGGCTGCAGGAGCGCAGCCTTCACCGCCGGTTGCAGCAGGCCTTCGGCGAGGGGCACGAGGATGTGCTGCTCAAGGGGCGGGGCGAGCCCGCTCTGCCCGAAGGCCGCGTCGAGCCGCAACTCGCGCCGGCGCGCCCTGCTCGGGCCAAGGGCGCGGTGGCCGATGACACGGCCGCGCCCCCGGCCGCCGCGGGTTTCGACGTGTTGCTCGACTACGTCGCGGAAATCAACGGCTCCACGCCGATCGCCGATGCCCTGATCGGGGAGCTTTCCAGCAAGATCGCGTCCTGCGGCAAGCCTGCGCGGATCACGGGATTCGAGCCACGGAGCGGCGCCTGGGAAGAGCTGGCGCGCGGCTCCGGGGGACGCTACACGAGACTGCGGCTGGGCTTGCAGCTCGTGAACCGTGGCGGCGCCGTGAACCCGGCCCAGCTCGCCACCTTCTGCGATGCGATCAGGCAGTGCGCGGACCGGGTACCGGCCGAAGCGGTGTGTCCCGACACCCACGCGGCGCTCAAGGTCGCGCGCGAGCTCGATGCATTCTGCGCCAACGTCGACGTGGCCATCGGGTTCAATGTGGTCGCGCAGGAGGGCGCCGCCTTCGCCGGGACGCGGATCCGGGCGCTGGCCGAGGCTGCGGGACTCAAGCTCGAGCCCGACGGCATATTTCGCTATCGCAACGAGCAGCGGCACACGCTCTTCACGCTCGACAATCACGAGCCCGCGCCGTTTCTGCCCGAAAGCATCAAGGGCATTACCACCCGCGGTGTCACCCTGCTGCTCGACGTGCCGCGCGTCGCCCAGGGCGTCGAAGCGCTCGAGCTGATGCTCAAGATCGCGGGCGGCCTCGCCGTGGGGCTGGGGGGAAACCTGGTCGACGACAATCGCACGCTCCTGACCGAGGCGGGCGCGACCCGAATCAAGGATCAGTTGCGGTCGATCCACGCCGCGATGGCGAAGCAGGGTGCCCCGGCTGGCGGCGCGCGCGCGCTGCGCCTGTTTTCCTGACGATGGCGGTACCCCGGCCCGTCGCCGCGCGCGCGGCTCAGCTGCGGGAAACGATCGAGCGTGCCAATCACGAGTACTACGTGCTCGACGCGCCGACCCTGCCGGACGCGGAGTACGACCGGCTGTTCCGGGAGCTGCAGGAGCTCGAGGGCCGCTACCCGGCGCTCGCAACGCCCGATTCGCCGAGCATGCGGATTGGCGTTACCCCGCTCACTGAGTTTGCCCAGGTCGCGCACGCGACGCCGATGCTGTCGCTTGCCAACGCATTCGGCGAGCCCGAAGTCGAGGCGTTCGACCGGAGGGTGCGCGAGGGGCTCCAGGCGGACGGCGACGTGGATTATGCCGTCGAGCCCAAATTCGACGGCCTTGCCATCAGCCTGACCTATGAACGCGGCCGATTTGTCCAGGGCGCGACCCGGGGCGACGGCCATACGGGAGAGGACGTCACCGTCAACCTGCGGACGGTGCGCGCGATACCGCTGCGTTTGAACGGCGGCGGGGCGCCCGGCCTGCTGGAAGTGCGCGGGGAAGTGTTCATGCTCAAGCGGGATTTTGAGGCCTTGAACCGGGACCAGCGCCGCAGCGGCGGGAAGGAGTTCGCCAACCCGCGGAATGCCGCGGCGGGATCTCTCCGCCAGCTCGATTCGCGGGTCACCGCGTCGCGCCGCCTGACATTCTGTTGCTACGGACTGGGCCGCTACTCGGGCGGACGTGTTCCGCGCGACCGTCACAGTCGCCAGCTGGATTATCTGGCGGCAGTGGGCTTCCCGGTCAGTGCACAGCGCCGCATCGTGCGCGGGCTCGCGGGATTGCTCGACTATTATCGAGACATCGAGCGGCAACGCGCGGAGCTGCCCTTCGAGATCGACGGGGTAGTCTACAAGGTCGATGATTTGCACTGGCAGGAACGCCTGGGCTACGTGTCGCGGGCGCCGCGCTTCGCCCTTGCGCACAAGTTTGCCGCCGAGGAAGAGATGACCCAGGTACTGGGCATCGACGTGCAGGTCGGCCGCACCGGCGCGCTGACGCCGGTGGCGCGGCTCGCGCCGGTATTCGTCGGCGGCGTCACGGTGACCAGCGCCACGTTGCACAACGAGGATGAGGTCCGGCGCAAGGACGTCCGTGTCGGCGACACGGTAATCGTGCGGCGCGCCGGGGACGTGATTCCGGAAGTCGTGAGCGTGGTGCAGGAACGCCGGCCGGACGGCACTCGACCCTTCCACCTGCCGCAGGTCTGTCCGGTCTGCGGATCGCGCGTCGAGCGCATCGAGGACGAGGCGATCACGCGATGCACGGCCGGCCTTTATTGCTCCGCGCAGCGCAAGCAGGCGTTGCTGCATTTCGCCTCCCGCCGCGCCATGGACATCGAGGGACTCGGCGAGAAGCTGGTGGACCAGCTGGTGGACCACGGCATTGTCAAGACGCCCGCCGATCTCTACCGGCTCGACCTGACGACGCTCTCCAACCTGGAACGCATGGGCGACAAGTCCGCGGCGAATCTGCTGGCCGCAATCGACAAGAGCCGGGAGACGACCCTGGAGCGCTTTGTCTTCGCTCTGGGCGTCCGTAACGTGGGGGAGGCGACCGCGCGTGACCTCGCCCGGCATTTCGGCAAGCTCGACGCGCTGATGGAGGCGGACGAGGCGGCGTTGCAGACGGTGCCCGACGTCGGGCCGGTGGTGGCGGCAGGCATCGCGCGTTTCTTTGAGGAGCCCCGAAACCGAGAAGTCGTGCAAGAATTACGTGCGCTCGGCGTGCGATGGAGCGAAAACAGGGCGGCGCGCGCGGCGGATCTTCCCCTTGCCGGGAAGTCGTTCGTGCTGACGGGGACGCTGCCGGGCATGACGCGAGACGAGGCGGCGGAGCGGATCGTGGCGCGGGGCGGCAGGGTCAGCGGCAGCGTGTCGAAGAAGACGAGTTACGTGGTGGCCGGGGCGGAGCCCGGCAGCAAGGCGAAAAAGGCCCGGGAGCTCGGCATTGCGGTGCTGGACGAGAAGAAACTTGTGAAGCTGCTGGAAGGAAAGGTCAAGTCATGAGAATTGCCAAGGCGGTCTTCCCGGTGGCGGGCATGGGCACGCGCTTCCTGCCCGCGACCAAGGCGAGCCCCAAGGAGATGCTGCCGGTCGTGGACAAGCCGCTGATCCAATACGCCGTGGAAGAGGCGGTGGCGGCCGGCATGACCGAGATGATTTTCGTCACCGGGCGCGGCAAGCGCGCGATCGAGGACCACTTCGACAAGGCGTACGAGGTCGAATCCGAGCTCGCGGAGCGCGGGCGCAAGGACCTCCTGAAGATCGTGCAGAACATCCTTCCGCGCCGGGTAAGCTGCACCTACGTGCGCCAGGCGCAGGCGCTGGGGCTGGGTCACGCGGTGCTGTGCGCCCAGCCCGTGGTGGGGGAGAATCCGTTTGCGGTGGTGCTGGCCGACGACCTGATCGACGGCGATCCCCCGGCGCTCAAGCAGATGGCGCGCGTTTTCGAGCGCCACCACTGCTCGGTCGTGGCGGTGGAAAACGTCGCGCGCGAGGAGACCCGGAGCTATGGCATCGTCGCCGTGCAGAGCAAGTCGCGCTCGCCCCACCGCATCACGGGCATCGTCGAGAAGCCGGAGCCGCGGGACGCGCCTTCCACCCTCGGAGTGGTCGGCCGATATCTGCTTACGCCGCGCATCTTTTCCCATTTGCGCCGGGTGAAACCGGGCTCCGGTGGTGAAATCCAGCTCACGGACGGGATCGCCTCGTTGCTCCATGAGGAAAACGTGCTGGCCCACGAGTTCGAGGGCGTGCGCTTCGACTGCGGCACTAAGCTGGGCTATCTGAAAGCGAACATCGAGCTGGCGCTGAGGCACCCGGAAGTGGGCGCGGAGTTCAGGCGCTACCTGCGCGGGCGTGGAGCGTGGAAGTAGGGCGCGCGAGCGATGAACGACCGCGTCGTCACTTTCACGGTTTGAGTGGTATTCCCCCCCGATAAAGCGCGGCGCACGCTTGAGACCGCGGATCTCATGGTTTCCGCCACGGCGGTTTCCGCGGCGGTGGCGCGCGTGGCACGCGAGATCTCGGACGCGCTCGCCGGCAGTTTTCCGCTGGTGCTGTGCGTGATGCGGGGCGCCGTCGTCTTCGCCGGACAGCTGCTGCCGCAGTTGCGGTTTCCGCTCGAGTTCGATTATCTCGACCTGACGCGCTACGGCGATGCGACCCGGGGCGGCGAGATCACCTGGCGCGTGACGCCCGCGGCCGCGGTCGCGGGGCGCACAGTGCTGGTGCTCGACGACATCCTCGACCACGGGAGCACGCTCGTGGCGGTGCGCGAGAAGCTGCTGGCGGCGGGGGCGAGCCGCGTCTACTACGCGGTGCTGACCGAGAAGGACATCGGCCATGCGAAGCCGGTACAGGCCGATTTCGTCGGGCTGCGCCTGCCCGACCGTTACGTGTTCGGGTGCGGCATGGACGTCGGCGGCGTGTGGCGCAACCTGCCCGAAATCTACGCCCTCAAGGACGGTAGCGAGTAATGGGTAATACGCGATGTTGGGAATCATCGGCGGCAGCGGTCTGAGCCAGCTCGAAAGCCTGGCGGTGAAGCGGCGCCGGTCCGTGCGCACCCCCTATGGAAAGCCCTCCGGCGCACTCGCCTTCGGAACCCTCCACGGCCGAAACGTGGTGTTCCTGCCGCGTCACGGTCCCGCGCATACCATTCCCCCGCACGAAGTGAATTATTGCGCCAACATCTGGGCGCTTCATGCGCACGGCGTCAGGAACGTGGTGGCGGTAGCAGCGGTGGGCGGCATCCGCGCAGATCTCGGTCCGGGCGCGCTCGCCGTTCCCGATCAGATCATCGACTATACCCATGGCCGCCGCGCGACCTTCTTCAAGCGCGGGACCCGTCCGGTTACGCACATCGACTTCACGCGCCCTTATTGCGAATCGATGCGCCAGCAGCTTCTGAAGGCCGCGCACGCGGCGGGGGAAACGGTGGCTGCGGAAGGCACTTACGCCGCCACGCCGGGACCGCGGCTCGAGACCGCGGCGGAAATCAGCCGCCTGGAGCGCGACGGGGCCCACTTCGTGGGCATGACCGGCATGCCGGAGGCCGCACTCGCGCGGGAAATCGGGCTCTGCTACGCGGTGATCGCGGTCGTTGTCAACCACGCGGCCGGACGCGGCGCGAGCGCGCGGGAAATCCGCCTCGAGGATTTCCACCGGGTGCTGGAAAAATCCATGAAGCGCGTGTGCGCGATCCTCGAACAACTGGTGATGCTCGATGGCGATTAGGACCGTACTGCGCATGGGGGACCCGCGCCTGCTCGCACCGGCGCGGCCGGTGGAGCGCGTCGACACGCCGGAGCTCCACGCGTTGATCGCGGATATGGACGACACCATGAAGGCGCTCAACGGGGCGGGACTGGCGGCGCCGCAAATCGGCGTGGGGCTGCAGGTGGCGATCTTCGGGGTGGAGTCGAATCCGCGCTATCCCGACGCCGATCCGGTCCCCTACACCGTGCTGATCAACCCCGTGCTGGTGCCGATCGGATCGGAAATGGAGGAGGGGTGGGAGGGATGCCTGAGCGTTCCCGGCATGCGGGGGCTGGTCCCCCGCTACCGCAATCTGCGTTACCGGGGCCGCGACGCATACGGCCGCCCCATCGACCGCACGGTGACCGGTTTCCATGCCCGGGTCGTGCAGCACGAGTGCGACCACCTCGCGGGCATCCTTTATCCGATGCGCATTCGCGACCTGCGTAACTTCGGGTTCAACGAGGAATTGTTTCCCGGCCAGGACCTGCAGGACGAATGAAGTTTCCAGTTCCGAGTTGCGAGTTGGAAGCCCACATCGAGTGCGGTTACTCCTTGGCGGCAGTTGCCGCGCACGAAACAACTGGAAACTTGAAACTGGAAACTCAAAACTGCCTACGTCTGCAGCTGCTCGACCAGGTCGCTTTCCAGCCGCACCACGTTCTTCGCGTTTTTCAGCGCCGCGCCGGTGATGATGAAAACGTCCTCCGCGCGCGCGCCGAGCGTGTTGATCTTGGCGGTATGGAGATTGATGTCGTGGGCGGTCAGCACCCGGGCGATGCGCGAGAGCAGCCCGGGGCGGTCGCCCGCGATGATGGAGAGCACCGATGAGGTCCCTTTCTCGTCCGGCTGGATGTTGACCTCGGGCGAGATCGGAAAGTGCCGCAACTGGCGGGAAAGCCGCGGCTTGGTGAGCGGCGGCAGCGGCGCCTTCGTCCGCAAGCGCTCGGCGAGGTCGTGCTCGATCAACCCGATCACGTCGCGGTACTGCGGGCGGCGATTGTTCGGATCCTGCACCTGGAAGCTGTCCAGCGCGTAGCCGTGGCGCGTGGTGTAGATCTTCGCCTCGAAGATGTCGTAGCTGATGCGCTCGAAGAAGCTGCAGATGCGCGCGAACAGCTCCTTCTGGTCGGGCACGTAGATCATGACCTGCAGGCCTTCGCCGGCCGGCGACAACCGCGCCTTGACCACCGGCTCCTGCGTCTGCACCCGGTAGTAGAGCAGCCGCGTGTGCCACGCGATTTCCTGGGGCTCGTGGCGCAGGAAATAGGTGTCCTCGAGCTGGGCCCACAGGTTCTGTTCGGCCGCCTCGGGAACCGCGTAGAGCCGCAGCTTGGCCCGGGCCTCGTCCTGGCGCGCCTGCAGGCTGCTCGCCAGCGAGAAGCGGTCTCCCGCGAGCAGGCGCTGCGTCCTCCAGAACAGGTCCTCGAGCAGTTTCGCCTTCCAGGCGTTCCATACCTTGGGGCTGGTGCCGCGAATATCGGCAACCGTGAGGAGATAGAGGGCGGAGAGATGGCGCTCGTTCCCGGCGCGCTGCGCGAAGGTCTGCACTACCGCCGGATCGGTGATGTCCCGCTTCTGGGCGGTCGACGACATCACCAGGTGGTTCTCGACCAGCCAGGCGACGAGCTCGACGTCCTCGCGCACGAGGCCGTGGTCACGGCAGAACTGCCGGGCGTCCACCGCGCCCAGCTCCGAGTGATTGCCTCCCCGCCCCTTGGCGATGTCGTGGAACAGGGCGGCCAGATAGAGCACCTCCGGCCGCTCGAAGTTGCTCATCAGCCGGCTGCACAGCGGAAATTCGTGCGCGAGCTCCGGTATCGAGAAACGCCGCACGTTGCGCACTACGCGCAGGATGTGCTCGTCCACCGTATACACGTGGTAGAGGTCGTGCTGCATCTGGCCGACTATGCGTCCGAACGCGGGAAGGTAGCGGCCGAGCACTCCGTACTGGTTCATGCGCCGCAACGCGCGCTCCACCCGCGTCGGGCTGCGCAGGAGCTGCAGAAACTGCTGGCGGTTGCGCGGGTCCTTGCGGAACGCCGGGTTGATCAACCGGCGCGCCCGCCACAGCGCACGCAGGGTGGGGGCGCTCACGCCCTTCAGCTCGGGATGCTGCTGCAGGAGCGCAAAGCTCTCCAGTATCGCCGCCGGCTCGCGCTGGAACAGCCGTTCATCGCGCGCCGCCAGCAGCTCGTCGCGCGCGCCGAAGCGCCGGTTGATCGGGTGATAGTCCTTGTCGTGCGATGGCGTGATGCGCGCGTCCAGGTTCTGCAGCACGAACGTCGTGAGCTGCGCCACTGTCTGCGCGGTCCGGTAGTAGCGTTGCATCAGCTGCTCGCTGGCGAGCCGGTGCGGGCGGTCGTGCAGCCCGAACTCGCGCGCGAGCGCGGTCTGGAAATCGAACAAGAGGCGGTCCTCGCGCCGTCCCGCGAGGTAGTGCAGCCGGATGCGGAGCCACTGCAGGAACTGCTCGTTCTGATGGATTTCCCGCACCTCGGCGCGGGTGATCACGCCGCGGCGCGCGAGCTCGCCCCAGCTCTTGCCGATGCCGGCGGCGCGCGCGATCCAGAGCACGGTCTGGAGGTCGCGCAGGCCGCCCGCGCTTTCCTTGATGTTGGGCTCGAGATTGGTTTCGGCGTAGCGCATGTGCCGCTGCTGCTGCTCGAGCAGCTTTGCCTGCAGAAAAGCCGCGGGCTCGAGCGCATCGCGCACGCGCTTGGCAAATCGCGAAAACAGATCCCGTTTGCCCGCGAGCAGCCGCGCCTCGAGCAACGTGGTCTGCACGGTGACGTCCGCCGCGGCGAGCGCGATGCATTCGTCCATGGTGCGCACGCTGTGGCCGACCTCGATGCCGATGTCCCACAGGGTGCCGATCAGGTGCTCGATCTTGCGGGCGAGATCGGCGTCCGCCGGCCCCGACAGCAGGATCAGGAGATCGACGTCCGAGCAGGGGAAGAGCTGCGCGCGGCCGTATCCTCCCACCGCCGCCAGCGCGACCTCGCGCGGCATCGCGTGGCTCGACCAGACTTCCCTCAGCTGGCGGTCGACCAGCGCCGCCTGGCGGCGCAGCATGTCCTTCGGGAACTTGCGCGACGCGAGCTCCTGGCGCAACTGCGCGCGCGAGACGGCAAGCTTCTGCTTCCAGTGTCCGGCGCGGGCATGCGCCGGGACGGCTGGAGCGGCAATCGCCATTGCCGTTTGGGGTTCAGTCATGGCCTCAAGCCTGGAGCGGGGTCCTCGACGGCGTGCCGCCCGAAACCGTGAGCACCTCGTGGCCGGACTCGGTCACCAGCACCGTGTGTTCCCACTGCGCCGAGAGACTGTGGTCCTTGGTCACGACCGTCCAGCCGTCCGCAAGCTGCCGGATATCGGGCTTGCCGGCGTTGATCATGGGCTCGATGGTGAAGGTCATGCCGGGTTCCAGCCGCAGGCCGACGCCCGGCCTGCCGTAATGCAGGACCTGGGGCTCCTCGTGGAATTTCCGGCCGATCCCGTGCCCGCAGAATTCACGCACCACGCTGTATCCGTGGTCCTCCGCATGCCCCTGTATCGCGTGCCCGACGTCGCCGAGGTGCGCCCCGGGGCGCACCGAATCGATGCCCCGCCAGAGGCACTCGAAGGTCACTTCGCACAACCGGCGCGCCTGGATGGACGGGTGCCCGACGTAATACATCCTGCTGGTGTCGCCGTGGAAGCCGTCCTTGATGACGGTGATGTCGATATTGACGATGTCGCCTGTGCGCAGCTTCCGGTCCCCGGGCACGCCGTGACACACGACGTGGTTCACCGAGGTGCAGATCGACCGCGGGAACGGCCGGTATCCCGGCGGGGCGTAATTGAGGGGCGCGGGAATCGCCTGCTGCACCCCGGCGATGTAATCGTGGCAGAGCCGGTCGAGCTGGTCCGTGGTCGTGCCCGGCCTGACGTGGGGGGTGATGAAATCGAGCACTTCGGCGGCGAGCCGCCCCGCGACCCGCATCTTGCCAATCTCGTCGGGGGTCTTGATGCTGACGGCCATCGAGCTATGCTGCGCGCGGCAGGCAGCGCCGGCGGAAGGTACCTGGTTTTCCAAAGACAGCGGATTGTAGTCCAGAATCCGGCGCGCCGCACCGATTGCTGCTTCGCTTGAGGGCCGGGCATTTCCAGTGATAAAATCGCAAGTTAGCTGTGCCGGGGCGAGCGCGCACCGGATGGATTACACACGTCCGCAGTCGACAGTGAGGGTGGCCTTTCCAGCAAGGGCCCCGCGGCGGATGGAGGCTCAACCCTTACCGGAGAAGATTGAAGCATGTCGGTCACGATGCGTGAGATGCTCGAAGCGGGGGTCCACTTCGGGCACCAGACCCGCTACTGGAACCCGCGAATGGCGCCGTATATCTTCGGCCATCGCAACAAGATTCACATCGTCAACCTCGAGACGACGATGGAGAAGTACCTGGAGGCGCTGAGGTTCGTGCGGCGCCTCGCCACGAACAAGGGCACGGTGCTGTTCGTCGGCACGAAACGCCAGGCGCGTGACATCATCAAGGAAGAGGCCGTGCGCTGTGGCGCGCCCTTCGTCGATTACCGCTGGTTGGGCGGCATGCTGACCAATTACAAGACCGTCAAGCAGTCGATCAAACGGCTGAAGGACATCGAAGCCATGGCGCGGGACGGGACGCTCGACAAGCTTCCGAAAAAGGAAGCGCTGTATTACCAGCGCGAAATCGTGAAGCTTGACCGCAGCCTCGGCGGCATCAAGGACATGAACGGGCTGCCGGACGCGCTGTTCGTGATCGACGTCGGCTACCAGAAGGGCGCCGTCGCGGAAGCGAACAAGCTCGGGATCCCGGTCATCGGGGTGGTCGACACCAATCACTCGCCCGAGGGCGTCGCCTACGTGATCCCCGGCAATGACGACTCGAGCCGGGCGATTCGCCTCTACGTGCGCGGCGTTGCCGACGCGGTGCTCGAGGGGCGTCAGGACAGCCTCAAGGAAATCGTCCGCGGCGGCGAAGAGTTCGTCGAGGTCGAAGAGACCGAGGAAGCGTGACGCGGAAATGTGACGTCACGGCGGGGGCGCGAGCCCCCTTTTTTTAGCCATCGGGAACGGGAAATGGCGGAAATCACCGCGGGTATGGTCAAGGCGCTGCGCGAGAAGACCGATGCGCCGATGATGGAGTGCAAGAAGGCATTGGCGGAAGCCGGCGGCGACATGGCCAAGGCCGAAGAAATCCTGCGCGTGAAGCTCGGCAACCGGGCGACCAAGGCGGCCGGGCGCGTCGCGGCCGAAGGCGTGGTCGCGGCCCATGTCACCGCCGATGGTCGGACCGGAGCCCTGGTCGAAGTCAACTGCGAGACGGACTTCGTCGCGAAGAACAGCGAGTTCGTTGCATTGGCCGCAGCGGTTGCGGAGGTCGTTGCATCACGCAATCCGAGCGATGTCGAGGCGCTTGCGCAACTTCCGCTCAAGGGCGAGACCGTGGAAGAGGCGCGCAAGGCGCTGGCGGGCAAGATAGGGGAAAACCTGGCGATCCGGCGTTTTACACGTATGCCGGCGAAAGGGAAGATTGCGGTCTACATACACGGCGGCGCGAGGATCGGTTCCATCGTGGACGTGATCGGCGGGGACGAGGCGCTCGCCAAGGATATCGCGATGCACGTTGCGGCCAGCAAGCCCATCGCGGTGGCCGGAAGTGGCGTGCCGTCCGACCTGGTGGAAAAGGAACGGGCGATTGCCACCGCGAAAGCGGCGGAGTCGGGCAAGCCCGCGAACATCGTCGAGAAGATGGTGGAAGGATCCGTTCAGAAATTCCTCAAGGACGTGACGCTGCTCGGCCAGCCATTCGTCAAGAACGACAAGCAGACGGTGGAGCAGCTGCTGAAGTCTAAAGCCGCGTCGGTCTCGGGGTTCGCCTTTTACGTGGTGGGCGAAGGGATCGAGAAACGCCGGGACGACCTCGGGGCCGATCAGGCGCGGTAAGTGAGAGCCCCCTCCACGCAGGCAGCGCCGCAAGAGGTCCTCATGCCACAGACGCCTGCCTATAAGCGCATCCTCTTGAAGCTCAGCGGGGAAGCCTTGATGGGAGGCGACGCCTACGGCATCAATCGCGAGACCGTCGACCGGATCGTGGGCGAGGTCGCCGAGGTGGTGAATCTCGGCGTGGAGGTGGCGGTCGTCATCGGCGGCGGCAATATTTTTCGCGGGGTTGCCCCGGCGGCTTCCCACATGGACCGGGCAACCGCGGACTACATGGGAATGCTCGCGACGGTGATGAATGCGCTCGCGCTGCAGGACGCGATGCGGCGCGTGAGCCTCGTGAGCCGGGTCCAGTCCGCGCTCAATATCGAGCAGGTGGTCGAGCCCTACATACGGGGGAAGGCGATGCGCTACCTGGAGGAGGGCAAGGTGGTGATTTTCGCCGCGGGCACGGGCAATCCCTTCTTCACGACCGACACCGCGGCCGCGTTGCGCGGCATGGAGATGAACGTCGATCTCGTGCTGAAGGCAACGAAGGTCGACGGGGTCTATACCGACGATCCCAAGACCCACCGCGACGCGATGCGCTACCAGCGCCTGACGTTCGACGAGGCCATCATCAAGAACCTCAAGGTGATGGACGCCACCGCGCTGACGCTGTGCCGCGACCAGAAGCTGCTGATCAACGTATTCAGCATTTTCAAGCCGGCGGCCTTGAAGCGCGTCGTGCTGGGCGAGGACGAGGGCACTTTCCTGCATAATTAGGCCAGGGCCGCTCGAGGGAGGTGGATCATGATTGCCGACATCAGGAAGTCCGCGGAACAGAAGATGCGGAAGACGGTGGAGGCACTGAAGACGGATCTGGCGAAGATTCGCACCGGCCGCGCCCACACCGGCCTGCTCGATCACATCATGGTGGACTACTACGGCACACCGACCCCGATTCCCCAGGTGAGCAGCGTGGCTCTGATCGACGCAAGGACGATTGCCGTCAGCCCGTGGGACAAGAAGATGGCGCCGGCGATCGAGAAGGCGATACGGGATTCCGATCTGGGGCTCAACC
>Ga0209640_10000853_pt1 | contig 24609 bp, 22 predicted proteins | sample RifCSP10_1_FD_184018 | JGI IMG/M metagenome (GOLD analysis project Ga0209640, IMG submission 184018) | Soil microbial communities from Rifle, Colorado - Rifle CSP2_sed 10_1 (SPAdes) (version 2) | ecosystem: Environmental > Terrestrial > Deep subsurface > Rock core/Sediment | place: Rifle... | reverse complement strand
CAAAACGGGTGGTGAGCTGTCTGTCATGAAAGCTCCGGATTGGGTGAGATTTTGGTCACCCGAGGCATGGCGGGCGTGGAAGGGCCGCAGGGCCGCATGGCGGGACTACAGATCCGCGGTGAAGGTCGAAGGCTCTCAACCCGAGTCGGCCCGGCCGCCGCGTCCGGTTTCGCCGGGTTGGATCTCGGGGGCGCTCTTGGTGGGACTCGTTGCCATCGCTCCCGGTGGAGCGCCGTCGGAGCAGGATCTCCTGGGGACGGCGTCTGAAACCACTTTGACCCGGACGACCGTGGCCGCGACTTCAACGACAACCTCCTTCCCAAGCACCACCACGACCAATGTGGTCGTCACCACGGTCGCGACAGAAGTGTCAGACCCGCTGCTGGCGCTACCGGTTTCCAATGCCTCCGGCGATCCCGAAGGCCCGTTCCCGGATGGGGCGGAAACGGTCGCGGTGGCCTCCATCACCGACGGCGACACCATCGATGTGATCCATCGGGAGGGGACCATCGGCACTGTGCGGCTGATCGGGATCAACACTCCCGAGTCGAACGAGTGCTTCGCGAGCGAAGCGGCGGCCGCGCTCGCGGCGCTGACCCCCGTTGGGGCCACGGTGGGGATGACGGTGGACGTCTCGGACGTGGATCAGTACGGGCGGTTGCTGCGCTACTTGTGGCTAGGAGCGATGTCGGTCAACGAGGAGATGGTGCGTCGGGGAGCGGGAATCTCCCGTCGTTACCAACCGGACACTGCCATGGCGGATCGTCTCGAGGCGGCACAGCTGGAGGCCCAGGAGTCCCAGCTTGGCTTGTGGGCGCCGGACGCCTGCGGTCCGCGGGCCGAAGCGAGTCTCGATGTCGTCGGCATCGAGTATGACCCTCCAGGCAACGAGAACGACAGCCTGAACGACGAATGGGTCATGATCCGCAACGACGGAGACACCCTGGTCGACCTGACCGGTTGGACGATCAGGGACGAGTCTGCCTCGAATCGATTCGCTTTCCCCTCCGGGTTTGCCCTGGCTCCCGGCGAGTCGGTGACCATTCACTCGGGTTGTGGCCAGGACTTCGGAACCTTCCTTCATTGGTGCAGCGTCGGCGCCGCCATCTGGAACAACGACGGGGACACCGTGTTCCTGCTCGACTCCAGCGGCAACATCCACACCACCCACGCCTATGACGGGAACGGCTGAGCCGACCCCCGATCAGCGCGGCCGACCTGCAGTGGACGCCGGGCCTCCAGGGACGGGTCGAACAGAACCTTGATCTGGGGCGACAGCCCGCGAGACATCGGCTCGAGTGCGGTCACCACGATCTCGTCCAGCGGGTACACCGTTGGGGCCACCTCCGTCCAGGCTTCGGGAGCGGCGGCGATCATCTCCACGGCGCGGGGAAAGTCCGAGCCGAATGCGTGGGCCATGGTCCCGATGACTTCGAGCTCACCCATCGAGACCAGCTTGAAGTCGACAGACAATGGCTCGGGTTGATGCCCGACCACCACCAGCCGGCCATTGTCGGCCGTGAGGCCCAGGCCTCGAACCAGAGACTCGGGTCGGGCGGTGCACTCGAAGACCACATTTGGTCTCTCGAGATCGGCGAGCGCCTCCTCGAATCCGGGGTCAGAGGCGTTCAGGGTCTGCGCGGCTCCGAGCCGCGCAGCGACGGCGAGCCGTTCCGGATCCAGATCGACTGCGGTAACTGTGGCACCTGAGCGGACGGAGGCGTAGGTGATGAATGTGCCGATGCCGCCGGTGCCAAGCACAGTGACGACATCCCCCTCTGCTACCCGACCCCGGCTGGCGGCGTGAACTGCGATCGACATCGGCTGGGTGAGAGCCGCCAGGTCGGGTGTCAGCGACGAGTTGGTGACGTTGAGGGTGCAAGAGGCAGGCACGGTCACCAACTCGGCAAGCCCACCATGGGAGTGAAGGCCAACTGTCCAGTACGACTGACACATGTTCGTCCTGCCCAGACGACACGGGGGGCAGGCGCCGCAGGCGACGCCTGCCCCGACCGCCACCAGGTCGCCCTCGACGAAGCCGTCAACTCCCGAACCCACGCCAATCACCCAGCCCGAGAACTCGTGGCCGGGGATGGTCGGGCCGAGGTGACCACTGTGGGGGTGTCTGGCTTCGATCGGGAAGAAGAGGGGTTGATGTACGTACTCGCCGAGATCGGAACCACAGATCCCGACGGTGGCCACCTGCACCAGCAGCTCACCCGAGCCTGGCTTCGGCTCGACGGCGTTCTCCAACCGGACGTCGCCCGGCCCGTGATACATGACAGCTCTCAGGATCGCCTCCCCTCACCAGTACGACGGAGCCAACCCCAAAAGGTCCCCTCGCCGCCGGAGGTGTGGTACACACTATGCGGGAAACCAATGACACCACTGCAGCAACACCACCGAGACCGAGCGGATCTAGTAGGCCCCTCCCCGGACATCGTCGAGACGCGTTGCTCGTGAACGCCTCGCCGGCCCGGATCGGGTTCGTGGGCCTCGGTCGAATGGGCTCGCGAATCGCACGCAACCTCGCCGCCGAGCACCAGGTTCAGGTGTGGAATCGAACTATCTCGGTCGCCGAGGAGTGGGTTGGCGAGAATGGAGGATCGGTCGCCGACAGCCTGTCCGCACTGGCGGCCACGAGTGACTTCGTCATCACGATGCTGGCCGACGGCGATGCCTTGGAAAGGGTCTACGAGATGGCGGGTGGTCTGGCCGAGGGAGTGAGCGCGGGAACCATGGCCGTCGACATGGGCACCTCCGGCCCGGCGAGCTTCGAAAAGGTCAGGGCGATGGTCGAGGCGACCGGGGGAACCATGGTGGATGCTCCGGTTTCGGGGGCGACGGCGGCGGCTGAAGCCGCATCGCTCCTGGTGATGGTCGGCGCATCGCCTGAGGTCTACGAACGGGTAGAGCCCATCCTCCAGTCGGTGGGTAACCCGGTTCACGTCGGGCCCACGGGCTCGGCCGCGGTCCTCAAGCTCGCGGTCAACTCTGTGCTCTACGGTCTCAACCAGGCGGTGGCCGAAGCGGTGGCCCTGGCCGAGGGCTCGGGAGTGTCGCCCGAGACAACTCTCGATGTTCTGGCGGCGGGAGCGGCCGGCGCGCCGATGCTCACCTATCGCCGGGAGCAGTATCTCCATCCTGAACAGGCCCCGGTCACCTTCACCGTCGATCTTGCCCGCAAAGACCTGGTCCTGGCCCTGGAGCAAGCACGAAGAGCCGGTGCTTCGTCGGGTCAGCTGGAGCGGACGCTGGAGTTGATGGAAGATCTGATCGCACAGGGCTTTGGATCTGAGGATATGGGCTACGTGGTGGAGGCGAACCGTCGCAAGACCTGAGCGACGCCGTTTGGCTGTCAGAGCGGAGCGAACAGGTCTACCGCGTTACCGTCGGGGTCGTGGATCGTGGCGTAGCGCTGACCCCAAGGCGCGTCGAAAGGTGGCAGGTGGCCGTTGCCTCCTGCCGTCACCAGCTCCTGAAAGAGCCGATCCACCTCGGCCGCATTGTCGCAAAGGAAGGCGAGAGCAGTGCGAGGGCTTCCTCCCGTCGGCGGTTGCCAATCCGAGAAGGACATGACGCTGGCCTCGGTGTCGAGCATCACCCGGAGCCCACCGGGGCCGACCGCTTCGGCATGAACTTCATCGACGGCGTCGGCCGGGAACACCAGTCCTACGCGGCGGTAGAAGTCGATCGCCCGGTTCATGTCCGAGACGATCACACCGATGGCGTCGAGACGGGGCATTGGCTCCGAGTCTAAGCCGAGCGTGGGTTGCTCATGCCGGCCAGATCTTGCGGCCGCCACCGGGGGGCACCAGCCGGTCGACTGCCTCTCGCTCCTCGCTGGTGAGCAGGGGCAGGACGGCAGCCGAGGAGTTCGCCTCCGACTGAGCCCGATCGCGGGCTCCAGGGATGACTGTGCTCAATGCGGGGTGGCTTCGCACGAAGCGAAGAGCGAACTGTGACATGCTCTGACCCGCGGGCACCACCGCGCGCAGCCGTTCCACCACGCCGAGGTCCTCGAGGAACTGCTCGTTCTGCGCCGGGTCTTCGATCCACGCCCTTCTGAAGTCGCCTTCGGGGAAAGTGTCGGAGGCGCTGTATTTGTCAGCGAGCAAACCCATGGCCAGCGGGCCGCGGACGATGACCCCGATCCCGTTGGCCGGGCAGTAGGGGAGGATGTCGGCCTCCGCGGTCCGGTTGAGGATGCTGTAGTCGATCTGGAGCAGGTCGCAGTCACCGTCGACGTTGAATCGCTCCAGGAGCGAGTAGTCGCTGGTGCTCACCCCCCAAGCCCCAACCTTGCCTTGCTCTTTCAGCTTGCGAAATCCTTCGATGAAGACCGCGGTGTTGGGCTCGAGGTAGCCGATGTGGCATTGGATCGCCTCGACCCGGTCGGTCCCGAGCCGGCGTAGCGACTCCTCCACACCGGCGATCAGCTTGTCGACCGTGTCGTATTGGCTGCGGCGCGCCTCGTGGTCGAAATTGACCCAGCCGATCTTGGTCGCCACCACAAACCGGTCTCGCCGACCGCCCATCGCCTGTCCCAGGAGCTCTTCTGAGTGCCCTCCCCCATAGATATCGGCGGTGTCGAAGAACGTCACACCTGCGTCGAGAGCAGCTTCGATAGCGTCGAGGCTGGCGCGATCCTCGCCCGGCCCCCATTCGCTGCCTGGCACCGCCCACAGACCGAGGCCGACCTCGGACACTTCGATCCCGCTTCTGGTCCCGAGGGGTCGTGAGTTCATGCTGATGCTCCCTGACTGATGAAATCCCACGGTAGGCGAGAAGTTCCGGGGTCAGCCCCTCGATGCCTTCCACGCCTCGACCTGGCGTGCGACTGCCGCCGAGTCGAACCAGGTGTTCTCGTAGGCGATCAGACCGTCGCGGATTTGGAACAGGTGAAGGATCCTGATCTCGACCGGCGCGCCCTCCCCGGCGATCCCGGCCCACTCGCCCTCCACATGGCCGGTGACATCGGACTCGTCGACCACCCACTGGCCATCCTCGGAGGTGAAGCGACGGGTAGACACGAAGTTGACGTCGGGGATGGCGGCGATGATGTCTGTGTAGACCGCTCCCACCGCCTCCTTGCCGCGCACCGGGCTGAGGGGGTGGGTGACGTCGTCCCACACGATGTCGTCGGTGTAGGTGGCCAGCGTGCCAGGAACGTCATGGGCGTTCTCGGCGGCGAAATGCTGATCGACGATGTCCATTGGTGCTCCTCTCGAATCGAGCCGGCATCATATGAATCGAAATCCGAGCCGTCTCGAGAACTGTGACTGACAGGCGTATGCGACGAAAGCGCCCAGATCGCATGTAGGTGAAGGTTTTTCGGGGACAGTGCCGCTGTCGCATTCTTCCCAACGTGTTCCAGGGAGCTAAGCGGCATCGAACTGCAGCAACGCCACAAGGATGCCGACGACCAGTCCGGGAATGCCAGCGACAGCGGCTCTACGGTACGAATTCATGAGCCACTGTCGCCAGCCGCAGATAGCTCCGGTCGCTATTCCGAGTGGAACGGCCCAGATCAGTGCGAAACCTACGATCCACACATCGGTGGGGAACAGCCACCTTACGATCTGGACCAGGAACTCACCCGGCAACCCGGCGACCAGGCCCCCGGCTACCCCTACCACAGCGCCCCTCATGGTTCGGCCGAGCGTCGAGTTCATCTGAAAGTCTCCGCCTTCAGGCTGCGATGGTAGGGACCCAGAATGCGACGTTGTCAGTTCCGAGTTGTGGTAGTTCTCCTCAGCTACAACCGGTGGTGTCCCCGCAGGTGAGGCAGACGTAGCACGACCCGTTCCTGATCGTCATGTGGCCGCAGTTGGAGCACACCGGGGCGTCGCCCATGTTCTCCTTCAGGGCCGAGTCGACTAGAGCGGCGCTGCCGGCGACCACGGTCGCCTTCTCCTCGATGGCGACACCCCCCTCGACGCGCTCGCTCCGCTCGCTGGCGTCGGTCCCCCCGCTGCGCAGTGGGACATCGCTGCGCCCATTCGGGGCGTCGACGAAGGCGGCGGCCGCCTTGAGCGCGTCCACGTCGGTCTCGGCGACTGCGTCGGTGAGGTCGAGCTGGACTCCGGCCTCGATGGCGAGACCGTTGGGCGGCTCAGGCAGCTCCATGTCACGGTTGGGTGGCACCTGGGCCAGCTCGTCGCGTTCGAGATACTCCACGCCCAGGGCCCGGAACACGTAGTCGACAATCGAGTTGGCCATCTTGATGTTTTGATGGCCTTCGACCATGCCTCTCGGCTCGAAGGTCTGGAAGGTGAAGGTGTCGACGTACTCCTCCAACGGCACCCCATACTGGAGCCCCTTGGACACAGCGATGGCGAAACAGGAGAGAATGCCCTTGAGGGTCGCCCCTTCCTTGGCCAGGTCGATGAAGATCTCGCCCAGGGTGCCGTCCTCGTACTCGCCGGTGCGCAGGAACACCTTGTGGCCACCGATCCGCGCCTCCTGGTTGTACCCGGCCCGACGAGCCGGCAACAGGAAGCGGGGCGGCTTCATGCCCTGGCGGTAGGCCTGGGTCGGGGAGATCCCCGCCGGCAGGTTGCCCCAGTGGATCGCCTTCTCCGCTTCGACAGCGGCGGTGATCGCAGGCGCCTCGTCTTCGCTCTCCTCACCCTCGTCCGAGGTCGAGTTGAGCGGCTGGGCGGCCTTGGAGCCGTCCCGGTAGAGGGCCATTGCCTTGAGACCCCACTCCCACGACATCCGGTAGGACTCTTCGATGTCCTCGACGGTGATCTCGTGGGGCATGTTGATCGTCTTACTGATCGCCCCGGAGATGAACGGTTGGGCCGCGGCCATCATCTTGATGTGCCCGTAGTGATGGATGAACCGCTTCCCGTACTTGCCGTTCTTGTTGGCGGTGTCGAAGACGGAGAGATGCTCGTCCTTGATATGGGGCGCACCCTCAATGGTCTGGCGGCCACATATGTGATCGTTGGCCTCGTTGATCTCCTTCGCGCTGAACCCGAGCGCCTTGAGCAGGTTGAACTCCCACCCGGTGTACTCGTCCACGCCATACCCGAGCCGCTGCAGAGTCTCCTCACCGAAGGTGAACACGTTGAATGCGTGCCGTAGCTCGAAGATCGAGGGCAGCGCCTTCTCCACTTTGTCCAGGTCGTCGTCGGTGAACCCCTTGGCGGCCAGGGTCTCCCGGTTGATGTGAGGCGCACCATCGAGTGAGCTGGTGCCCACGATGTACTCGATGATGTCCTTGATCTGGTCCGGGTAGTAGCGCAGGTGCTTCAGGGCGGGCGTCACCGACTGGTTGGCGATCTTGAAGTACCCGCCTCCGGCCAGCTTCTTGAACTTGACCAGGGCGAAGTCGGGCTCGACCCCGGTGGTATCACAATCCATCAAGAGGCCGATGGTGTTGTGCGACACGAAACCATTGGCCACGTAGGTGACGTTGTCCGGAACCGAAAGGTCGTAGGTCATCTCCTCGTCCCCAAGTTCGGCCGAGGCGACTCGGTCGTAGAAGTAGCCGAGGAGACGACCGAGTTCGACGTCACCGGTGCGGTCAAACAGCTCCCTCGCCGAACGACGCGACACCAGACCGAGCCGGCTCATCGAGAGCAGCATCGTCTTGCGGAGATGGTCGTTCCCCGGGGCCAGCCGATCGATCATCTGTCGTGTCACCGGCACGTAATCCATGCGGGCCGCCTGACGGACCTCGGACGTCCTCATCGCGCTCTGTTTGCGACCGCTCATGAATCCGACTCGCTCGTTCCACAAGCGGCCGTAGGACAGGTTGAGCACCCGAAGCACTGCCAGCGGTGAGTTGCCCCACCCGGTCGTGTCGAATTTGCGGGTGGCGGGGATGCCGAGGGCGAGCAGAAGCGTCTGCACCTCGTGGGAGAACTCGACAGAGGTCGTCGACCAGCTCGGGTATCCACGCATCACGGTCCCGTCGGCCTCGAAGAGGCCCCTGAGGAACGCCGAGTAAACCTCGGGATCGTTGCTGTGGAGCACGGCATCTGGAATGTGCGGATGCCACCCTTTCCCGGAGTGCCCTTCGTTCGGCGAGTGCTTGGCGAACCCAGACGCCTCCCACCACAGCGTCAGCGGGACCGAGTGGAACGCGACCTCGGTGTGCCCAGTCTGCTCGGAGAGATGAGCCTCTAACCCGAATAGCTCCTTGCCGAGATGGGAGAGACGCTCGACCACGTCGAAATCTTCCGCAGCCACGGCGAGGCGGATTCCTTTGGCGTGGAGCGATCCGTCACCCATGAAGTAGCCGACAAACTCGGCCAGCTGGGGTGTGAGAGTGCGCGGGACACGCGTCGAGAAGTCGCCGTTCCAGTGCATCTCGCCGAGCGGCGGGAGCTGCACGACCTGCGGCTCGCCGATCAGTTGCCCGAGCTGGAGCGGCACCAGGTCGTCAGCGGCGATCTCGCCAAACCGCTTCCAGGCCCAGTTGCCGTCGGACGCGACGACCTTCACGCGGTGGGTCGGGGTTCCCTGGATGCGGTAGCCACGGGCCGTCTCAACCGTCACCACCGGCTCCACTCCGTTGATGTAGAACTTGGTCGCTTTCCGGGTGCCTTCGTCGGTGGCGACGTCGATCCCGAGGTCCTGCCATTCGCGCCCGTTCGGGTCACCGAGGGAGCGGAGCCGGACCAGGCCACGCTCGGTCGGGATCAGCGAGCCTCCAACGAGGCAGCCTGTCGGGGCGATGACGCTCGCCTGGCCGTTGCGGTAACCGTGCTTCTCTCCCTGCTCCAACGCCAGGTCCCACGAGTTTCTCGCCGCGGCGAGCATGTTCAGCGGGCAGACGTCTGGATCGATCACCATCACCTTGTGGCTGACGCCTTCGTAGTCGGTCTCGCCGTAGGCGGCACGACGATGGTTACGGATCACCCGCAGCATCGACTCCCGGTTCTCGGCGAACCTCGGGAATGGTCCCACCACCCCGGCCATCTCCGCCGAGGTTGCGTAGGAGTACCCGGTGAGGATCGCGGTGAGCGCCCCGCTTATGGCCCGACCCTGGTCGGAGTCGTAGGCGATTCCCTGTCGCATCAGCAACGATCCGAGGTTGGCGTACCCCAAGCCCAGGGTGCGGTAGTCGTACGACCCCTGTGCGATCTCCGGTGAGGGGAAGTGAGCCATCGCCACCGAGATCTCGAGGACGATGGTCCAGAGCCGGATCGCATGCTGGTAGGCCTCGACGTCGAAGACCCCGGCTTCGTCGTCGTGGAACTTGACCAGGTTGATCGATGCGAGGTTGCAGGCGGTGTCGTCGAGGAACATGTATTCGCTGCACGGGTTAGATGCCCGGATCCGTCCCCCGGCCGGGCTGGTGTGCCATTCGTTGACGGTGGTGTCGAACTGGAGACCGGGATCGGCGCAAGCCCAGGCTGCCTCGGCGATCTGGTTCCACAGGTCACGGGCCTTGACCGTCTTGCGCACGGAGCCGTCGGTGCGGTTGATCAAGTCCCAGTCGACGTCTTCAAGCACGCTCTGGACGAAGTCGTTGGTAATCCGGACCGAGTTGTTCGAGTTCTGCCCTGAGACTGTTGCGTAGGCGTCACCGTTGAAGTCGGCGGGGAGGCCACCGTGGTTGATCAGGACCCGCGCCTTGTCCTCCTCGACCTTCTTCCAGTCGATGAACCTCTCGATGTCGGGATGGTCGACGTCGAGGATGACCATCTTGGCGGCTCGTCGCGTGGTGCCTCCGGACTTGATGGCGCCGGCGGCCCGGTCGCCGATCTTGAGGAACGACATCACGCCCGAGGACTTGCCTCCACCGGAGAGACGCTCATTCTCGCCCCGGATTTGGCTGAAGTTGGACCCGGCGCCGGAGCCGAACTTGAAGATGCGAGCCTCCCGAACCCAGAGGTCCATGATCCCGCCAGGGTTCACCAGGTCGTCCCTCACCCCGAGTATGAAACACGCGTGGGGTGCGGGACGGCTGTAGGAGTCGGGTGAGGCCTTGAGCTCTTCGTCCTCGCCGTCGACGTACCAGAAGCCCTGGGCGGGGCCGGTCAGCCCGTAGGCCCAGTTGAGACCGGTGTTGAACCATTGCGGGGAGTTGGGAGCAGCCATCTGGTTAGCCAGCATGTACTTGAGCTCGTCTTCGAAAGCGTCAGCGTCGTCGGTCGTGGCGAAGTAGCCCTCCTTCTCACCCCAGTGACGCCAGGTGCCGGCGAGACGGTTGAACACCTGCTTGGCCGAGCGCTCCGGGCCGAGAACCGGCTGGCCCGACTCGTCGAGAATTTGGTTCCCCTCGTCGTCGAACTCGGGGACACCTGCCTTGCGGAAATACTTGGACACCATGATGTCTGCGGCGACCTGGCTCCACCCCGCCGGGATCTCGGCGTCGGTCATCTCGAAGACGGTCGAGCCGTCCGGGTTGGTGATCCGAGAATCGCGACGAGACCACTCGATCTTGTTGTAGGCGTCCGTGCCGGCCTCGGTGAAGCGACGGGTGATCCGCAGGCCTTTGCTCATGAAATGTGCCTCCTCGCACTGGGCTCGCTCCGGTTGGCCACCAGGGGAGCGATGTCCGTATTACCAAGCCCTACCACTAGATATGGTGGTTGCGGCGACAGCAGCCACGACATCTTGTAGAGACATCAGCACTGTAATTACATACGTGTCATTGGTCAAGCATTATGGTATTCGACGGCCGAAGACCTGCCGAGAGCGCGAAAAACACCACTGTCGGCCGGAGAAGTGAACGCCTCGATCAGCGCTCGGGGAAGTGAGGAGCACCCTAGGTCGGGGACCTCGGCAGAGGTGCAGGGAAGGCAGAAGAGATTTCGCGATCACCCGGGCCGGTTGCGATGAACCGGCCCGGATGACGGGGTACTAGACGACTCTTCGACCGCGGTACCCGGTGAAGGCACTGATGAGCAGAAGCACTACGGCGATGATGAGAACCCATCGGAGCGCCTCGACGAACAGTCCGACTCCACCCAGTAGCAGGGCCAGTATCAGAATCAACAGAGCGGCGTTCACGCTTGCCTCCTTTCTTGAATTGCAGGTCTCTTACCCGTCATGCTGTGGGGCAAACCAGGAAGTGTTTCCGGGGCGGGGTCCCGTGATTGGCTCACAATGCCGACCAGATCAGCCGGATCGAGGCCAGGGCGAGGATGACGAGCACCACCTTGCGAAACGTGCCATGCGACAGGCTGTCCCCAACCCGCATCGCCGGTCCTAAGGCGACCAGAGCCGGGATGGTGGCGATCGCTCCCGCGATCAACCGCTCCCGGTTGTACCCCCCGAAGGCGGCGAGAGATGCGAATTGCACCAGGCCCAACACCTGGAACGGCACTGTCACCGCGAGGACGAACGCCGTCCGTTGCACGTTGAGCGAATGGACGTAGGTGGCGATGACCGGTCCCGAGGCGCCGGTGCCTCCTTGGAGAATCCCGCCTAGCAACCCGACCGGGGCCGAGAGTCGGCGCGCCCATCTGTCGCTTAGTTGGAAATCCTCCTTGGTCAGCGACCAGACGATGTAGCTGATCACGATGAACGCGAGCACGATGGACATCACCCGCTCGTCGAGATTGATCAGGATCCAGGCACCGATCACTGTCCCCACCGCTCCCGCCACCAGCAAGGGCCAGAGGAACCAGGCAACCTCTCGAACCGAACCACGGGTCTGCCACAGAAGCCAGGTGTTGGCCACCAGGGTCGGGATTGCGACCACGGTCACTGCGAACTCGAGCCCGGTGAAGCCGGCCATCACTGGGACGATGAGCAACGGGGCGCCGATCCCGGTGACGCCCTTGGCGAAGAAGCCGAGCAGGACAGCGACGACGATGATCACGATCTCGACGGCGCCCAGGCTCACGCCTCTCTACAGCCCCGTCTGGTCCCACCAGTAGCGGATCATGAGCGCGGCCTCGGGCCCTGCGTCGTCCTGCCAGTAGTGACCGGCATGACGAAGCTCGTAGGTGGTGCGGTTGGAGAGGATCGACTCCCACCGCCTCTTCTCCGTGCCTCGGAACGCCGGGTCCTGGTCGGCCCAGAACAAGAGCGTTGGCTTGTCCGCGATCTGCCCAAGCCGCTCTTCGATCGATTTTAGGAACTCGGCCGAACCGGTCAGTTCACGGGGGAACACCCGGACCGGGAGACGCGACTCCTGATCGGGGAAGGGACCCCGCCACATGGCCATCTCTCGCCCTGTGGGGCTCCGCCTACGCATGGCGCGACGCACGAACACATTCACGAAGACGTTGGCCCGGTCGACCAGGAACTCACCGGTCCTTCCCTCGCCGAGGGCTGCCGAGAAGCGCTGGGTGGCGTTGTCGGTGCGGGGCCAGGCCCAGGTGTTGCCGATGATCATCGCCTTGACCCGATCCTGACGCTCCAGGGCGGCAGCGAGACCGATTGGACCTCCCCAATCCTGCATCACCGGAGTGAAGTCTCTCAGGTCCAAGGCGTCGATGAACCCGCCGAGGATGGTGGCGTGCTCGGCGGGGGTGTACCCGTAGCCTTCGGCTGCCCGGGACAACCCGAAGCCCGGGTAGTCGATTGCGATGCAGCGAAACCGGTCGGAGAGATAAGGGACCATCCTTCGATAGAGGAAGGACCAGGTCGGATTGCCGTGAAGCATCAGAAGCGTCGGTCCCTCGCCCTCGTCGAGGTAGTGGACCACGGTGGAGTCGATCTCCTGCCAATGGCTCTCAAAGGGGTATTGGTCGGCGAGGAACCAGTCGGGTCTTTCCACGAGTGACAACGGTAGTGCCGCCGTAGGGCTCCAATAAAGCCGCAGGCCTCCAATAAAGACGAGCGGCAGAAGACCCCGCCCCGCAGGATGAGGTCTTCTGACTATCCGCTCAGGTCTGGCGATCCGCCCGTCCCAGCGAGCCGATCACGACTGCGAATCCGACTACCACCAGCGCCAGCGGTGCCACGAACCGAAGATCCCCGATTCGAAGCGTCCACACTTCCATCGCCTCCAGCATGAAGGCGATTCCTATGCCGAGGTAGATGATTCCTGCGAGCAGGGTGCCTTTGTGAAGTCTCATCTTTCCACCGTGATGTTTCCGGCTGCCACATCGAGGTCGAGTGTCAGCCTCACCGTGGCGGATTCGAATCCGTCACTGGTGTAGGTGCGGTTGACCGAGAGGCCGTCCGCCGTTTCGCCAAACAGGTCGACCTGGCCGGCGCCGGCCGAGGCATCGATGTCCACCGGCACATCCGGCGGCAGGAGGATCCTCAACTCCCCGGCTCCGACCGTGGCGTCTATCTCCGCCGACTCCGTCATCGCCAGGTCCCTCAGATCGAGGCTGAGCTCCCCGACACCGACGTCGTAACGCGAAGCGAGGTCGTCTTGGTCGGTGACCAGGATGTTCCGCTCTCCGATCCCTCCATGGAACGCGTCGGGCGGTGCCGCCGCGAGCGCAAGGGCAGCAATGGTCACGAAGACCCCCGCCACCACAAGACCCCCGTGGGGCCCGTCAAACGCGCCGATGATCAACGCGAGGCCGATCACCGCAAGCACAGCGGGCAGAATGAGCGCGGCCCGCACGTCGATCACGTCGATGGCATCGAACAGCCAGAGTCCGCCGAGGACCACCAGGATGGCCCCGGTCACGACGGCCCCGTAAGGCCGGCGCCTCGGCGCTGGGACCGTTTCGGCCGCTGGTCTCTCGAGTGTGTCAGTTGTGCTCACGGCGACTCCCCAAGTAGAGCAGTCCGACACCGCCGGCGATGACAGCCATGGGCCACATCACCCGGTCGAACCACGGCACGATCGTGTTGACCAAGAGGATCAACCCGATGCCGACGAGGGCGACTCCGGCCACCAGGGGGCCTTGGGCCCCAATGTCCGTTGCAGGCCCTTCCAGGCTCTCTCCCGGGCCGGCTGCCGGGATGATGAGCCACGAGATCAGGTAGATCAGGATGCCGGCGCCACCCGCCACGGTGACGACCACAAAACCCAACCTGAACCACACAGGATCCGTGTTGAAATAGCGGCCCAACCCGCCACAGACACCGGCGATCATGCGATCTTCGGTGCTCCGGCGCAACCGTGCCTGGTGGGCACGGTCTTCGACGGCAGGTAGGCCCGTTTCTAGCTGCGTCATACGCAACCTCCTTCTAAGGCCGACCATGCCTTCGGCACCACTGGGCGACCAGAGGCGAAAGTCATCGTTGGCCAGGATTCGGTCGGATCAGGCGGGGACTGGCGCCGCGTCGAGCACCAGGGCGGCGGCGTCGAACGGATTCATCTGACGCGCGTCGTCACGGGCTCCCTGCAACGTGTGATCGTCGATGGAATCGGCCATGGCCGACAGGCTGTCGAACAGCCACATGACCAAAGGCCAGGGATGCAGGCCGATCCGTGCCCGTACCTCCTCGGCCGCGCCAAGGGCGATCATCCCCAGGTCGGCCCGACTTTCAGCGAAGGACAGCGATGCAGCTGCTTCCAGCGCGTAACAGAGCCCTTCTCGATAGTTCATGCTCCGGAACACGTCGAATCCCCGGCGCAGGGCTTCCCGCGCCTCGGGCAACCGCCCGGCGGAGACATAGGTGAATCCCAGCTGCGCCTCGGCGAGCCCGATCAGCGCACCGTTGCCCAGGGCGAATCCAAGGGCTCGCGTCTCCAGCTGATATGCCTCCGCGGCCGCTATGTCGCCCGTCGAGCCGGCGAGGATCCCCAGAGCGACCAGGGCATAGCCCTCACCCCAGCGATCACCGAAGCCACGGAATCGGGACAAGGAGACCTCGAGTCGGTCCCTGGTCAGCTCTGGGTCGCCACCAAAGGCGGGGATGAGAAGGGTGGAGAGAAAGTCGGCCCAATTGTGACAGTCGATGTCACCGTTTTCCTCGAGCCTGGTCAATGCCCGGTCGATCGCCTCCTCGGCTTGCTCGTAGCTGCCGGTCTCATAAGCGATGCCGCCACGCAGCCACCAATATCTGCCGCTGAGTGCAGGGTCGAGGTTCTCCGGCGTCGCAATCGCATCCAACCACCGCCATCCGTCCGCCAAGTGGTTGCCAATCCAAAGGAAGACCCACATCCCGTAGGTCAACCGGACGATTCCGGCTTCATCACCCCGTGAGACGAGCCAGTCGGCGGCAACGTCGATGTTGTTCCAATCAGCGGCCAATCGAGCCGCCACCTCTGACTGCTTCACGCCGCGCAGGTCGTGGACCGATGCCTCCGCGGTCTGCAAGAAGTAGTTGGCGTGACGGTCCTTCACCATCTCGTATTCGCCCGATTCGTGGAGTCTGCGAAGCCCGAACTCACGGATCGGGGCCAACATGCGGAGACGCCCCTCTCCTCCGTGGGCAGGGAGGACCAGGCTGTTCTCCACCAGGGCCATCAGTTGGTCAACGGCATCGCCGCTCTCCACCGCCACCTCTTGGGCTGACTCCACAGTGAACCCGCCGCTGAAGACACAAAGCCGGGCGAAGAGAGTCCGTTCTTCACGGGTCAGCAACTGATAGCTCCAGTCGATGGCGGCATCCAGTGTCCGCTGACGACGAGGCACGTCGGCGGCGCCTGCCCCGAGCGCATCGAGCGAGCTGGTGAGACGATCACAGAGTGCTCTCGGGCTGAGCATGCGAAGCCGGGCGGCAGCCAGCTCGATGGCGAGAGGGAGACCGTCGACCATACGAACGATGGAGGCCACGGGTGAAGCGTTGGCTTCGTCCAAGGAAAAGCCAGGGATCACGGTGAGTGCCCGGTCGACAAAGAGACGGACCGCATCCGAAGCCGAGACCGCTTCGGGCCGGTTCGAGCCGGTCGCCGGCAGACCGAGCGGGTCGAGGGTGTACTCGTATTCACTCGAGATACGGACGGGGACACGACTGGTGACGAGGATCTTGAGCCCGGGGCACCTTCCGAGAAGGGCGCCTACGCTGGTACCGCCGTCCACGACGTGCTCGAAGTTGTCCAGGACCAGGAGCACCTGCTGATCGCGGAATTCGCTGCTCAAGGCATCGATTGCCTCTCCTTCGATCGGGATGCCTGCTGCTTCACCGACGGCAAGCATCACCTGGGAAGCGTCGGTGAGGGGCGCCAGGTTCACGAAATAGACCCCGTCGGGGAACGCCGGAGACTGCTCTTCGGCCACCGCGACAGCGAGACGGGTCTTGCCGATGCCACCAGGCCCGGTGAGGGTGACGAGCCGCACCTGGGGTCGACTCAACATGTCGACCACCTCTTTCAGCTCACGGTCACGCCCTACAAGACCGCTCGTCGGCGAGGGGAGACGGATCTGGACGGTGGATCGGGCACGCGGCGAGGGAAAGTCCTTCCTGAGACCGGGTGCTTCGATCTGGTACAGCCGCTCGGCTCGCGACAGGCCCTTTAGGGCGAAGGAACCGAGCTCCTTCACCTGCCAGCCGGCGTCGACGATCGACTCGTCCGCCAACTCCCGGACGGTCGAGGAGACCACGATCTGCCCACCATGAGCGGACGAGGCAACACGCGAGGCACGATGGACGTCGAGCCCGACGTACCCTCCCGACCCGATGCGTGCGGTGCCGGTGTGCAGACCGATCCTGGCGCGTACCGGCACCGACTGTGGCCAGGACCAGGCGGCGATGTCGGTCTGGATCTTGACCGCAGCCCTAACACCCTCGAAGGCATCACTGAATACCGTCATGATTCGCTCGCCCTCGATGTCGACCACGGTCCCGCCGTGTGCCGCGGTGGCGTGGTCGATGATCTCGTGATATCCGGACAACACCTCGGCGTAGCCGCCCCCGAGTTGCTCCACAAGCCGGGTCGACCCTGCGATGTCTCCGAACATGAAGGTGAGGGTGCCCGTCGGGAGCGAGGTGGGATCTGCCTCGCCAGTTACGAATCGATCTGACATCAGGGACGCCAGGTCGTCGACCAGCATCTCGGCCAGATCGCCCGGTGACTCGAAACTGCGAGTCGTCACCCCCTCTTCGATCAACCGGTCCAAGAACCCGGCAAGTCTCGGGTCGCGGGCGGAGGCCGGGTCCTTGACATACACCAGCCGGGGCAAGCCACGACCTCGGTCGTACTCTTCCTCCAGCGGGGAGACCGTGGACCCCTCAGACGCGAATCCATAGGACTGCCAGTAGATGCCGACAAAGATGTCGGACGCCTCGAGGGGCGCGGCGCGCTCACCCGGTTGGGCGCCCAGGTCGACTCCTGCCGGCTCGAGACGCAGTGTCCTGATCGCCGACTTGGCGGCGTCACGCTCCGGGGCGAGCTCACCGAGAGTGGAAGAGACGAAGACCCGGAGTCGCTGGTCGCGCGGGTCGTGACCCGTCCCCGAGCGGGGCTGGTTCTCCCCGCCAACCTCCAGGTTCAGCGCCACGCGCGGCACGGTACTTGCCTGCGACAGCTGCGCCAACGCCTGGGGTTTCCTCACGCGATCATGCCCCGTGGGGGTAAAAACTGACCGGTATGTCTCGATAGTCGCCGTGCGAGGCCGGGTAGTATCTGACTTCTTCCTCTAGCGGTCCTTCGACCCTGGTCGTCTAATGACAGAGACTGCTGGGAGGCGGACGTGGGTTATGCGGATCGTATGAACACGGGTGGGCTGGGTATGGCATATGCAACCCGTCCCGGGACCAAAGCCGACGGGTTCTCGATGTTCAGTTGGATATCGGTGGGTGTCGTGGTGATGATCTGGGTGGCATTTGCGGTGGCGGCGGCAGCCGCGCCGAGTGCACTGACCCAGGTATGGGCATTCGTCGATGGGTTACCTCTGCTGGCGAAGATGGTGGTCTGGGTCGTGGGGCTCCCGTGGCTGGTGGGGATTGCCGTTTGGCACGGGTCCGGTCCCGATCTGGTTCGGCTCGGCGTGCTCGCCGGGCTGGCTCTCGCCAGTGTTTGGACCTTCTACCCGACGTCTAGCCGCTGAGCCTCATCGTGCCGGGTGTTGCCAGGGTCGACGTGGACTTCTGGCGAGATGATCAGCCGGGGCAGGAAGAACTGGACCAGAGGGCCGATGGCCAGTGCGAAGACGATTGTCCCGATCCCGAACGTGCCACCCAAGAGCCAACCGATGGTAAGCACGGAGATCTCGATGAGGGCTCGGGTGAGTCTGATCGACGGCCCTCTCTTGGCGATGCCCGTCATCAACCCGTCGCGCGGCCCGGGCCCCAGGTTGGCCCCGATATAGAGGCCAGAGGCGGCGCCGATCAGGGTGATGCCGCCTAACAGCATCACCCAGGCCGTCGGGGTGGTGGTCGCCTCGGGCACGACAAATCGCGGTCAGGTCGAGCACCAGGCCGATGATCACCGCGTTGAGCAGCGTGCCCAACCCGTAGCGTTCGCGCAACGGCAGCCAAAGCACCAGGACCAGGACCGACACGATGATCGACCAGACACCCACGGTCAGGCCGAACCCTCGGGAGAGGCCCTGGTGGAGGACATCCCAAGGAGGCACCCCGAGTCTCGATTGCAGCATCAGCCCGATTCCGACCCCGAACAGCACCAGACCCACCACCAGGTGCGCCACACGCCGGGGGAGGCGCTCACCCTGCACCGGGATCAGGTACCTGTTCATAACCTTGCCTTCATCTCGGTTCGGGGTCGCAGAGCAAGATAAACGGCGATCGTCTGCAAAGTCTGCCGGTGGCGACGGATGAAGGGATCGAGGCCATTAGCTTGTCCCCATGCGACGAGCTGAGATTCTCAAATGAACAGCAGCCAGACAGATCAGGGCCTCTATGACTACGCCGTGAGAGAGCCGCGTTTACCGGCCCCTGAGAACCGCGACAACGATCGCCTGGACATCCCGATCGAGCAGCGTCTCGAGATCTACGAGACCCAGCAATTGCTGCGTCAGTTCGAGAAGCGGGCATACGACCTCTTCATGCAGAACCTGGTCAAAGGGACTTCGCATCTGTCACTCGGCATGGAGGCCGTGGCCACCGGTTTCGGCCAGGCGATGCGCTTCGGCGACTACAGCTTCGCCACCTATCGAGGCCACGCCCACACATTGGCCCGCGGTGCCGAGCCCGGACCGGTTCTCGCCGAGTTGCTGGGGAGGGAGAACGGGATCCTGAAGGGCAAAGGCGGGTCGATGCACCTGACTTCGGTGGAGCACGGGATGATGGGCTCCTACGCCATCATCGGCGCCCATCTGACCATCGCCAACGGCGCTGCCTGGTCGGCTCAGATGCGGGGCAGTGGTCAGGTGGCGGTCTGCTTCTTCGGCGATGGGACCACCAACATCGGCGCCTTCCACGAGGCGCTCAACCTTGCCGTCGTCTGGGCCCTTCCGGTGGTGTTCGTTTGCGAGAACAACCTGTACATGGAGTACACGCCGATCGACCTCATCACCGCGGTGGCCAACCCTGCGGCCGACCGCGCCGGTGCCTACGGTCTCGAGAGCATCATCGTCGACGGTAACGATGCCGATGCGGTCTACCAGGTGGCCAAAACCGTCGTCGAGCGTGCCAGACACGGCGGGGGGCCGGCCCTGGTCGAAGCCCAGACCTATCGAGAACAGGGACACAGTCGCGCCGATCCCGCCAAATACCGGCCACCGGCCGAGGTCGAGGCGTGGAAGGCGCGCGATCCGATTCCGATGTACCACGAGCGGTTGCTCCGATTGGGTGTGCCGGAGGGTGATCTGAGCTCGATCCAACAAGACGTCGCCCGACGAGTCGACGAAGCAACCGAGTTTGCCAAGGGCGGTCGTGAGCCTGGCGCCGAGCACCTGATGACGGACGTATGGGCTGATGGAGGGTCGGCATGGCGGAACTGACATATCGGTCCGCGGTCGCCCATGGCATCGCTCAAGAGATGCGACGCGATCCCAACCTGGTGATGCTCGGTGAGGACATCGCAACCGCTGGTGGTGTCTTCAAGACGACCGTGGGCCTGCTCGACGAATTCGGCCCCAGCCGGATCCGGGACACGCCGATATCGGAACAGGCCATCCTGGGAGCGGCGATGGGCGCGGCGATGACCGGGGTGCCGGTGATCGCCGAGATCATGTTCTCAGACTTCATCGCCGTATGCTTTGACCTCCTCGCCAACGAGATGGCGAAGTCGCGCTATATGACCGGCGGCCAGGTGAGCGTGCCGGTGGTGGTCCGCACCGCCAACGGTGGTGGTTCCCGGTTCGGGGCCCAACACTCCCAGAGCGTCGAGAACTGGGTGATGATGATCCCCGGTCTCAAGGTGGTTGCCCCTTCCACCCCGGTCGATGTGGTCGGGTTGATGGCTGCGGCGATCCGGGACCCCGACCCTGTTGTGTTCTTCGAGCACAAGTCGCTTCTCGCGGTCAAGGGAGAAGTACCCGACGGCGAAGTGGTCGACGAGCTCGGGGTGGCCAGGGTGGTCCGTGAAGGAACGGATTGCACCATTGTCGCCCTCGCCCTGATGGTCCCGCGTGCCCTGGAAGCTGCGAACAAGCTGGCAGACCAGGGAATCTCCGCGGAGGTGATCGACGTTCGGTCCCTGGTTCCCCTCGACACCAAGACCATCCTCGATTCGGTCACCAAGACCGGCAGGCTGTACACGGTTGAGGAGAACCCCCGGCTCTGTGGCTGGGGCGCCGAGGTCGCCTCCATCGTGGTCGATGAGGTCTTCTGGGACCTCGACGGCCCGGTGGTGCGAATCACCACTCCCCACATCCCGCTCCCAGCGGCCGAAGCCCTGGAGGACATGGCGTTACCTTCGGTGGAGCTGATAGTCGATACCGTTAGCAAGCGATCGGGCTGAGGCCGGTCTCCGGATGGAACTTCAGCTAAACCTCGGTGCCCATAGGCCGAGACATCGACAGGGCACTAGGTGGTGATTTGAATGTCAGGGCTGAGACCTCCCCCCCGGGAAGAGGCACCGAGCCGGGTTGCGCTTCGCATGTTGGTGCTGGTCGTCCTCGTGCTCGGAGCTGGAGTGACAGTGTGGACTGCGGTCACCCAGCAGCGGATGGAGCTGATCGAAGACACCGCTCTCGAGGAGCTGGAACTGGAGCCGATGGTCTCGCCCAACGGCACGTCGATCAACGTGGTGCGTGAGGGAGACGGAACGGTGCCACTGGTCCTGCTCCACGACGTCGATATCGCCGGAAACGTCATCTGGGACGGTGTGGTCTCGACACTCGACGAGAAGTTCGCCGTGATGCGCGTCGACCTGCCTGGTTTCGGGCTCAGCGAGCGGATCCCGATCGAGGGCACGCGTCACACCGTGGCCTCGATGGCGGTCGAGGTCGGCGACATCATCGACCAGGCCTTCGCCGAGCCGGCGGTCATCGCCGGCATCGGTCTCGGAGGGGAAGTGGCAGCCGAGATTGCAGTGATCCGCCCCGACCTGGTGGCTGCAGTCGTGTTGGTCGACGTCGACTTCTACAAACCCGACGGCTGGGTCGAGTTCGCCGAAAAGCTTCCGTGGTTAGGACCGGCGGCGACCTTCGCTTTTGAGACCGCCGGGTCGTTCTCATTCGACCGATGGGCACCAAACTGTGCCGAAGGGGGATGGTGCCCGACACGGAACCAGGTGGCGGCGCGGGAGATGGCGGAGACCATCGTTGGCACCGCCGACTCGGTCAGGGCATTCCGTCGGACGCCGGCCGCCTCATTGGTGCCATCGAAGTTGGGAGACATCACTGTTCCAGTTCACTACCTGTGGAGCCAACAGGGTGAGGTGCCTCGGGAGTCGGTTGATCGGGTGCTGGAGGCTCTCCCCGCCACCGAGGTCGACGTCCTGGCCGAGGCCTGGAAAGCTCACCTCGACTCTCCACGCGATGTTGCCACTGCCATTGCCGCGACGGTGCCCTGACCCCCTTCACTATCGCCGGGTCCCAGAGCATGTGGTCTTTGGTCCCTGTTCATCGCGGCGGCCGGCACCGATGCTGAACCGAGAGGCAGACAAGCAGCGTCTGCCCGGTGACGAGGAGAGCTTTCATGAAGCGTTTGCTGGTATTGGGCGCGGGCACCGCCGGGACCATGGTGGCCAACAAACTGCGACGTGCTCTGGCGAGCGACGAGTGGACGATCACGGTGGTCGATCAGGATCACGCACACCACTATCAGCCCGGGTACATATTTGTGCCATTCGGCACCTCGACCCCCGGTGAGAACGTCAAGCCGAGAAAGAAGTACCTGTCCGACGGGGTGGAGATGGTGCTCGGCGAGATCGACCTCGTATTGCCCGATCAGAACACCGTTCGGCTCGCCGACGCGAGAGAGCTGTCGTACGACTACCTGGTGATTGCCACCGGGACCAGCCCTCGGCCCGATCAGACACCGGGGATGGATGGGGAGGAGTGGCACAAGAGCGTCTTCGACTTCTACACCCTCGAAGGGGCAACCGCACTGGGAGAGAAGCTGCGATCCTGGGACGGAGGCCGTCTGGTGGTTCACATCACCGAGATGCCCATCAAGTGCCCGGTTGCCCCACTGGAGTTCACGTTCCTTGCCGATGCGTTCTTCACGGACAAGAACATCCGGGACCGGGTCGACATCACCTACGTCACCCCGCTCGACGGAGCGTTCACCAAGCCGGTCGCGTCGCAGCTGCTTGGGGACCTGCTCGAATCGCGGCACATCGCAGTGGAACCCGACTTCTACATCGAACGCGTTGACAACGAGACAAAGACGATCGTCTCCTACGATGAGCGTGAGATCCCCTTCGACCTCCTGGTCACGGTGCCGCTCAACATGGGCGCCGACTTCGTGGCTCGGAGTGGGATGGGCAACGAGCTGAATTACGTCCCGGTGGACAATCACACGTTCCTCTCCCCGAAATGGGACAACGTGTTCGCACTCGGTGACGCCGCTGACCTGCCAACGTCAAAGGCAGGCTCGGTCGCCCATTTTGCCGTCGAGGTGTTCACCGACAACTTCCTCCGTCACATACGCGGGGAGAAGATGACATCCGAGTTCGATGGCCACGCCAACTGCTTCGTTGAGTCGGGTGACGGCAAGGCGCTGCTCATCGACTTCAACTACGACGTCCAGCCGCTCCCCGGCAAGTACCCGGTGCCCCGGTTCGGGCCTCTGAGTCTCCTCGAGGAGACCCGGATGAACCACTGGGGCAAGCTCATGTTCCGCTGGATCTACTGGAACATGTTGCTGCCCGGCCGACGGCTGCCCGTGCCGACGGCGATGTCGATGGCAGGAAAGAGAGATGTTGGAACACCGTTGCCCAAGGAAAAGGAGAGTGTGAAATGAGTCTCGCCGTCATAGCCGACCGTGAGGTCCACGTCGATGAGGAAGGTTTCTTGACCGAATACGACGAGTGGAGCGAGGAACTGGCACAGACCCTCGCCACCAACATCGGGGTGGAGCTCACCGATCCCCACTGGAAGGCGATCCGCTTCCTCAGGGAGGACTTCAAGATGCAAGGGGAGACGCCGACGCTGCGTCGGGTGACCACTATCGGACAGATCCCCACCAAAGACCTGTTCCAGCTGTTCCCCAAGAAACCCGCCAAGAAGATGGCCTATATCGCAGGGCTGCCCAAGCCGGCAGGCTGCGTCTGAGGAGGTATTCAGAATGACAACCACGATGGTCGCACCGATACCGGTGTTCGAAGAGGAGTCGACCGGCCGCAAGCTGGCCATCATCTGCTCCAAGGGATCGCTCGACATGGCTTATCCGGGTCTGGTGCTGGCCAACGCAGCCTTGGGTGAAGGGATCGAGACTCATCTGTTCTTCACCTTCTGGGGATTCGACATGATCAACAAGGAGACGATGGGTCATCTCAAGTTCACACCGGTGGGCAACCCGGCGACGCACATGCCACAGATGCTCATGGGTCTCCCCGGGATGACTGCATTCGCCACCCACATGATGAAGAAGCAGATGGAGGGAATCGATGTGCCCGACGTGCCCGAGTTCCTCGAGATGATCTCCGATTCCGGTGGTCACCTGTGGGCATGCCGAATGTCGGCCGACATGATGCACCTCGAAGAGTCGGACCTCTACGAACGGGTAGAGGGAATCATCAGTGCCGGCGACTTCATCGAGCTCTCCGAGGGGGCGCAAACCATCTTCATCTGAGCTTCACCCCACCTCGAAGCTCACCCGGTGCACCATGTTGTTGGCGTATCCGAGCCGGTTCCAGCGTGGTTCGAGCGGTTGAGTGGCGCCCGTGGCGTCACTGGCCCGGGCCAGGACGGTGTGCCGGCCCCGGTCCAGTGTGAGATTGTGGCGCCAACCGGTGACTGCGAGGTCGGTCTCGCCCCGGACCAGGTCGGCCTTGGCCCATGTCTCTCCGTCGTCGACTGAGACCTCGACGAGGGTGATCGCCCCCTGTCCCGACCAGGCCGATCCGACGACCGTGATCGGGGGGACCCTCGCCACTCGCGATCCATCCTCAGGCCGGGAAATCACCGACCTGACCTGAATCGGCCCCACCGGTTCCCCGTCTTCGAACTCGTTGTCTCCCAGGTAGCGGTAGCGATTGACGAAGTGACCGGCGAAGGGCTCGGTGACCCCTTCGATCCGGGTGAGCCACTTCACCGACTTCATCGCATAGTGACCGGGCACGACCAGTCTCACCGGACCGCCGTGCTCATGGCCGAGTGGCTCGGCAGCTATCCCGGTGACCAGCATCGGGGTAGCGGAGCCCGCCAACTCCCTGCCGATGGAGAACTGATAGTTGACCACCCCTTCGGGTCGGACCTCTCCCTGGTCGCCGCCGGTGAAGACCAGGTCGACCACTTCGCTGGGTATGTCTTGGAGCAGGTCGCGAAG
>Ga0209640_10000851_pt1 | contig 24619 bp, 24 predicted proteins | sample RifCSP10_1_FD_184018 | JGI IMG/M metagenome (GOLD analysis project Ga0209640, IMG submission 184018) | Soil microbial communities from Rifle, Colorado - Rifle CSP2_sed 10_1 (SPAdes) (version 2) | ecosystem: Environmental > Terrestrial > Deep subsurface > Rock core/Sediment | place: Rifle... | reverse complement strand
TCCGCGTTTTGTCTTACCCGAGAAAGAAAAAGTCTACGGCAGCATCGAAGGACTGATGCATCATTTCAAGATCATCATGGAAGGCGTCAAAGTCCCGCCGGGCGAAACTTATTTGGCGGTGGAAGGCGGCAACGGCGAGCTGGGATTTTATATCGTCAGCGACGGCGGCGGCCAGCCGTATCGCCTGCGCGTGCGCCCGCCTTGCTTCATCGCCATGGGGGCGTTTCACGAAATGATCAAAGGATACATGGTGGCCGATATCGTGCCGACCTTCGGCATGGTGAACATGATCGGCGGAGAATGCGACCGATGAAAGACCGGAAATTCGAGAGTCGAGAATCGAGAATGGCAGAAACAACAGCCCGGCGACACGTGCTCAGCCACGATCCTCGATACTCGATCCTCGATCATCGATCCAGAGGATTATGGCTGTAGCATTTTCATCCGAAGCGTTTGGGAAGTTCGAAGCGATCATTGCGCGCTATCCGAGAAAGGAAGCGGCGATGCTGCCGGTGCTTTATCTCGCCCAGCGGGAGTTCGGCCATCTTGGTCCCGAGGCGATCGAGTACGTCGCCAAGCTGATGGGCCAGCCACCGGCGCGGGTGCACGGCGTGGTGAGCTTCTACACCATGTTCAACATGAAGCCCATCGGCCGGCATCATATCCAAATTTGCCGCACGCTGTCTTGCGCGCTCGGCGGCGCCGAAAGAATTACAGCGTTCATCAAACGGCAGCTCGGGATCGAGCCGGGGCAGACAACGCCAGACGGACGGTTTACCCTGAGCGAAGTGGAGTGCCTGGCTTCCTGCGGCACGGCGCCGATGATGCAAGTTAACGATGATTATTATGAAAATCTTACCGAAGAAAAAGTTAGTGCGATTCTTGACGGTCTGAAATAGCAAACGAGACGGGCGAGAGTTTGGTTAAACCCTCTGACGCGGTCTCCAATTCGATAAATGGCAAAGGTTCTGCTGCGTAATATCGGTATTTCCGACTCGCATACTGTGGCGGCCTATACGGCGCGCGGCGGCTACGCGCCCTGGCGCACGGTCGTCGAAAGCCTGCGGCCGGAGCAGCTGATCGAACTCGTGAAGGCTTCCGGGCTGCGCGGGCGGGGCGGTGCGGGCTTTCCCACCGGCATGAAGTGGAGCTTCGTGCCGAAGGATAATCCCAAGCCCAAGTATCTCGTCTGCAATGCCGACGAGAGCGAGCCCGGGACCTTCAAAGACCGATTGTTGATCGAGCAGGATCCGCACGCGGTCATAGAAGGAACCTTGATGGCCGCGTATGCGATCCAGTCGCACACCGCTTTCATTTACGTCCGGGGCGAGCTGGCGTTCGGCGCAACGCGGCTGGAGCGCGCCGTCGAGGAAGCCTATCAGGCGGGCTACGTCGGCAAGAAAATATTCGGCTCGGACTACGATTTGGATTTGATCGTACACCGCGGCGCCGGCGCGTACATCTGCGGCGAAGAAACGGCGCTGCTTTCCTCGCTTGAAGGCGGGCGCGGCTGGCCCAAAGTGAAACCGCCGTTTCCGGCGACCCATGGTTTATTCGGCTGTCCGACCGTGGTGAATAACGTCGAAACGCTCGCCGCGCTGCCGTGGATTATCGAGCACGGCGCGGCGGCCTACGCAGCCTTGGGCACCGAGAAGAGCAAGGGAACGAAATTGTTCAGCGTGAGCGGCCACATCGCCCGTCCGGGGGTTTACGAACTGGAGATGGGCTATCCGTTCAAAAAATTTCTTGAAGAGGACTGCGGCGGCGTCGCCAACGGCAAGAAGCTCAAGGGCGTGATTCCCGGCGGCGGCTCCATGCCCGTGCTGCGCGCGGACGAGATCGAAAACGTCAAACTGGACTACGAGTCGGTGCAAGCCGCGGGCAGCTTGCTCGGCTCCGGCGGCGTCATCGTAATGGACGAGACGACCTGCATGGTGCGCGCGGCTTGGAACATCGCGCGCTTCTACGCCCATGAATCCTGCGGGCAGTGCAGCCCGTGCCGAGAAGGCTGCCACTGGATGGAAAAACTTTTTTATCGGATCGAGCATGGCGAGGCCGACGGGAGCGATTTGGATTTAATTTTGAACATCAGCGGCAACATCATGGGCAATACGATCTGCCCGTTCGGCGACGCCGCGGCGATGCCGGCGGCCGCATTTATCAAGAAATATCGGGACGAGTTCGAGGCGCATGTCGCGGAGAAACGATGCACGGTAAGAATGGAGTAGTGGATTACTGGAGTGATGGAAATCATTACTCCAATACTCCATCACTCCAGTAGCCCAATCTTCTATGGATCCGGTAAAGATCACCATCGACGGCAAGGAAGTCATCACCACCAAGGGCAAGACTGTCATTCAGGCGGCCGCCGAAGTGGGCGTGGCGATCCCGCACTATTGCTATCACCCGAAACTTTCTATTGCGGGCAATTGCCGCATGTGTCTGGTCGAGATCGAAAAAATGCCCAAGCTGCAAATCGCCTGCAATACCCAGGTCGCGGAGGGCATGGGTGTCTTCACGCAAAGCCCCAAAGTACTCGCCGTCCGCAAAGCGGTGCTCGAGTTCCTGCTGATCAATCATCCGGTGGACTGCCCGATCTGCGATCAGGCCGGCGAGTGCTGGCTGCAAGATTACTACATGCAGCATGATCGGGAGGAGAGCCGTTTTGAGGTCGGCAAAGTGCACGATCGCAAAAGAACCATCTTCGGCCCGAACGTTGTCTTCGACGGTGAGCGCTGCATCAAATGCACGCGCTGCGTGCGCTTTTGCCAGGAGATCACCAAAACTGACGAGCTCACGGTGGTGAACCGCAGCGACCACTCCACCATCGATTTATTCCCCGGCGCCACCCTCGACAATCCGTTGTCGGCGAACGTCGTCGACATCTGCCCGGTGGGCGCGCTCACCGACCGCGATTTTCGCTTTAAGGTTCGCGTTTGGTACTTGCAGAAGACACCCTCGATCTGTCCGGGTTGCAGCACCGGCTGCAATATCAGTGTCGAAACTTATCAGAACCGGATCGCGCGGTTTAAGCCGCGCGTCAATGAAGCCGTAAACAGCCATTGGCTATGTGACGAGGGGCGCTATTGCTTTCACGATTTGGCGGGCGGCGAACGCTTGACCACGCCGATGATCCGCCAAGAGGGCGGCTTGGTGCCGACCAGCTGGAATGTTGCTTTGCAGGCGGTTTTTACCGGCCTTGGCTCTGCCAGGCCGCTGGCCGGTATTCTCTCCGGCAGAAACACCAACGAAGAAGCTTTTCTGTTCGCCAAGCTGGTAAAAATGATTGGCGCCGAGGCGGCGTTGGAAGTTTTCTATCAGGAGCGCGAGCTCACCGCAGTGCAAAAGCTTCTGGTGAGTCCGGATCGCTCGCCGAACTTTCGCGGCGCGCGCGATATGGGTGTCGGCAACGGCGGCTTCGATACCGTGCTGGAGAAGATTATCAACGGCAACTATGCCGCGGCCTACGTCGTCGGCGAAGATTTGATCGCGAGCGCGGCGCAGCCCGAAAAAGTTCGCGCGGCCTTAGAAAAAATGTCTTTTCTGGCGGTGCAGGAGACGCGTCTCACGGCGACGGCAAAACTGGCGCATGTAATTCTGCCGGCGACTCACTTTGGTGAGAAAGAAGGGACCTATACCAATCGCCAAGGCCGCGTTCAGAAACTCAATGCGGCGGTGATTGCGCCCGAAGGCGTGCTGCAAGACAGCGACATCTTTATTCGCCTGCTGGATCTCGCCGGCGCACGAAACGGCTTTCAAACTGCCGGCGACGTTTTTGCGGCCGTGGCCCGAGAAATACCCGCCTACGGCGGTTTGAACTATGAGGCGATCGGCGATCAGGGGATCGAACTAGGCAGTGGCGGTGGCGGAGCATCATGATCGTTGATTTCGCGATAATCGCCGCGAAAGCGTTTATCGTTCTGTTCATGGTTCTCAATCTAGCCGGTATTCTCGGCTGGATCGAACGCAAGGGCAGCGCGCTAATTCAAGACCGCATCGGCGCCAACCGCGCGTCGATCTTCGGCTTCGCCGGCCTGGGGCTGGTGAACACGCTGATCGCCGACCCGCTCAAGTTTCTCACCAAAGAAGACTTTATACCGCCTGCGGGCGACAAATTTCTTCATACTCTGGCGCCTTGCATGGCGCTGTTCCCCGCGTTGGTAATTTTCGCCGTGATTCCCTTCGGCGATGTTTTGCAGATCGGCGATCGCGTGATTAACTTGCAAGTCGCCAACCTCAACGTCGGTATTCTTTACGTCTTCGCCATGGCGTCGCTGGGGGTCTACGGCGTCGTGATTGGCGCCTGGGCATCGAACAATAAATTTTCCCTGCTTGGCGGTGTGCGCGGGTCGGCGCAGATGATTTCGTATGAGGTCGCCATGGGCCTGTCGGTGATCGGCATCTTGATGGTCTACGGCACTTTGGATCTGCAAGAGATCGCGCGCGGTCAGGGCACGCTGATTCGCGACCTCTTGCCGCAGGGGCTGGCGTTCCTTGGAGCGCTGGTCGGTTGGCTGCCCGCCTGGGGCGTCTTTCTCCAGCCGCTCGCGTTTTTGCTGTTTTTTACCGCGGCGGTGGCAGAGACCAAGCGCATCCCGTTCGATTTGCCGGAAGGCGAGTCGGAGCTGGTGGCCGGTTATCACGTCGAATATTCGGGCGGCAAGTTTCTCATGTTCTTCGCCGCCGAGTTTGCCGAAATCGTGACTGCGGCGGCGCTGGTAACAACGCTGTTCTTCGGCGGCTGGCAAGTGCCTTACCTCATGCGCGACGGTTTTTATTTCCCCTGGGGCGGCCAGTGGCTCTTGCCGCATCTGACGGTGGTCGGTCTTCAAGTCGGCGCGTTCACGCTCAAGGTGCTGTTTTTCTGCTGGCTACAGATTCTCTTGCGCTGGAGCGTGCCGCGCTTTCGCTATGACCAGGTTATGCGGCTTGGCTGGAAGATGTTGCTGCCGCTCGCGTTGGTCAACGTGCTGATTACCGGAATAATCATCGTCGCCGCACAATAACAGAACTGCCATGCATCTTCCGACTTTGATTTTCTTCACGCTCGCCGCGTTTCTAATCATCTCTTCGCTGCTGGTGGTCTTTCTTCCGAACGTCGTCCACAGCGCATTGGCGCTGGTTACAGCGCTGCTTATCATTTCGATATTTTTTGTGGTCTTGCAGGCGCCTATGGTCGGCGTCCTCCAGGTGTTGGTTTACGCCGGCGCCATCATGGTGCTGTTTCTTTTCGTGATCATGTTTCTTAATCTCACGGCGACCGAGCCACGGCGCCGCGCCTGGCTGAGTTTCGCCGGCTTGTCGGCGTTGCTGCTGGGCGGCGTGTTGTCGGCGATGTTGACCCAAAGCGAGCCAGCCGCCGATCCAGTGGCCGCAACCGAGTTATTTGGCAGCCCGGAAATGCTGGCCAGGAGTCTGTTTAACGATTTTGTTCTGCCCTTCGAGATCGCTTCGGTTCTCTTGTTAGTCGCGATCGTCGGCGCGGTGGTTCTGGCGAAACGGAGGAGCTGATGCAGACGGTGCCGCTGAATTACTATCTGATTCTCAGCGCGATCGTGTTTAGCATTGGCGTGATCGGCGTTTTGGTCCGGCGTAATCTGATCGCCGTGTTGATGTCGATCGAATTGATGCTCAACGCGGTCAATCTTACCTTCATCGCGTTTTCGCGCTTTCTCGGTTCGATCGAAGGCCAGGTCGCGGTCTTCTTCGTCATGGCCGTCGCCGCTGCCGAGGCTGTTATCGGCCTAGCCATTGTGATCTCCGTCTTCCGTCATCGCCAGAGCGTCGATCCTCAGGAGATGCAACTGCTCAAATGGTGACTTCCGAGCCGGGCATTGGCGCCTACGATCTTCTGCGCTGGATTCCTTTGATTCCGCTGCTCGGCAGCGTCATCAACATTTTTGCCGGTCAAGCGCTCGGGCGAAAGAACGCCGCCGTGCTGGGCTGCGCGGCGGTGGGCGCGTCGTTCGCGATCGCGTTATACGTTTTCTTTCAGCTGCCGGCGGCGGGAATCTTTCGCGACACCATCTATACCTGGATCGAATCCGGTTCTTTCAACGTCAACCTCTCCTTGCAAGTCGACGCGCTGGCGGCGGTCATGCTTTTGATCGTTACCGGCATCGGCTTTCTTATCCACGTCTATTCCCTCGGATACATGGGGCATGACGAGGGGATCGTGCGCTTTTTCGTTTATTTGAATCTGTTTATCTTCTTCATGCTCGTGCTGGTGATGGCCGACAATTTGCTCGTGCTCTTCATCGGTTGGGAAGGCGTTGGCCTGTGCTCTTATCTTTTAATTGGGTTTTGGTACCACGACCACGCAAATACGATTGCCGGCAACAAGGCTTTTATCGTCAATCGCATCGGCGATTTCGGTTTTGTTCTGGGGATTTTGTTACTGGTCACCGAATTGGGCAGGCAGGGGATCTGGACCCTCGATTTTTCCGAGCTGCAAAAGCATGTGCAGCTGCTTAGTCCGGCGGCGATCGGCCTGATTACGCTCCTGCTCTTCGTCGGCGCCACCGGCAAATCGGCGCAGCTTCCCCTTTTCGTGTGGCTGCCCGATGCGATGGCCGGGCCGACGCCGGTGAGCGCGTTGATCCACGCCGCCACCATGGTCACCGCCGGCATCTATATGACGGCACGGCTGCATTATCTTTTTGCGCTGGCGCCAACCACGATGTCTACGATCGCCTGGATCGGCGCGGCGACGGCGTTTTTCGCCGCCACGATCGCGCTGACGCAAACCGATATTAAAAGAGTCTTGGCGTATTCGACCGTCAGCCAGCTCGGTTACATGTTCCTCGCCATCGGCATCGGCGCTTTCAGCGCGGCGATCTTTCATGTTTTTACCCATGCATTCTTTAAAGCCTGTTTGTTTCTCGGCTCGGGCAGCGTGATTCATGCGCTGGACGGCGAACAAGACATGCGTCGGATGGGCGGGCTCAAGGCCTTCATGCCGACAACCTATTGGACTTACCTGGTGGCGACATTGGCGATCTCCGGCCTGCCGTTTACGGCGGGATTTTTTTCCAAAGATTTGATCTTGTGGCAGGCCTTTAATCACGGCGCGATCGCGCTCTGGGGCATCGGCTTGATTACCGCCGGCCTGACCGCGTTCTACATGTTTCGCCAGCTCTTCATGGTCTTTCACGGCGAGTGCCGCGCCGATGAGCACGCGAAATCGCATCCGCACGAATCGCCGCCTGTAATGACCTTGCCGTTAATTACTCTCGCTGCCGGTTCAATCTTCGCGGGCTGGCTGGGCGCGCCGGAGTATCTCTGGGGCAGCCGGTGGGATCATTTTCTCGAGTCGGTTTTCGGCGCCCAGGAGCATCACGGCTCCGTCACCACCGAAATCATGGTGACTTTGCTGACGCTCGCGGTCGTGGCCGTGGGAATTTACTGGGCTTATGCGAAGTACGCCCGAGCCGGGGCCGGCGTTGATCAAGAGCCGGCGAGTTTGCTCTATCGTCTCTCGCTCAACAAATATTACATCGACGAGCTTTATGACTTGTTTATCGTTCGGCCGTTTACCGCGTGCTCGCGGTTCTTCGCTCGGTTCGTGGACCCGTGGGTGATTGATGGCGCCGTCAATGGCATCGCCGCCACGGTGCGCGGCTTCAGCTGGGTATGGCGCGGTTTGCAGACCGGCAACGTGCAGCATTATCTGGCCGGTTTCCTGCTCGGCACACTGGCGCTCCTGGCCTACTACATCGGCGAATTGTAAAAATGTCCGCACTCGCGATCGGAGACCTAAGCGTGTTGCTCGCCATACCGGTGATCGGTGCGGGGGCGCTGGTGTTCATTTCCCGGCGTCGAATGGAAACGCTATTTTCCATCGCGCTCCTGGCCAGCGGCGTCAACTTTCTTTGGTCGCTCATTATCTTTGATCGCTTCGACGCCAACAGCGGCGAGATGCAACTGCTCGAGCGCGTCCCGTGGATACCGGCTTTCGGCATCGAGTACAGCGTCGGCATCGACGGCATCAGTCTATTCTTGGTATTGCTTACCACCTTGCTCATGCCCATCGCGATCCTGGCATCGTGGTCGGTCAAGGACCGAGTCAAGGAATACCTGATTTTCATGCTGCTTTTGGAAACCGGCATGCTCGGCGCCTTTGTCGCGCTCGATCTTTTTCTTTTTTATGTCTTTTGGGAAGTCATGCTGGTGCCGATGTACTTTCTCATCGGCGTCTGGGGCGGCACGCGGCGCATCTACGCCGCGCTCAAATTCGTTATTTACACGATGGCTGGTAGCTTGCTCATGCTGGTTGCGATTATCTACCTCGCCGCACGCCACGCGGAACTCGAGCAGGTGCTGACCTTTGATCTGTTAAAACTCTACGGCCTGCGCCTGCCGCTGGATCAGCAGGCGTGGCTCTTCCTTGCCTTTGCTTTATCGTTTGCGATCAAGGTGCCGCTCTTTCCGTTTCATACCTGGCTGCCCGATGCCCACGTCGAGGCGCCGACCGCCGGCTCGGTGATTCTTGCCGGAGTCTTGCTTAAGCTCGGCACCTATGGATTTCTACGGTTCGCCATGCCGCTTTTTCCCGACGCGGCATTGGCCGCGGCGCCGATCATCGTCGCGTTAGCGGTCATCGGCATTATCTATGGCGCGATGGTCGCGATGATGCAAAGCGACATTAAAAAACTAGTCGCCTACTCGTCGGTAAGCCATTTAGGTTTCGTCATGCTCGGCCTCTTCGCGTTCAACCTGCAAGGTGTGCAGGGCGCGATTTTTCAAATGGTCAGCCACGGCCTGTCCACCGGCGCGCTGTTTCTTCTGGTCGGCATGATCTACGACCGGCGCCACACGCGCATGATCGACGATTTCGGCGGTCTATGGAAACAGGTACCGATGTTTTCGGGGATTCTCCTGGTGGTGACGTTTGCTTCCATCGGTTTGCCCGGCCTCAACGGATTCGTCGGCGAATTTTTGATTTTGCTCGGCGCTTTTGCGGTTACGCCGCTCTGGACCGCTGCCGCGGCTACAGGCGTAATTCTTGGCGCCGTTTACATGCTCTGGATGTACCGCCGGGTCATTTTTGGCCCACTGATAAATCCGGCCAACGCAAAACTGCCAGATTTAAATGCCCGTGAGCTCTTTCTGCTTGCGCCGATTTTGCTTCTGATTGTCCTGATGGGCGTCTATCCGCAGCCGTTTTTACAGCGCATGAAACCGGCTATCGAGCTGACGTTGAAAAGAATCGCCGTTGTTTCTCCGGCGCCCGCTACCGCTATGACGGCGATCGCCGGAGAGTCGAAGTAAAATGGACACTAATCTTTTGCCACTGCTCCCGGCGATTCAAGTGCTGCTCACCGCGCTGGTTGTCCTTTTGCGCGATCTCTTTATGGAGGAGCACAAACCCAAAGGTTTCCTGGCATTAATCAGCCAGATTGGGATCGGTCTTGCCGCCGTCGAGTCGGTGGCTCTGTGGGGCGCGCGGGAAAGCGCGTTTAACGACAGCGTGATACTGGATAACTTCGCGCTGTTTTTCTCGCTGATCTTTCTGATGGTTGCCGCGCTGACGATTCTCTCGTCGATTCACTACGTCCGGCAGGCGGCGATCGCCGAGGGTGAATTTTACGCGCTGATTCTTTTCGCCACCGTCGGCATGATGCTCATGGCCGCCGCCAATGATCTGCTGGTTTTCTTTCTCGCCTTGGAAACGATGTCCGTCGCGGTCTATGTGCTGACCGGCATGTGGCGCAGCAGCGCCCGGTCGAGCGAGGCCGCGATGAAATATTTCATCATGGGCGCTTTTGCCACTGGCTTTTTGCTCTACGGCATCGCGTTGATTTACGGCGCCACCGGCTCGACGAACCTCGATTTGATCGCCGATTATTTGCTCGAACAGCCGAGCGAGTGGCCGCTTTATTTAGTCGGCGGCGGCTTTCTCTTGCTGGTCGGCTTCGCCTTCAAGGCCGGAGCCGTGCCATTTCACTTCTGGGTTCCGGATGTCTACGACGGCGCCCCGACGCCGGTCACCGGCTTTATGTCCGTTGCCGTGAAAGCGGCCGCCTTCGCTGCCTGGACGAGAGTCCTGATGCACAAGCTGTCGCCGCTGGACAGCGACTGGGGTTTTCCGCTGTGGGTTATCGCGATCGCTACGATGACTTTGGGAAACTTGCTGGCGATCGGCCAAAACAGCGTAAAGCGCATGCTTGCCTATTCTAGCATTGCCCATGCCGGTTATCTGCTGATTGCCGTCGTTGTCGGCGAGGAGTGGGGCGGCTGGCCGCTGCTGTTTTATATCGTGACGTACGCCTTCATGACCATCGGCGCCTTCGCCGTGCTCAGTTGTCTCGCCGAAGGCGATGAGCCGCACGAGAGCTATCATGACTTCGCGGGTTTGGGTTTTAAGCGGCCGTTTATAGGCATGGCCATGTCGCTCTTCATGTTGTCGCTCGCGGGATTCCCGCCGCTCGCCGGTTTTACCGGAAAATTTTATCTATTCCGCGCTGCAGTGCTCTCCGGCCAACTGACCCTGGCAGTCGTCGCCGTGCTCAACAGTTTATTGTCAGTGATCTATTATTTGCGCGTGATCGTTGCCATGTACATGGAAGAGGGCGGCACCAAAGGCAAAAGTTTTCGCCAAAACCCTTGTACCTACATCACGATCGCGCTCGCGGCAGCCGGCACGGTTTACTTCGGCGTCCTGCCGGCCGTGGGCCTTAATTGGAGCCGCGTCGCGTTGTTGTCGCTCGAATAATCCGGGAGAATCTGCAAGCGCGAGGGATCATATTAATTTCCTCTAAGAAAGAAGCCAATGGCGACCGGGACTTCGGCGGTCCCGGGCAGCCATTCTTCGAACTTGCCTGCCTTGACGTAGAGCTGTGCCGAGCCGCCGCCGTCGAGATTCAATAATTCCACAGCATTCAGTTGCCACGTGGGGTGAGTAAACAGCTCTTGCAGCTCGGCAAAGCTGAGCCCGCCGATCACACCATCGGTGACACCGATGAGAACGCGGCGTTCTTTATCCGTTCCGATGATGCTGCGGCGCGCATAGCGCCCCAGGCCGCTCATGATTTCGACCGGTGCGCTGTGATGTAGCAACAGCGGGCCCGACTGCAGCGCAGCACTGGCTTGTCCTGGCTGAAATTCGTCGCGATGCGTGACGAACGGTCCCGACTCACCCACGCCGAAGACGCCGGTGTAAAGGCGATGTTTGGATACAAAACGGTTGATTTCCTTATCCGCTGTCTTCAGATAGGCGAGCGGGCGGCCTTTTTCATCGAAATAGTTGGCATTGATTGCTGCGATGGCGCCGGCTTTCTCAGCAAACGTCTTTGCGTTTGCCGATTTCAATTGAAAACTGTCCGCCGAAAGGACCCGCGGGACGATGATTTGACTGTCGACGCGGAGCAGCTTGAACTCGACTTCATAGCCAGGTTCCGAACGCTCCATGACGATTCTGCGAAACTCCAGACCTTTTTGAATCATTCTCCATGCTCCTGCATCCGTGACGGCGAGGGTCCTACCGATTTTCGCCTTTTTATTGCCTTGCGAAAAAACCGCGCCCACTGACTGGAAGATCAGGAAAAAAGTCACGAGTGCCGCAAAAGATCGCCCGAGCATACCCGCAACAGGATAACAAACGGCGGACGAAAGAAAAGCGCAAATCCAACACGGATCGGCTCGATTGCCAGATTGCGCGTTTTTCTGTTATCTAGAATCGATGAAAAAACTACAACGAGGTGAACCATGAAAAACATTGCGAGGATTTATCTGGCGCTGGCCGTTGCTTTCGCTATCTCGGGGTGCGGCGACAAACAGGGTTCCGCCGATAAAGCGCAAGAAGCGCAAAAGGCTATTCAGCAGGGCATGCAAAAAGAAAAAGCAATGATGGAAGGAATGCAAAAGGGCGTCGAAGATATCCAGAAGAAAATGTCCGAACAACAAGCCAAGTAGCTGCGGACGTTTTTTGCGTGAGCGCGGAACTGCAAACCGGCGTCGCTTATGCGCTGTTGGCGGGCATACTTTGGGGGCTGACCCCACTGCTGCTGAAACGCGCCATCAAACATACCAACGTGAGCAATGCCACGCTCGTCGAGCAGCATGTCGCGGTGGCTCTGCTCGCTGGCTTGGCTGCCCACAAGGGCGAGATCAGCGCCGTGGATTTTACCGGCCAGGCGTTCTGGGCTTTTTTTCTGGCCGGCGCCGTCGGCGCCAGCTTTGGCAAGGTCTTCTACTACCGGGGCATCGATAAAGTCGGCGCATCCAAAGCTACTTCGGTTAAAAATAGCTCGCCGCTTCTAACGGCGATTCTGGCCATGGGTTTTCTCGGTGAAGACGTGAACGGCTTTATCGTCACGGGTATTCTCGCCATCATTCTGGGCATCGCCGTGCTGACGCAAACCAAAGAGAGCGGCGGGCGCAGCGTCGATCGATTGCAGTATTTTTTATTTCCGCTGATCGCGGCCATGTGTTTCGGTATCAATCCGATCTTCAAAAAGATCGGATTGAACGCGGCAAATCTGCCTGTGCTGGGAGCCCTGATCACGCAGACCACAGCTTTGGTCTTCATGATTTTTTTAGGGAAATTCATGGGGCTGAAACCGAAATGGGAGCCGATACCGGCAAAGGGTTTGATGCTTCTGACGCTTTCCGGCGCGACCGAAGCATTCGGCTCGCTCTTCACTTTTTTCGCATTGGGCTATGGGCCCGCGGCGCTGCTGTCGCCGATCTGGCGGATCTCGCCGCTGATTACCTTTGCGTTGGCTCGCTTCACTTTAAAAGGCGTCGAGGTCGTGACCTTGCGTGACGGAGTGGCTGCGGCGTTGATCGTCTTCGGGGTATTCGTTCTGAGCCACGGCTGACCTTAACTCTGCGGTTTAATTTCGAACACGACACGGTCTAACTGCGGCGGCGAATCGCGCAGTGTGAGGATTTGCCGGCGCAGAGGTTCGTCGGTCACCTGCTTCGCCGTGCAAGATAGTTTCTCGCCTCGCACCTCGAGATCCACCGCTGGATTCTTCAGCATATTCTGGCACCAGTGCTTGGCTTGCACCCGGCTCGATGACGCAAAGAAACAGCCATTTTGGTAAACGAGGCGCAGTTCCACAGTCCTCGGTTGGCTGGTTTTACGGCCGATCGTGGTCAAGTCGGCGAGGACACTGGATCCGTCTTTTAAATTCATGATCGCGAATATATGGCGCCCCCGGCATCGAAACAAGCGATACTCCGGTCGCCTTGATCCTTCTCTTAGGCGGCGATAGAGTTGGCGAGACCTACGCAGGCGGCATTCACGCGAGAACACCTGGGGGGAGCGAATGGCACAGAAACAATCGGCTGGAATTAGCGCAACGATGATCCAATACGGTGACGGCATCAGTGCCGTTCGCGCTTTGCCCAGTGGCAAAGGCAAGCGTCCCGCGGTCATCATTCTCCACGAGCGCTACGGCATCGACAAGCATACTAAAGATTTAACGGCGCGATTGGGGCAAGCCGGCTTTATCGGTTTGGCGCCGGATCTGTTTCATCGCTTTACCGGGGACCGCAAGGCCGTGCTGCGCGGCGAGCAAAGAGTTGACCTCAGCGATGACGGCGCGCTGGAGGATTTGAACGCCGCCGTCGATTATCTGAAGAAGTTGAAAGAAGTCGATGGCTCGGCCATCGCTATCATCGGCGTGTGCCAAACCGGCCGGCAACCGCTTTTATTGGCGGCGCAGCGAGACGATATTGCCGGCGCGGTGGTGCTTTACGGCGCCATCGGCGGCAAGGAATGGCTGGGCAATGATCTTCGCCCGACGCCGATCGAAGAACTGATCCCGCGAGTCAAGTGTCCCGTACTGGGTGTTTTTGGTGAAGCCGATCATATTATTTCCATCGACGACGTGGCGCGCTTTAGAAATTGCCTGGAGAAGGCGAAGAAGAATTGCCACATTCGCATCTACGCTGGCGCGCCGCATGGGTGGCTGAACGACACCATGCCGGGTCGTTACCGCAAGGAGGCGGCCAAGGACGCCTGGCGTTTGATGATGGCGTTTCTAAAAAAATGCTTCAACGGTGGGTGGAACAACGATCGGATCGTTTGCACATACGAGAGCGCTTACTCGAAGAACTACGATTTCTCAAAGAACGTCCGGCTCGAGTAGGGAGAATTCCTTAAGCCATGAAAACTAGATGCACTTTAGTTGCCGTTCGATTCACTTGTCTCGCTATTCTAGCTCTGGCGGGTCATCTGCTCGGTTTAGCGCCAGCAGTCTACGCAGAGCGTATCAACATGGCGACGCCGAGCCGTGGCCTATTCGAGTTCCCCGTGGTCGTCGCCATGCGCAAAGGATTCTTCAAGAGCGAAGGAATCGACGTTGACAAGATCCAGATGCAGCCTGCAATCGGCGTCAAAGCTTTGATCTCCGGCGACGTCGACTATCTGCTCGCGTGGGGATCGGCGCTTAGGGCCGCAGTGACCGGTGTGCCGATCAAAGCGGTAGTCGGACTCGCCAGTCGCCCCCTTCACGTGCTGGTCGCCCGGCCGGAAATCAGGACACCGAAGGACCTTAAAGGGAAGGTGATTGGCGTCGACTCCGTTGCCGGCACTGTAGACTATCTCTCGCGCGTGGCCGTACGCCACTTCGGCCTCGAGCCGGAAAAGGACGTTAAGATCATCGTCACCGGCGAGAGCCCGACGCGGCTGGCTGCGCTGCACGCAGGCTCCATCGATGCGACCCCGATCGATGTCGCCTTCGCTGTAAAGGCGGAGGATGAAGGCTTCCGCCGGCTCGTCTATTTGGGCGATCTGATCGAGCTGCCGCTGTCAGGCATCGCAGTGATGGACCAGAAGCTGCAAACGCAACGGGAACAAGTGAAAAGAGTCGTCCGTGCCACAGTGCGCGGCACGCGCTACATGAAGCAGAATCGCGTCGAAACCGTCCAGATGCTTTCCGACTATCTCAAAATTACGCCAGCCCAGTCAGCCAAAGCTTACGACGCTTCGATCAACTCGTTCACCGACGACGGCATCATTTCGGATAAGGGAGTGCTGTTGGATGTGCAGCTGACGAAAGAGCGACTCAAGCTCACAAAGGACATTCCGCTGAGCCAGTTGGTGGATTGGAGTTTGGTGAAGGAGATCAAGTCAGGGCATTAAACAATGCCATCGCGGGGATACTCAAGGAAATTCGATGTACTGTCCCAACTGTCGGTCCGAATACCGGGCTGGGTTTTCTTGGTGCAAAGATTGCGACGTAGCCCTGGTAGATGAACTGCCCGATAAACGGGAGCCGGAGTTCGTCGAGCTTGTTGAAGTGCTGAGCATTGCTGACGCGGGTCAGATTCCACTCATTAAGTCGATTCTTGAAGGGGAAGATATACCCTATCTTGCGCAGGGCGAGAATTTTAGTTTGGCGCGCAATATACCTGTTAGATTTCTCGTACCAAGAGAATATCTGGATGACGCGAAAGATGTTTTGGTCGATTTTCTCTAGTATTGAGGAGCGTCGTGAAAAACTTTCGTTAAGAATGCGCTCAGACGGTAAGATCGGTTAGAGCCAAAATTGAAACTCCTATCCAGTTGTTCTTCGTGAAACTCCCGCGCTCTTTTTACGAACAAACCACGATTGACGTTGCCAAGCAGCTTTTAGGGAAGTATCTGGTCCGAAAACATCTCCAAGGCGACACGATTGGGCGAATCGTCGAAACCGAAGCCTACGTTGGCCCCCAGGATCTTGCCTGCCACGCATCCAAAGGGCGCACCGCCCGCACGGACGTGATGTTTGGGCCAGCGGGTCACGCATATGTGTACTTCATCTATGGTTTTTACAACATGCTGAATCTCGTTACGGAAAAGAAGGATTATCCAGCCGCTGTCTTAATTCGCGCAGTGGAACCGGTGGGCGGCGTCGAATTGATGAAAACGCGGAGGCAAAACGGCGCGCCGCGCAATCTTGCCAGCGGGCCGGGCAAACTCTGCCAAGCTTTTGCCATCGACCGTTCGCTGAACGGTGCGGATTTGTGCGGTGGTCTTCTTTACGTCGAGGATCGAGGCGACCCCCCTCCGAAATTTCAAGCTACAGCACGAATCGGCGTCGATTACGCCGGCAGGTGGAAGAACAAACCATACCGGTTCCTTGTTCGCGGTAGCGAGTTTATTTCTAAATTCTGATGAACGGGTGAGCCGCCGCCGTTTCGTTGTTTGAACAATTCGATACCAGAATGAGAACGGATTCGAAAGCGATCTACGTCGACCTGGACGACGTGCTGTGTCAAGCCGCCCGCCATTTTCTCGTGATTGTCGAGCGTGAGTTCGGTAAACGAATTGCGTACGAGCAATTGGTCAACTTCGACGTGGGCCGTTCCTGCGGCTTGGCGTCCGAGGAGCGCGATGAGTTGTATCGCATCGTCCATCGGCCTGAGGAGCTGTTGAGCATGACGCCCGTCAAGGAGGCGATCGCGGTGCTAAAGCAATGGGACAAGCAGGGATTCCACATCGCAATCGTCACTGGACGCCCACCGGAGAGTTCTGAAGTCTCGCGTGAGTGGTTGGCGAAGCATCGGATTGCGCACAGTTCATTTACAGTCGTCGATAAGTACTCGCGCTTTAAGCCGGACAATACCAAGGCAATTTCTTTGGCCGAATTATCCACGCGGCGGTTTTGCTGGGCCGTTGAGGATTCCCTGCCGATGGCGCAGTATTTAGCGGATGAACTGAACGTGCCGGTTGTTTTGCTCGATCGTCCATGGAATCAGTCCGATGAGAAGCATGTGCGGATCCGCCGTTATCGTGACTGGGACGATATTTCCGCGGCGCTTCCGGCGCACACCTTTGGACACAGGTAAGATATGGCAAACCTAATGGTCGCGGGTCAATTCGATTTTCAGATGGTCGCCGACTGGTTTCGCGCGCGCTTGCTGCGTGCGAGGCAGCGCCTCGAGTAGACATCGATGTTGCGGAGCTATCGACACGTATCGCGCTTTCTCGGGATCTGCTGCGCCATTCAAGTTGCCGGCTGCGCGACAGTGATCGCCACTTTGGACCCTGCCAAGAGGGAGATCATGACCGCGGCTGCCACGGGTGATGGGGGCCGAGTCAAAGAATTGATTGCCCGGGGAACGGACCCTAATTTTACCGATGGCGGGCTTTCGCCATTGGGCGCCGCGACGCTCGGCGGTCATCTCGCGAGCGCGCGAGCATTGCTGGAAGGCGGCGCTTCGGCTGATCTCGAGCTCGAGAACGGGCATCGTGCGCTCGCGCTGGCGGCTCGTCGCGGCGATATCGAGGCGATCCAGCTGCTGCTTGCTTTCAAAGCCGACGCGAACGCGAAAAATCATTCCGGTGAAACGGCCCTGCAGGTGGCAGCCTGGGAGGGTCACGCCGCTGTCGTTCAAGCGTTGATCGTTGGTGCGGCCAATCCGAACAGTCGCGATAATTCGGGTACGAGTCCTTTACATGCGGCGGCGAGCCGGGGGCATACTGACGCGGTCAGGGCGCTGATTCATGGCGGCGCCGATCTTAATGCGAAAGGATTAAACAGCGGCGTTACCCCGCTATTGATGGCTGCGGGCGGCGGTCATATCCTAACCGCAAGAGCTTTGATCGCCGCTGGCGCCGACGCGAACGCAGCCGCCGCCGGCGTTACTGCGTTGCGCATCGCCGCAGCGATGGGCAACGCCATCATGCTTAAGGATTTAATTGCGGCAGGCGCGCCTCTGAACGAGCGCGACTCGCGGGGTCGAACCGCGCTCACACTGGCGCGGTTGGGAAAGCATGCTGAAGCGGTGAATGTTCTTCAGGCGGCGGGGGCAACGGAATGACGCTCTTCAGCCCCCTTTCAGCGGCGGACCGCTTTTCGAATGGCGCTCGGTGAGCTCGATGATGTAGCCGTCAGGGTCTTGAATAAAGGCAACGTGGTCCTGGCTGCCGGGGCGATTGGGTTGCGGGCGGAGAGTGAATTTGACGCCAGCGCCTTGTAGTTTATCGCTTAGCTTGTAGAGGTCGGAGACATAGAGGGCAACGTGGCCGTGCCATTTCGGCGTCGTTTCCACATGGCCGGGGCCGCCGGTCTCAATGAGTTCCAAACCGGGATATTCATCTTCGCTGCCGTAACCGACGTAACCCACGCGCTCGTTCTTCTCCGGGTTGGGACGAATGCGCTGGACGTCCATGCCAAGCAGCCGTGTATAAAAATCGATGCTGCGGTCGAGATCCTTCACGAGCATCATGGTATGCCGGATGCGAAAGGTGATATCGTTTACGGTTTTTTCGCCTGCCATTTGTTTCTCCTGGCGGTCGGCACGGTCAGATCTTTTTGGACAATAGCTTAGCCGTTCGCGAAGGGTCAAGCAGAGCAATCATGCGTCTCCAATGCGCGCCGAATCTGCCGCCCTCGGAAGCTAGCTTACAGACCCAACAAATTGGCCGGGCCAAAGTGACCCAATTAGGAATGGCGCCGACGGTGTCGCCTTTTTTTCCCGGCACCGTAGATCAGCATGCCAAGGACGAGCAGAGTGATCGCCCAGTTTGCTATTGCCCAATCGAGGAAGGGCCGAAGATTAGAGAACAGCCGCGTTGCGTATTCCCCGATAATGTCCATATGACCACCTCCGGGAAAAGCCGTGCGCGTACGAGCTAGAAGATACCCGTGGATGATAGTCTGGCGCGCCGGCTCTGGGCAAGGCCTTCCCGGGTGACAGCATAACCTTCGCGCAAAATGGAATGACGTGAGAAATTCCAAAACACGCCAAGGATGGACGTTTGCGTCAGGCAAATTTCTCCCGCTGGCAGGCATGGTCCGATCGCTGCCGCCAATGGCAAATTACCGGGCTGACGCTGGTATGGTTGGGAAAGCACGAATCCGATACAACCGTGCGTCGAGGTCGAACGGTTGCTGGAAGTATTACGCAAGCGCCTTGATAAAGGCGCGACGCAAGAAAACCCGAATCAGATGACGTTTGTAGTCGGCGCTGCCTTCGAGATCATCGACCGGGTCAGCAGCTTGAGCAAGCGCCTCGGCCGCACCGTCCAACTGTTTTTCAACTTGTGCTCGGGTGCCGGCGAGGAGTTGGTTGGCTATGTCTGATTGTGTTGGCACGGCGCTGACGCTGCCGACGACGGCCGTTGCTTTCTTGATCGTGTCGCCGTCGACATCGACCACTAACGCTAAGCCGAGGGTGGGTCGTTCCTTGAGTTGAAATTTCATATAGGCCGCGCGCTGGGACTTGGTCAGCGCTGGTATTTCTACGGCGGCGAGCAGCTCCTCGTCAGCAAGAGAGGTTTCGTAAGGACCGATGATGAGCTTGTCGATGGCTACCGTCTTGTTTCCGGATTTCCCTTGTACGTGAGCTTTGGCACAGAGAGCGGTGAGCAGGGTCGCAGGGTCGGAGTGCGGCTCGGCGAAGCACAAGTTGCCACCGAGGGTGCCGCTCGCGCGCACGCGCACGTTGGCGACTTTGGTTTCCATTTCGGCGAGCACGGGCAAATTTTGCCGCACTAGAGTTGAACGTTCGATCGCGCGATGAGTTGCCGTGCTGCCGATAAATATTGCGCGGTCCCGAGATTCGATCTTGTTCAACCCGGTGATGGTCTTCACGTCGACGAGATGCTCATAACGCAGGAGGTCGTGCTTCATCGCGAGCAGCAGCTCGGTGCCGCCGGCATAGAGCCGGCCCTTCTCGCCGAACTCGCCGAGCATCTGCGAGGCTTCGGCGCAGGTTTTCGGTTGATGAATTGTAAAACGTCTCAAGGGCATCATAGATGTGTCTCGTTCAACCGTTCAAATGTTCAACGTTCGGGCGGCCTCAGGTTTCCGTCGTTGAACGTTAAACCTTCGAACCTTGAACTTTCTTTTCCTGCAGTGCGCGCCAGACGCGTTCGGGCGTGAGCGGGGCTTTACGGATGCGCACGCCGACGGCGCTGTCCACGGCGTTGGCGATGTTAGCCGCCATCGAATTTAACGATGCTTCGCCGCCCCCTTTAGCGCCGTAGGGGCCGACACCGTCCTGATTCTGCACCAAATGCAGTTCAATTTCCTTCGGCAGGTCGGAAAAGCGCGGCAGACGATAGTCGAGGATCGAGCCGTTGACCAGTTGCGGGCCTTCGTACACGAGTTCTTCAAAGAGTCCGATGCCCATGCCCATGGTGGCGGCGCCGATGTCCTGACCTTCCGCGAGCGCCGGATTGATCGCTAGGCCGACATCGCCGACGGTGGCGAGTTTTTCCATGGTGATTTTCCCGGTCTCTTCATCCACGGAAATTTCACATCCGGTGGCGGCGGCTTCCCAAAAGACCGGTAGCTTGGCAAACCGGCCGGCTTTGCGGATGTAGGCGCGGCCGATCACTTCTCCATCGGGGAGAGCGTAGAACTTGCTGATGACCTCTGACCAATTCAACTGCGCTTCGCCGCAGCGCACCCCGCCGCGGACAACTTGAATCTGCTCGACTTTGACTTTCAGCACGTCTGCCGCCATGACGACCATCTGCTGGATCGCATCGCGACTGGCGTCGAGCACGGCGCTGCCCATCAACGTCGTGGTCCGGCTCGCGCCGGTGGAACGATCGTAGGGCGTGATCGCCGTGTCGGAAGAAACCACCCGGACCTTGTCGAACGGCACGCCTAATTCTTCGGCGGCGATCTGCGGCAGCACCGTGTGGCTGCCCTGGCCCAATTCCGTGCTGCCGGTCATGATCGTTACCGAACCGTCGGCGTGGATGCGGATGGCCGTGGAGGTGAGCGGATAAGCGCCGGCGTCGCTACCCGAGACGGCAACGGATCGGCCATGGTCCTTCGGCAAAGGCTTGCCCCAGCCAATCGCCTTCGCGGCGATGTCGAGATCCTCCTTGAGGGTGCCGTCGAACGGCCGCATGCCAGGAAAAAATTCCTCGCCCGGCTTGGCGGCATTGGCTAAACGAAACTCATAAGGGTCTTTGCCGATCTTTTTGGCCAGCTCATCGATCTGCGATTCACCCGGCAAGGTCACCTGAGCGCAGCCGAAGCCGCGATAGGAGCTGGCGGGCACCGTATTCGTGTAATAAGAAGAATTTTCGATCAGCACGTTGGGGATTGCGTAGGGACCGACGCAGCGGTTGGTGGATTTTTCGACCACGAGCGGGCTATTCTCGGCGTAGGCGCCGGTATTCATCAGAATTTTTGCCTGGCGTGCGATGATTTTGCCGTTTTTGTCGACCGCTGTGCGCATCCAGGTGTAGGCATCGTCGCTGCGCGTCGTCAGCATCGCTTCTTCTACAGTAAGTTGCAGTTTGACGGGCCGCTTGGCTTTCCAAGCACAGGCGGCGACCAGCGGCTCGATCTTCGTATACGACTTGCTGCCGTACCCGCCGCCGACGAACGGCACGATCAAACGCACCGAGCTCACCGGCAGATTGAAGACTGATTTCAGATCGTGGCGCACCATGAACGGATGCTGCGCGGAGGAGTAGATCGTCACGTCCTGGTGGCCGACCTCCGCGATGGCGACGTAAGGTTCCATCGCGTAGGCGTAGGTCATCGGGAAATAATATTCACCCTCGACGACCGCCGCCGCTTCCTTGAAAGCTTTTTCGACGTCGCCCCAGTGGATTTTGTGACTCTGGCAAATATTCGTCCCTTTGCCGGCAGTGACCTCCCCTTCGAAGCCACGCAGCGCGCCTGCTTCGAATTTTCTTTCGTGCAGGAGCGGCGCGTCCTTGGCGGCGGCTTCTTGCGGCGTAAACACGGCCTTCAACTCTTCGTACCTGACGTCGATCAATTCCAGCGCTTCGAAGGCGGTGCGCTCGTCGACGGCAACGACGGCAGCCACGGCTTCGCCGGCGTAACGCACTTTATCGATGGCGAGGAGCGGATGATCTTTGACGGCGTGACCGTAGTACGGATTGATACCGTCAAGGTCGTAGCCGGTCACCACGCAATAGACTCCGGGATGCGCTTCGGCGCGCGACTTGTCGATCGAAATAATTTTCGCGTGGGCATAAGGGCTGCGCAGAACTTTCGCGTAGGCCATACCGATGAGCTTCAGATCGGCGACGTATTGCGCCTTGCCGGTGACTTTGACCCGCCCGTCGCGGCGCGGCAACGAATGGTTGACGACGTGGAAATCGGTTTTCTTTTGAGCGCTCACTGTTGGCTCTCCTTGGACAGCGCCTGAGCGGCACGCTGAATCGCAGCGACGATCGGCACATAGCCGGTGCAGCGGCAGATGTTGCCGTCCATGTGATGGATGATCTCTTCCCGCGTGGGGTTCGGATTCTCATCCAGCAAAGCTTTGGCCGACATGATCATGCCCGGGGTGCAGTAGCCGCATTGAAAAGCGAACTCGTCGATGAACGCCTGCTGGAGCGGATGGAGCGTGCCGTCCGGCTTCTCCAATCCTTCGATGGTCGTGACGTTTTTGCCGCGCGCTTCGTAAGCCAAATAAGTGCAAGCGCTCACCGGAACGCCGTCGACCAACACCGTACAGGCGCCGCACACTTGCACCTCGCACGATACTTTGGTGCCGTTAAGATTGAGCGTGTTACGTAAAACCTCGGCAAGAGTGTCCGCAGGTTCACAGTCGACCTGACACGGTTTGCCGTTAAGGACAAATTGCAGCTTCAAGAGTTTCTCCGAGAAGGTTTCTGGTTCCTGGTTTCTAGTTTCTGCTCAGAAAACTAGACTAGAAACTGGAAACAAGTAACTCGAAACTAGGTTTAGCTATACTTCGGCAGAATATTTTCCGCCCAGAGCTCCATCTGCCGGTTCAGGCTATCCATGGTCGGATAGATGACCTTGAGCTCAAAGTGCTGCACGCCATTTTCGATGAATTCATCGACGCGCCGGCGCACGTCGTCCACCGAGCCAAAGATATGACGGTCGAGGGCGAACTGCATACTGGCGATGTCGCGCTCATAGCTCTCGCTGCTGGTTTTGAGGGTCGGCATCGCCAGATTCAATCCTTCCTCCCGCGTCTTGGCGATGGTCGCAAGCTTCTCCACGGCGATGGTGATCTTCGATGGATCGCGGCCGTTATCGCGCGCGGTCTGCGCCAGGATATCGCAGCCGACTTTCATCTCCTTCGGCGACAGCCAGCCGGGAATCCAGCCTTCGCCGTATTTTCCTGCGCGCTTGGCGGCCAGCTTCATCCAGCCGCCGACCCAAACCGGCGGATGGGGTTTCTGCACCGGCTTCGGGTAAACCTCGGCATCTTTGAACTGGATAAACTCACCTTTGTACGCTGCCAAAGGCTGGGTCCAGATCGCTTTCATCGCCTCGATATATTCATCGGTGCGGTCGCCGCGCCGTTCATAGGGCACACCAAAGACACCGAATTCATCCGACTCGCGGGTCGCTTTCGAGCCGAGGCCGACGCCGACCAGCAAGCGGCCATTGGCGAGATGATCCAAGGTCGCATATTGCTTTGCCGCGTAGATGGGATTTCGGCAGGGCATGACCAAACATGCAACACCCAAGATGATCTTTTTAGTTTCCGCCGCCAAATAGGAAAGGATCGTGGTGGCTTCGAAAAAATTGGCCTCTTGCGAATCGGTGATCGCCTCAAACGCTCCGGAGGAAATGTGATGCCGGTGCATCTCGGTGCTCCAGACCACATGGTCGTGGACCCAGATCGCATCGAAGCCCATCTCCTCGGCAGCCTTGGTGGCCTTGACGATGTTTTCAATACTGGAGAGCGGTCCCGAATTCGGGACTCTCACGCCGAACGAAATCTTGTTCATGAACGCTCCTATTTCTTTTCGATCACTTCGATCTTGTGGTATTTGAGATGGCGGTCATACCAGTCCACCACATTCGCCGCGACATCGTCGAAGTAGTCATTGTAAATGCCGTAGTGCGTGGTTTTTTTATACAGAACCAGTTTTTTCGGCTCGCCGGCTTTTTCGTACAAGTCAAAGGATTGTTGTTCCGGAGTGACGGCATCGCCTTCGACGGCGATGAACAGCACGCCGCGCGGCGAGATCTTGTGGACGACGTCGATGGGGCTGTATTCCAGAATCGCTTCGGCGCAGGCGAGCGGCATAGCGTCGGGAATCTTGTCGGCAACGTCTTTTTTAATGGTCGTAGTCTGCCGCTCCGGAGTTTGCACCATGATGCCGCCCTCGCGCGCGCTGACGATCGCTCCCGAGCCGCTTAATGCGCGTTTTTTTCGGTCTTCCTCGATGCTCTTGAGATAATCGACCCACTCGTACTCACGGCGCATGGAATGCAGCCATTCCCGTCCACTGCTCACGCCAAGATAACTGACGCAGCACTTGACGCGTGAATCGATTGCCGCGACATAGACGGCATTGCCTCCGCCGGTGCCGCCTGAACCATAGGTAGCAAGGCGATCCGCATCGATATCCGCACGGGTTTCCAGATAGCTCAACGCGCTGCGGATGTCCTCAGCTTGCCATGTCGGCATGACCCAACCGCGCTGATCGCCTTCGCTGTCGCCCCAACCGCGGTAATCAAAACAGAGACAGGCGTAACCCGCGGCGCAGAGCTTCTCGAACATCATAATGTAATGCTTGGCGTCCTTGAGGCCGAGGAAGCCTGGACCCTGGACGATACCCGGATAAGGCTTGCCTTGATCTGAGTCCGGCAAATAGAGCACGCCGGCAAGCTTGATGCCTTCGCTGTAAAAATTTATTTTTTCGGTACGCATTTTAGATCTCCAAAATTCCGTTCAAAAAGTTCAAACCGTTCAA
>Ga0209640_10000849_pt1 | contig 24633 bp, 21 predicted proteins | sample RifCSP10_1_FD_184018 | JGI IMG/M metagenome (GOLD analysis project Ga0209640, IMG submission 184018) | Soil microbial communities from Rifle, Colorado - Rifle CSP2_sed 10_1 (SPAdes) (version 2) | ecosystem: Environmental > Terrestrial > Deep subsurface > Rock core/Sediment | place: Rifle... | reverse complement strand
TCCACCCACAGGAAGATCTCCGTGTACACGGTCTGGGGACACGCGTAGCCGCACCACAAGCGCCCCGCGACTGCGGTGAACAGGAACAGCGACAGCGCCGCGATGATCAGCAGCACCGCGAGGTAGATCACGTCCTGCGGCCAGAAAACGAGGCCGAAGACGTAGAACTTGCGATGCACGATGTCGAAGAGCACTGCCTGGCGGTCGTTCCATGGGAGCCACGGCAGGCCGTAGAAGACGAACTGCGTGGCCCATACCAGAGCCCAGCGCCACGCGGCGAACCAGCCCTGCACCGCGCGGGGATAGACCTTCTTGTGCGCTTCGTAGAGCTCGGTCGTGATTGCAGCGGCCCCCTTGGCGGGAGCCGCTGTCTCGTCTTTTTTTATCGAAAGGACCTTTAAGGAAGGTTGAGCCATCCTTCCCTGCCTTTTACTTCGGCGGCGGCGCCGAGAGCGAATAGACGTACGCGGTCAGCAGATGAATCTTTGTCGGCGAGAGCAAGTCCTTGTGCGCCGGCATCTGGTTGCGCCGTCCGTGGGTGATCTGCCGCACGATCGCTTCCTCGCCCGCGCCATGCAGCCAGATCTTGTCGGTGAGGTTCGGTGCGCCAAGCTGCGGGTTGCCCTTGCCTTCGGCGCCGTGGCACGCGACGCAGGTCTGCGGGAATTTCTCCTTGCCGCGCGCCGCGCGGATCGAATCGTGCGCCATGCCGGAGAGCGACATCACGTAGTGCGCCAGGTCGCGCACGCCCTCGCCGCCGAGCGTCGGGCCGAATGGCGGCATCACTGCGATGCGTCCTTCGGTGATCGAGGTCTTGATCGCTTCGGGCGTGCCGCCCCACAGCCAGTCCTTGTCGGTCAGGTTGGGAAAGCCCCGGCTGCCTGCCGCGTCCGACGCATGGCATTGCGAGCAGGTGTTGAGGAACAGCTTCTGGCCGATCGCGCGCGCCTCGGCGCTGTGCGCGATCAGGTCCGCCGGTTGCGCGGCGAACTTGTCGTAGAGCGGGCCGAACTGCGCGTTGGCCGCCCTGGTTTCTTCCTCGAGCTGCCCGACCTGCGACCAGTCGAAGGTTCCGCGGTAGCTGCCGAGCCCCGGGTAGACCACGAGGTAGCCGAGCGAGAACACGATCGTCAGGTAGAACAGCCACGCCCACCAGCGCGGCATCGGATTGTTGTATTCCTGCAGGTCGCCGTCCCAGACGTGGCCGCTCATCTCCGGCTCGAGCGGCCTGCGCACGCTCTGCATCTTCAGGAACACCCCGCAGGCAAGGATCGACGCGAGGCTGACGAGCGCGATATAGATGTCCCAGAATGCGGATGTGAATTGGCTCATTGGTCTTCCCCGTCGAGCGGCAGTTGTGCGGCCTCATCGAAGCGCTTCTTGCGCGCCGCGCCCCAGGCCCACCAGACGATGCCGAGAAAGGCCGTCATCGCGGCCACGGTGATCAAGCTTCGGACCAGGTTGAGGTCGATCGCGCTCATGGCTTTCCCTTCAGTGCCGTGCCGAGCCCCTGCAGGTACGCGATCAGCGCATCCATTTCGGTCCGGTCCTTCAGCTCGCCGGGCGCCGCCGCGATCTCGTCGTCCTGGTACGGCACGCCGACCGCACGCAATGCGCGCATCCTGGCGCCGATGTCCGCGGAGTTCGCCGTGCTCTTGGAAAGCCAGGCGTACGAAGGCATGTTCGATTCGGGCACGACGCTGCGCGGGTCGGCCAGGTGCAGGCGGTGCCACTCGTCGGAGTAGCGCCCGCCGACGCGGTGCAGATCGGGCCCGGTGCGCTTCGAGCCCCACTGGAACGGATGGTCGTAGACGAACTCGCCCGCGACCGAGTAGTGGCCGTAGCGCTCGACCTCGGCGCGGAACGGCCGCACCATCTGCGAATGGCAGTTGTAGCAGCCCTCGCGAATGTAGACGTCGCGCCCGGTGAGTTCGAGCGCCGTGTAGGGCTTCAGGCCCGCCACCGGCTCGGTCATCGTCTTCATGAACGAAAGCGGCACGATCTCGACCAGGCCGCCGACCGCGATCACCAGCAGGATCAGCACGATCATCAACCCCTGGTTGCGCTCGATCATGTCGTGGGTAAGCATGTTTGCGTTCTCCTTCGCGCTAGGCGTGCGCCACGGCGGGCGCCGGGATCAACGCTTCGACCGATTTCGCGCCGGTGATCGTCTTCACCATGTTGTAGAGCATCAGCAGCATGCCGGCGAGGTACAGGACGCCGCCGGCGAGGCGGATCGCGTAGAACGGATAGGTCGCCTTGACGCTCTCGACGAACGTGTAGGTGAGCGTGCCGTCGGCGCTCACGCCGCGCCACATCAGGCCCTGCATCACGCCGGCGATCCACATCGCGGTGATGTAGAGCACGACGCCGATCGTCGCGATCCAGAAGTGCGCGTTGACGAGGCGCATCGAGTACATCTCGGTGCGGCCAAAGAGGCGCGGGATCAGGTGGTACATGCAGCCCATGGTGACGAAGCCCACCCAGCCGAGCGCGCCCGAGTGCACGTGCCCGATCGTCCAGTCGGTGTAGTGCGAGAGCGCATTCACCGTCTTGATCGACATCATCGGGCCCTCGAACGTGCTCATGCCGTAGAACGAGAGCGACACGACGAGGAACTTGAGGATCGGATCGGTGCGCAGCTTGTGCCACGCACCCGAGAGCGTCATGATGCCGTTGATCATCCCGCCCCACGACGGCGCGAGCAGGATCAGCGAAAACAGCATCCCGAGCGACTGCGCCCAATCGGGCAGCGCGGTGTAATGCAGGTGGTGCGGGCCGGCCCACATGTACGTGAAGATCAGCGCCCAGAAGTGCACCACCGAGAGCCGGTACGAGTACACCGGGCGCTCGGCCTGCTTGGGGACGAAGTAGTACATCATCCCGAGGAAGCCCGCGGTGAGGAAGAAACCGACCGCGTTGTGCCCGTACCACCATTGCACCATCGCGTCCTGCGCCCCGGCGTATGCCGAGTACGACTTCCAGAACGACGCCGGCATCGCGGCGCTGTTGACGATGTGCAGCACCGCCACCGTGAGGATGAACGCGCCGAAGAACCAGTTCGCGACGTAGATGTGCTCGATCCTGCGCTTGAACACCGTGCCGAAGAAGACGACTGCGTACGCAACCCAGACGAGCGCGATCAGGATGTCGATCGGCCATTCCAGCTCGGCGTATTCCTTGCCGGAGGTATAGCCGAGCGGCAGCGTGACTGCGGCGAGCACGATGACCGCCTGCCAGCCCCAGAACGTGAACGAAGCGAGCTTCTCGGCAAACAGGCGCACGTGGCACGTGCGCTGCACGACGTAGTACGAGGAGGCGAACAAGGCGCAGCCGCCGAATGCGAAGATGACCGCATTCGTGTGCAGCGGCCGCAGCCGGCCGTAGGAGAACCACGGCAGATCGAGGTTCAGTTCCGGCCACAGGAGCTGCGCGGCGATGACGACGCCGACCAGCATTCCGACTACGCCCCAGATCACGGTCATCACCGTGAACTGGCGCACTACGGTGTAGTTGTAGTTGCCGTTCCCAGCCATGAAAGAAGCTCCCGTCTCACGTGCCTCGTTGGAGGCGCACAAGCGAGATGCTAGGTACCGGAGGGGCGCGATTCTTGATTCAGATCAAGGGCGGCGGTGCTCGAGCCCGGCTCGCCGTCGCGCAAGGGCTCGTCCTCCTCGAGGATCGAATGGCCGTGGCGCTCCAGGTCGTCGAACTGGCCGCCCGTGAGCGCGCGCCGGAACACCCAGCCGATCAGGAGTACGAACGCGACGGAGAGGGGAACGAGGAGGTAGAGGCTTTCCATGCGGTTCCAACCGTGTGGCCTGCTGTCGCGAGCCGAACGGAATTGAGTGCGACGATGAGCGAGCTTGCCGCCATGCCGAGCGCGGCTTCCCACGGCCCCACCCACCCGGCCATCGCCGCCGGCAGTGCGAGCGCGTTGTAGGCAATCGCCCAGCCAAAGTTCTGGCGGATCACGCGCATCGTGCGGCGTGCGAGCGGAAAAATATCGAGCGCCGGAGCGAGACGGCCGCCGAGCAGAACCAGGTCCGAGCTCAGTTGCGCGATCGACGCACCCGACCCCATAGCGATCGAAGCATCGGCGCGCGCGAGGACCGGCGCGTCGTTCAGCCCGTCGCCGATCATCACGACGACGCGCCCCTCCTTTTGAAGGCGCTCCACATAGGCGAGCTTCTGCTGCGGGTCCGCCTCGCCGGTGCTATCCGTGATCGAGAGTGCGCGCGCAAGCGCATCCGCGACCTCGCGCCGATCGCCGCTGAGGAGGTGCACGCGCAAGCCTGCACCGCGCAGCCGATCGACGAACTCGCGCGCTTCCGGCCGGATTCGGTCTTCGAGTGAGTAGAGCGCAAGCCAGCCCGACTCCGCAGCGAGCGCAACAGCGGTGCGCGAAGCCTCGACGTCGGCGGCGAGCGGCGAGCCGGCGAGTTGCCCGCAGAACGCAGGCGTTCCAATACGGAAACGGCGACCTTCCAGTTTCGCTTCGATGCCATGGCCGGGGAAATGAGCGACCTCGGACACGGCCGGCGACGGCAGATCCCGCGCCGCCTCGTCGAACGCAGAAGCGATCGGATGCCGGCTCGCGGCTTCCAGCGCGCGCGCAAGCGCGAGGCACTCCTCGCGAGAAAAAGCGCCCAATACGTTCGTGTTCGCGACGCGCAGGCGCCCTTCGGTCAAGGTTCCGGTCTTGTCGAGGACGACGTCGGTCGCACGGGCAAGTGCCTCGAGCGCGCCACCGCGGGTGAGGACCACGCCGCGCCGAAGCAGCTGGGTCGTGCATGCGGTGAGCGCGATCGGCGCCGCAAGCGCGAGCGCACACGGACAAGTGACGACGAGCACTGCGACTGCGATCCAGATCGAGCGCTCCGGCGCGATCTGCAACCATGCGGCGAACGCGCCCGCGGCCGCGACGAGAACGATCCAGGCGAAAACGCCCGCGATGCGGTCGGCGCCGGCAACGAGCGCCGGCCGGCTCGCCGAGGCGCGCTCGACCATGCGCAGGATCGCCGCCGCGCGCGTGTCGCCGCCCGCGCGCTCGACACGCAGCACGAGCGGCTGCTCGAGGTTCACCGATCCGGCCACGACCGCGCTGCCGGGTTCTTTCCCGACCGGCAACGATTCGCCGGTGAGGAGCGATTCGTCGGCGCTCGATGCGCCCTGCACGACCAGCCCGTCGGCGGGGATCCGCTCCCCCGGCGGCACGACCGCCAGGTCGCCCGCGGCAAGCTCATGCGCCGAGATTTTTTCCGGCTCGGATGCGCCGTCGCGCACGCGCAGTGCGAATGCCGGCATCCAGGCGAGCAGCGGATCGAGCGCACGCGCGGCGCGTCGTCGCGCTGCGGCCTCGGTGCTGCGAGCCGCAAGCAGCAGAAACACGAGCATCGCGATCGAATCGAAATAGACTTCGCCCGCACCGGTGATCGTCGCCCAGGCGCTTGCGCCGAACCCGGCGAGGATGCCAAGCGCGATCGGCGCATCGAGACCGATGCGGCCTGCGCGAACGTCGCGCCACGCCGGCCGGAAGAACGGCCCGCAGGCGAACAGGATCACCGGCAGCGTAAGGGCGAGGCTCGCCCAGCGCATCAATGCGGCTGCGTCGGCGGAAAGCGTTCCGCCATCGTCGAGGTAGGCCGGAATCGCGTACATCATCACCTGCATCGCGGCGAAGCCGGACACGAAAAGGCGCCACAGCGCTGCGCGGCGTTCCGCGGCCTCGCCGGCAGACTGTCGCCGCGGGTCGAACGGATAGGCCTCGTAGCCGATCGACCGGATCGCTTGCAGGATCCTGCCCAGGCCGACCTTGCGTTCATCCCAGGCCACGACCGCGCGATGCGTGGTCGCGTTGACGTCGGCGCGCAGCACCCCGGGGAGCGCGCGCAGCGTGCGTTCGTTCAGCCACACGCAGGCGGCGCAGGTGATTCGCTCCAGAATCAGCAGCACCTCGCGCTCGTGCGCCCCGCGGGCGGCGACGAACTGGCGCTGCGCGGCAGGATCGTCGTAGATGGCCAGTCCAGGCAGCTCTACGGCCGGTGCCGGCCGGCCGTCTCCGCTCGGCGGGTCCCTCGTTTCGTAATAGCTGGCGAGGCCGGCTTGCTCGATCGTGGTCGCGACCGCCTGGCAGCCCGCGCAGCAGAACTCCCGCGCCGCGCCGAGCACGACGGCGCTACGGCGCGCTTCGAGCACTGGCAGGGCGCAATGAAAGCACCTCCCGTCCGCAGGGAACATGGGGCCGATGCTAGGAGGGGCCGGCCGGCCCCGATTGACTTGGGTCAAAGGGGGCGGGGCCGGCGCGGGCCAATGACCCCGTTGCATCTAAGGGTGAACCTCGGCGACGATATGGGCGCAATTTTCCCCACTCGGAGGTTGACCATGGCATTGCGCATAGGCGATGAGATACCTGATTTCACTGCGGAAACGACGCAGGGCCCGATCCGCTTCCACGACTGGATCGGCAGCTCCTGGGCGATCCTGTTTTCGCACCCGAAGGACTTCACGCCGGTCTGCACGACCGAGCTCGGGTACATGGCGAAGCTGAAGCCCGAATTCGACAAACGCAACACGAAGATCATCGGCCTGTCGATCGACTCGGTCGGCGACCACGGCCGCTGGCTGAAGGACATCGAGGAAACGCAAGGGGCGGCGGTCGCCTATCCGCTGATCGGCGACACCGACTTGAAGGTCGCGAAGCTCTTCGACATGATCCATCCGAATGCGAGCGGCAACGCTTCCGGCCGGACGGCGACCGACAATGCGACGGTGCGCTCGGTGTTCCTGATCGGCCCCGACAGGAAAGTCAAGGCGACGTTCACCTACCCGATGTCGAGCGGCCGCAACTTCGACGAGGTGCTGCGACTCCTTGACTCGCTGCAGCTCACCGCGAAGCACGCGGTCGCGACGCCGGTCAACTGGAAGCCCGGCGAGGACGTGATCATCCCGACGTCGGTCAAGGACGAAGAGGCGAAGCAGAAATACCCGCAGGGCTTCAAGACGCTGAAGCCCTACCTGCGCACGGTGCAGCAGCCGAAGTAGCGGGGCAATGCGGGAGGGGAGCCTCGAAGCGCCGAAGCGCCATCCGCTCGACTGGAAGGGCGAAGCGTTCTACGACGAGGGCGCGCTCGAGAAAGAGCTCGGGCGCGTCTTCGACATCTGCCACGGCTGCCGCCGGTGCGTGAACCTGTGCACGGCGTTCCCGACCCTCTTTGATCTCGTCGACGCGAGCCCGACGCTCGAGGTCGACGGCGTCGCGAAGCAGGATTTTCGCAAGGTGGTCGACCAGTGCTACCTGTGCGACATGTGCTTCATGACGAAGTGCCCGTACGTGCCGCCACATCCCTGGAACGTCGACTTCCCGCACCTGATGCTGCGCGCAAAGGCGGCGAAGTTCGCGAAGGGCGAGACCGGGCGGCGCGACCGGCTGCTGACCTCCACCGACGCGCTCGGCAAGCTGGCGGCGATTCCGGTCGTCGCGCAGGCGGTGAACGCGATGAACCGCAGCAAACCGGCGCGCGTGCTGATGGAGCGCGTGCTGAAAGTGCATCGGAACCGCGAGCTGCCGCCGTACGCGGCGAAGCGCTTCCGGTCGCACGCGGCGCGAAGCGGCGAGCTGCCGGTACGCGACGGCAAGAGCACCCCGGGCAAGGTCGCCGTCTTCTCGACCTGCTATGTGAACTACAACGAGCCGGGGATCGGGCACGACCTGCTCGCGATCCTCGCGCACAACCGGATTCCCTACGTGCTCGTCGGCGAGGAAGCCTGCTGCGGGATGCCGAAGCTCGAGCTGGGCGATCTCGCATCGGTCGAGCGACTGAAGAACGAAAACGTGCCCAGGCTCGCGCCGCTGGCGCGCCAAGGCTACGCGATCCTCGCGCCGGTGCCCTCCTGCACGCTGATGTTCAAGCAGGAACTCCCGCTGCTCTTCCCGGACGATCCGGACCTGAAAGCGGTGCAGGACGCGATGTTCGATCCGTTCGAATACTTCGTGCTGCGCAACCGCGACGGCCTGCTCGAGCGGGATTTCCAGCGGCCGCTCGGCAAGGTTTCGTATCACATTCCCTGCCACTCGCGCGTGCAGAACATGGGCCAGAAGACGCGCGAGATGCTCGAGATGGTTCCGGGAACGCAGGTGAATACGGTCGAGCGATGCGCCGGGCACGACGGCACCTGGGGCGTGAAGCTCGAGTACTTCGAGAACTCGATGAAGATCGGCCGCCCGGTGTTCCGCGCGATGGCGGCGGGCGAGCCCGACGCCGTCAGCTCCGACTGCCCGATCGCATGCCGCCACATCCGGCAGGGCATGGCGGGCGAAGCGCCGGGCGCACGTTCGGCACACCCCCTTGCGCTGCTGCGAAAGGCGTACGCCATTTAGGCAGCCGTTTCGTCGCTGACGCGGAACGTGTCGCGTCCCGCGGCCTTCGCCCGGTAGAGCGCCTCGTCCGCGCGCTTGACGATCGCGTCGGCGGCGACCAGCTCCTGCCCGTCGTAATACGCCACTCCGACGCTCGTCGACACCGCGAGCCGCACCTCGTCCAGCAGGAACTCGCGCCGCATCGCGACGACGATCTTCTCCGCGATCTGCCGACCGGTCGCGCGGTCCTCGACGCTTTCGAGGATCACCGCGAACTCGTCGCCGCCCAGGCGCGCTGCGGTGTCGGTGGCGCGGATGCACTCGCCGAGCCGGCGCGCGAACTCGCGGATCAGCGCATCGCCGACGTCGTGACCCCGCTGATCGTTGACCGCCTTGAACCTGTCGATGTCGAGGTACATCACCGCCATCAGCGCGCCGCCGCGCCGGCTGCGCGCAAGCGCGCGCGCAAGCCGGTCCTGGAACAGCGCGCGGTTCGGCAGCCCGGTCAAAGGGTCGTGACCGGCCTGATGGGCGAGCTGCAATTCCGCCAGCTTGCGCAGGTGGATGTCTGCGTTGGTTCCCGCGAGGCGCCGCGGGCGTCCTTTGGCGTCGCGCTCGACGAGCCGGCCGCGGCTGCGGATCCAGAGCCATTCGCCCGACGCCGTGCGCACGCGGTGCTCGACGTCGTAATGCGATGCGCTGCCCGCCAGCACCTCGCGCAGATGCTGCTGGACGATCGGCGCGTCGTCCGGATGCACGAGCGCCATCAACTCTTCCGGCCGTGCGGTGCTTTGCCGCGGCGCGCCGCCGAGCATCGGCAGCCAGCGCTCGTCGAGATACACGGTGCTCGCCGCCACGTCGTAGTCCCACAGCGCGAGCCGGGAACCCTCGAGCGCGAGCGCAAGCCGCTGCTCACTCGACGCGAGCCTGCGCACCAGCGGGGCGATGCGCAGCCGCAGTAGCCAGGCGCCGGCCGCGACCGACGCGAGCAGCAGGATCAGGATCACGTGCAGCAGCGAGCGCAGCGGCGCATACAACTCGGCCGTCTCCGTCTTGATCACCATGCCGAGCCCCGTGACACCGACCGGCCCGTGCGCCGCGATCACATAGTGGCCGCGGTAGTCGCGCTCGATGGCGACGCCGGTGGCCCCGCGCAGCGCCTGTGCGATCGGCAGGGAGGCGGAATACGCGATTCGAAATACCGGCGGGTCCGGCCGCTGGCGGACGCATTCGAGCGCGTCCGCGGGACGGCCGCAGACCACGATCTCGGCGGTCTGCGCGAAATCGTCGGCCGACGCGAGCGCGTCCGTGAGCGCAGCAAGACGCTGCTCGGTCACCACCGCGCCCACCACCTCGCCGCCGTTGCGCACCGGGATGCGGCTGTGCAGGACGAAGCCCTCATGCCACAGCAACGTCGCGGGAAACGCCAGGTCGAGCTCGAGCGCGAGCTGCGGCGTCTGGACGAACGATCCGGCGGCGGCGCGTCGCTCGCCGCCCGCACCGTCGAACGCCACGCCCGAGAAGCCGATCCCGAGCAGGCTTTGCGCCTCTGCGTGCAGCCGCACGGCTGCCTCGACATCGCCGGATTTCCGGTGCAGCACGGCGAGCAGGTCGACGAGGTACGTGCGCGTTCCGGCGAGCGCGGCCCGGGTCGAGCGCAGATCCAGATTGATGCGGAACAGGTCGATGCGCCCCTTCAGCGGCTCGAGCAGGCTGTTGCGCGCGAGCGCCTCGATCTGGTGCGAGGTGACGGCGAACCCGGCGAGCGCCGAGATGCAGACGCTGAGCGCGAGCACCGCCGCCCCCGCGACACTCACGCGCTCGTCTTCGCGCGAAATCAGGTTCCTCTCGGCATACCACGGCAGGCGCCGCCAGCGCAGCCATAGCGCGCCGCCAAGCGCGACGAGCGCGCATGCGCTGACGAGTGCCATCTGGCTGAAGAAATACTCCGGATAGACGAGCTCGAGCCGAAGGACACGGCCAATCACGCCGATCGCACCGAACAGGCAGATCCAGAGCGTCGCGGCCTGTACCGCGACGCCGCCCCAGAGCCCGCGCTCTGCGCTCAGCAGCATCAGGACCGAGCCCGCAAGCAGAAACGCCGCCGAGGTCGGCAGCGACATGCGCCCCGGCGTGGGATGGCCTTCGTACATCCAGCGATGCAGCCCGGGCCAATCCACGCCCAGATCCCTGCCAGTCGCGTGCTCGAGAAGAACGAGCAACGCCAGCAGCGCGATCGTGCCGCCAGCGACGATGCGGACGCGCCGTTCGGTTCGCGCGGGCAGCCAAGCATCGACCGCGAGGGCAATGCCGGCGAGGAAGAAACACAGTGCGGTGTCGAAGACGATCGGCGCGCCCGCTGCCGGGGCCACCATCGCCGGTTCGCGCAGCATCCATCCGCCCATGACCATGGCGGCCGCCGCGGCGAGCACTCCACCGATCAGGCTTGACGCGATAGGCTTCATGGCTGGAGCATCCGGCGCCGGCCGATTCTACTCACGAAGGAGATCTCCACATTGTGCAGGATGCTGCCAGGCGCAGCCGCGCTGTTGCTCGGCCTCACGCTTGCCGCATGCGCGGCGGCGCCGCCCCCGGCAGCTGCGCTGCGCTTCGCGCTGATGGGCGATATGCCGTATTCGCAGGCGCAGGCGAACCTGCTCGATGGCCTGATCGATCAGGTCAATGCCGAACCGGTCGAGTTCGTGGTGCACGTGGGCGACATCACGTCCGGCCAGGGCCCCTGCACCGACGAATGGCTGCGAGAGCGCAAGCGCCAGTTCGAGCGCTTTCGCGCTCCCTTCGTGCTGCTTGCGGGAGACAACGACTGGACCGACTGCCACCGCAGCGGCTTCGATCCGCTCGAGCGCCTGGCGAAATGGCGCCAGCTTTTCTGCGTCGGCGTCGCGCTGCCCGGGTTTCGCCGGCAGCGGGGCACGCATTGCGAGAACGTGCGCTGGGAATCCGGAGGCATCGTCTTCGTCGGCCTCAACGTGCCGGGCAGCAACAACAACCTCGGCCGTACCGCCCGGATGGATCGCGAATCTACCGAGCGCATGCGCGAAGTCTTCGCGTGGCTGGAAGAAGCCGAGCAGCAGAGGACCGGCGAAAAAATGCTGTTCGTGCTGATGCAGGCGAATCCATTCCTGCGTCCGCGAGGCAGCGGCGACGGATTCTCGGCGTTGCGCGCGCGGCTCGCGCAACTCGGGCGCAAATACCCGGGCAAGATCGTGCTCGCGCATGGCGACACGCACTGGCATCGCGACGATGCGCCGTTGCCCGGCGTGCGGCGGATCGAGGTTCCGGGTGCTCCTGGCATCGAGTGGTTGCGCGCATCGTTCGCGCAGGGCGCGCTGCACGCCGAGCCTGCCCGGCCGTAAGCTTCAGGGCACGACCGAATCGATGGAGACCGAGACTCCGGTTGCATCACTCGCGACCGGGGCGCTCTGGCCCTCGAGGTCGCCCGGCTTTGCCGCGACGTCGCCGGATTTCGAGACCCGCACGCTGACGATCACTTTGTCGAACGCCGACAGCTTCGTTTCGGGCGTCATCGCCATCGAGTCGTCGAGCGCAAAGCGCACTGGCAGGTCTCGCACTTTCTTGCGCAGCACCGCGAGCGGCATCGGCGGTCCCTGCGCAGCGCGGGCGAAGATGTACACGGTGTCATCGGGCGCGGCCTTGCCGGCAAGCGATGCGGCAAGCTTCACCTCGCCGCTGAGCGCCGCTTTCGGTGCGGCAGGCGTGGTAATCGGCGGCGCGGTGATCGGCGGGGCCGCGGCCAGCGCTTCCGACGCAGGCCCCTGTGGTACGCGCCCTTCGGCGAGCGCTCGCGCCTCTTCGATGTTTGCCCGGATCGAGCGTGCGTCGTCCGAGTCGGGCTCGACCAGTTGCAGCATGCGTTCCCAGAACCCGGCGGCGGCCTTGTAATCCTTGCGGTCGTACGCGGCGGTGCCGGCGAGCGCGAGCGCTTTGGGGTGGCGCGGATCGGCTTGGAGCGCGCGGGCGATCAGTTTTTCGGGCTCGCCTGCCAGCGAGCGCCCAAGCGCCATGCCGAGCGCATCGGCGTAATCGGCGAGCACCTGCGGGTCGCCCGGCCGCAACTTCGCAGCCTGCGCGTAGGCATCCGCGGCTTCCTTGAAGCGGCCGAACGCGCCGTAGGAGCGACCCAGCAGCACCCACCCTTCCACATTGCCGGGGTCGCTCTTCAACCGCTCGGCGAGCCGCTCGACCATCGCCTCGATCTGCTGCGGGGTCAGTTCATGCGCGAGATCCGCGGCCGGCCTCGGCGAGAGCGCCTGAGGGCTGCCCACGGCGAGGTAGGTCGCGACCGCGACCAGCGGAACGCCGAGCACGAGAGCGAGGGCCGCGACGCGCCCGCGCTCGAGCGTAGCCGGCGCCTCCTTGTCCCCCGCTTCGGCGAGCAGGCGCGCTTTCAGCTCCTTGCGGGCCGATTCGTATTCCTGCGCCGGCACCGCGCCCGATTGCAGGTCGGCCTCGAGCTCGGAGAGTTGCTCGGCATAAAGCGCCGCATTCAACGCATTGCGCGACGCGCCCTGGCCGCCGCGGCGCGCGAGGAGCGGATACACGAGGACCGCGACGGTTGCGACCAGCAACAGCCCGGCGAACAGCAGGAATACCGCCATCAATCGATCTCTGCTCGGAGACGCAAACGCGACTTCACCTTGAAGTCGCTTCCCTGAATTTGACGTGGATCAACAAGCGCTACGACCGGAATACTAACGTACGCGTGGGTTGACTTAACTTAGGAGAGGACCATGACTTCACGATTCGCGTTGCGCCCGTTGCTGCTGGGCGTCGGAGCATTGTTTGTCGGAACCGGCTGGGCCGCCGATCCCGCATCGATCGACTGGGCGAGCGTTCCCGCGAAGTCGTTGACATTGTTCTATCCGGGGCAGTCGACGTTCCAGTGGCTGCGCAGCCCGGAGCACCCGGGCAGCTCTGCGGTCGCCGGCGACGGGGCATGCCAGACCTGCCACAACGGGGGCGAGCCCAGACTCGGCGAGAAGCTGGTGAAGGCAGGGAAGCTCGAACCGTCGCCCGTGGACGGCAAGAACGGCGTCGTGCAACTGAATCTCCAGATCGCCTACGACAACGAGAACGCCTATTTCCGCGCGCAGTGGAAGACCAAGGCGAGCGCGCCAGGCGACGTCTATCCTTTCTACCGGTTCGATGGCAAGGAATGGAAGGTGTACGGCCATCCGAGGCTCGACGCGGTGGTTCGCAAAGGCGAGCAGCCGGCGATCTATGAAGACCGTTTTTCGATGATGATCGACGACGGCCGAGTGCCCGGGTTCGCCGCGCAAGGCTGCTGGCTCACCTGCCATAACGGCGAGCGCGACTCCCCCAATCAGCCGACCACGGCCCAGGTACAGGCCAATGCGCTCTACGCGGCGATCAAGAAGAACGACGTGCGCAAGTACTTGCCGTCGACCCGCACCGACGCGCTCGCGTCCTGGGACAAGGGCAAGAGCGTCGAGGAAATCCAGAAGATCAAGGCGGCGGGCGGCTTCCTCGATCTCATCCAGTGGCGCGCGCATCGCTCCAACCCGGTCGGCATGGCCGATGACGGCTATGTGCTCGACTGGCGCAATTTCGACGCCGGGAAAAACCCGTTCGCTTCCAACCTGGACGCGAAGACCAAGCAGCCGAAGTTCATGTACGACGAGAAGAAGGTCGGCAGGAAGGCGTTCACCGAAGCAGACATCCGCAAGGCCTCGACGATCCTCGTCCGTGAGCAGAACGCGCTGCCGTTCGATCCCAATGCGGGATGGAAAGCCGGCGATCTGCTGCCGCGGTACGTGGTCAGCCGAGCCGATGCCGCGGGATCCGCGGCCGACAACAAGAACGCCAAGGGAGTCTGGAAGGATGGCACGTGGACCGTGGTATGGGCCCGGCCGCTGAACCTCGCCAACCCCGATGACAAGGCGCTCAAAGAGGGCAAGGTCTACAATTTCGGCTTCGCCGTGCACGACGACAACATCACCACCCGCGGCCACCAGGTGTCGTTCCCGGTCACGATCGGGTTCGGCGCGAAGGCCACGATTGAAGCCACAAAACTGAAGTGAACTACACTGCCTGGCCGGTCCTCCGGCCAGGCAGTTGACCCGGTTCGAGTTGCGCTGCTAAGGGGGCCGGAGCGGCCACCCGGGAGAGAGGATGCGTCTCGCAAAAATGCTGGGGTGGCTGGCAGCGGGCCTCTTGTGCGCCGGCACTGCCCTCGCGCAGAGCGAGGCTGCAAAGCCCGAGACCCCCAAGGTCGCAGAAGCACCGGCCGAGAAACCCGACAGCGAGACCTGCCTTGCGTGCCACGGCAACGCCGGCTTCTCCGGGCCCGGCCCGGACGGCAAGGAGCGGCCGCTGCATGTGGAATCCGACAAATTCCTGAAGAGCGTGCATGGCAAGCGGCTCTGCGTCGATTGCCACACCAACGTCACCGAGATCCCGCATCCGCCGGGAATGCGCAGCAAGGTGAGCTGCGTCCAGTGCCACGAAGACCTCTGGAAGACCGCGCAGCGCGAGAACAAGACGGGCGAGGTCCCGAGATTGGGCGTCGTCGTCGAGCAGATCGAGCGCTACATGAAATCGGTGCACGCGCGGCCGAGCCGCGCGGACCAGTCGCGCACCAACGCCACCTGCTACAACTGCCACGACGCCCATTACGTCTATCCGATCGGCAGCACGGTGCGCGCGGAATGGCGGCTGAACGTCCCGAACGCCTGCGGCAAGTGCCATGTCAAGCAGCGCGACGAATACGCGACTTCGGTGCACGGCAAGGAAGTGCTGCAGAACAAGAACGCGTATGCGGCGATCTGCTCGGATTGCCACACCACGCACGACGTCGATTCGCCGAAGCTCGACTCCATCCGGCTCGGCATCGTCAAGAACTGCGGCAACTGCCACCAGCAGCCGCTCGAAACCTACGTGCAGACCTACCATGGCCAGGTCGGCACGCTCGGCTTCGCCTACACCGCGAAGTGCTTCGACTGCCACGGCAGCCACCGCATCCAGCGCGTGAGCGATCCGGCATCGATGGTGCATCCGGACCGGCGCCTGCAGACCTGCCAGCAGTGCCACAAGAACGCGACGGCCGGTTTCGTCTCCTTCCAGCCGCACGGCAATCCGCACGATCGCAGCCGCTATCCGCTGCTGTGGGGCACTTCGGTGTTCATGCTGCTGCTGCTCGCCGGCGTCTTCGCGTTCTTCTGGACCCACGTCGCGCTGTGGTTCCACCGCGAGTACAAGGAGCGCGCCGAGCGCAAGAACCGGCCGCACATCGACGTCGACACCCTGCCGCCGGAGCTGCGCCACAAGCAGTTCGAGCGCTTCGCGCTGCCCTGGCGAATCGCGCATCTGCTGCTGCTGCTGAGCGTGATGACGCTCGTCCTCACCGGCACGGCCGTGCTCTTCGCGCACAGCACATGGGCTCCCGCAGTGATGAAAAGCCTCGGCAGCCCGAAAGTCGCGGCCCTGATCCATCGCACGTGTGCGTCGATCTTCATCGGCATATTCCTGTGGCACCTCGCATACCTTGCGATCCGCATCGGCCGCAGCGGCAAGCCGTTCGAGCTGTTCGGCCCGACGTCGCTCGTGCCCAACCTGCAGGACATGAAGGACATCGTCGCGATGTTCAAGTGGTTCTTCGGCAGGGGACCGCGACCGCAGTTCGACCGCTGGACCTACTGGGAGAAGTTCGACTACTGGGCGGTGTTCTGGGGCGTCGCGGTGATCGGCGGCAGCGGGCTGGTGCTGTGGTTCCCGACCGTCGTCGCCACCGTGCTGCCGGGCTGGGTGTTCAACATCGCCACCATCTTCCACGGCGAGGAAGCGATTCTTGCCGCGGTGTTCCTGTTCACGGTGCACTTCTTCAACAATCATTTCCGCCCGGACAAGTTCCCGGTCGACGTGGTGATGTTCACCGGCCGGGTGCCGCTCGAGGAATTCAAGCGCGAGCACGCGCTCGAATACCGGCGCCTGAAGGAGAGCGGCGAGCTGCAGAAATATTTGGTCGATGCCCCGTCCGAACCCCTCCAGCGTGGCTCGCGGATCCTCGGCTTCACGCTCATCACGATTGGACTCATCTTGCTGGTGCTCGTCGTGACTGGGTGGATCGGCAACCTGATCATCCTTTGAGCGGCCCGGAGTCTGTCGATTGACATAGGTCAACCACGCACCGGTGCGCCGCTGCTAGCTTGGCGCGGCCGCCATCGCATTCGCTGGCGGCTGCGAGGAGGGCGAAGGCGTGAAGGACGGGAATCGATCCGATCGAAGAGCGGCAGCGCGCGTGATTGTCGTGCTCGTGGCATAGGTCGATATGCCCAAGCACATCTCGCGGCTGCTCCTGCTGCTGGCAGGTTTCTTCGCCGCCGCCCTGGCGGCCAAATGGTATTTCACCGCCGACACGTTTTACCAGTACGGCCATTACCGCGGAAAATCGGTCGCGGAAATTGCCGCGCAGGAGCCGGTCTATCAGACCCCGAGCTATTGCGAGGCCTGCCATGGCGAGCGCCACGCGCAATGGTCGGCGAACAACCACAAGAGCGTGAGCTGCGAGATATGCCATGGCGCGGCGCAAGGGCATCCGGAAAAGGGCAAGCTGCCGATACCCGCCGATACTAGAAAGCTATGCACGCTGTGCCATGAGCGCATGCCAGGGCGGCCACGCACGCAGCCGCAAATCGAACTGGCGCAGCACTCTTCGGGCCAGCAGTGCATCGTCTGCCACAACCCCCACGCACCCAAGCTTGCGGGCGTCGTGGCCAGAGTGGCAGGCGACGCCGCGGCAGGAGCCACGACGCACGCGGCGCGTTGCGCCACTTGCCATGGCAAGGATGGAATCAGCCCGAACGACACCTGGCCGAACCTCGCCGGGCAGCACGCTGCGTATCTCATGGGCATCCTCGCCGCGTACAAGTCCGGGGCCCAGACCGACGTCATGATGTCGCCCATCGCGCAAACACTGAGCGATGCCGAGATCCAGAACCTCGCCACCTACTACGGCAGCTTGCGCTGTGAGGCTGCGCCGCGCAAGTCGCGTCTCGGCGACGCTGCTGCCGGCAAGTCGCTGGCGCAAAACTGTGCCGCCTGCCATGGCGACGCCGGCATCAGCAGCAATCCGGCGTGGCCGAGCATCGCAGGGCAGGCGCCGGATTACCTGGTGAACGCGCTCAAGGCTTTCCGGGCCGGTCTGCGCAAGGACCCGATGATGGCCGGCGTCACGCGCGGACTGAGCGACACGGACATCGCCAACCTCGCCGCCTACTACGCGGCGCAGAAATGCCGCCCGCCGGCGGCGCAAGGAAAGGGAACGCCATGACCAACCCATCCGACCCTTCAGGGAAGGCGCGGCGCGCGTTTCTCGGACGCCTGGGTGGCGCCGCAGCGGCGTGCACCGGTGCGCTCGTGGGCGCCGGGTCGCTCGGTACCGTGCAGGGCGCGCCGCAAGGCAAGGAACACCCTGCCGCGGCGGGCTCGCTGCCAATGAAGGATTACGATTGGACCAAGCACCGCTGGGCGTTCGGCGTCGACGCCACCAAATGCATCGGCTGCCTGCGCTGCGTCGAAGCCTGCAAGCGCGAGAACGACGTTCCGGGCACTGCGCACCACTTCCGCACCTGGGTCGAGCGTTACGTGTATCTCGAGGGCGAGGAGCGGGCACGCATCGACAGCCATCAGGATCCGGTGAACATCGCCGCTTCGGGTTCGGAGCGCGAGTACCGCTTCGCCAACCGCTACCAGGACGCGAAAGTGGAAAAGGCCTTTTTCGTGCCCAAGCTCTGCAATCAATGCACGCACCCGGCCTGCGTGCAGGTATGTCCGGTCGGCGCCACGTACCAGACCGAAGACGGGGTCGTGCTCATCGACCACAACTACTGCATCGGCTGCCGGTATTGCGTCCAGGCATGCCCGTACGGCGCCCGCCTGTTCAACGAGGATCGGGGCGTGTCCGACAAGTGCACCTGGTGTTACCACCGCATTACGAAGGGGCAGCAGCCGGCGTGCGTCGAGGTTTGCCCCGTGGGAGCGCGCGTGTTCGGCGACCTCAAGGACCGGCAGAGTCCGATCAGCCTCTTCATCCGCAACAACCGCGTCCAGGTGCTCAAGCCCGAAACCGGCAATGCACCCAACGTCTATTACGTCGGCATCGACAAAGAGGTGAGCTAGTGGAATCGATCATCCACTACAGTCCATACATTGGATGGGTCTACCCGAACGAGACGGTCGTCGAGTGGTCGATCATGATCGCCGTCTACCCCTATCTCACGGGGCTGGTGGCGGGCGCCTTCACGGTCTCGAGCCTGTACCAGGTATTCGGCTTCCAGCGGCTCAAGCCCGTCGCGCACCTCGCCCTGCTCACCTCGCTGTGCATGATGATCTTCGTGCCGCTGCCGCTGCTGCTGCACCTCGGTCACCCGGAACGGGCGTTCAACAATCTCCTGACGCCGCACTGGTCGTCGGCGATGGCGGTGTTCGGCTACTTTGCGAGTTTCTACATTCTCCTTATCGTGCTGGAGACCTGGTTCGCGTTTCGTCCCTACATCGTAGAGCGGGCGCAGAAGGGCAACGGCGTCCTGGCAACTTTCTATCGCGTCCTGACCCTCGGGTCGTACGACGTTTCCGAGAAGGCGCTGGCTTACGACCGGAAATGGATCTTCTGGCTGGCCGTCACCGGCATCCCCGGCGCGCACGGCCTGCACGGCTATGTCGGGTTCGTGTTCGGATCGCTCAAGTCGCGCGAGTGGTGGTCCTCCGACCTGATGCCCGTTGTGTTCCTGTTCTCCGCGATCATTTCGGGCGTCTCGCTCCTGATCGTGTTGTACGTGCTTTCCTGCAAGCTGCGCAAGACGCCGATCGACGTGGACTGCGTCAAGGGAATGGCGTACACCGTGTGGGGCTTCATCATGGTCACGCTTGCGCTGGAAGGGCTCTTGTTCGCCAACATCGTGTACAAGGCGCGCGAAGGTATCGACATGATCATCCAGCACGTCACCGGCGCGCTCTTGATCCCGTACTGGGTGCTGCAATTCGGCGTCGGAGCGATTACGCCGCTGCTGCTGCTTACGTATATGATCTGGCGCGGCACCAAGGGTAAGGCACTGGTTGCCGGCGTGACCGTGAGTGCCTGTCTGGTACTGCTTTCGGTATTTGTAATGCGTTGGAACGTGGTGATCGGCGGCCAGGAACTGTCCAAGACGGGCAAGGGGCTGCTGTACTACCACCTGCCCCTGCTCGGACACGAGGGTATGCTCAACGCGATCCTGGTGATGGCGCTACCGTTCGTGGCGCTGCTCGGCGTAATCCGGCTGTTCCCTCCGTGGGACGATCACGCAAATGCGTCGAGCCGGGTTGCGTCATGAGTCTCTTGCGCGGGCCGCTGCGCCATCTGTGCGTGAGATGATGCAAGTATCTTCCGCATCCGCTTTTCGACCACTCCCTCGCCCAATGCCGATGACCGAATCCATCCCGTGGCGGGTTGCCGCGACTCTCCTGGCGGGCTCGCTGCTCGCCATCCACTCCATGATGAGTTCGGCGCAGCCGGCCAAACCGGCCGCGGGCACAAAGTCCGACCTGCGGTCGATCTTCGTCAGCGCGCCGGAAATCGCCGAAGGCAAGCGGCTCGCGGAAGTCTCGTGCGCCCGTTGTCACGGCATCCACGGCATCAGCACCGCGAAAGGTATCCCGCACATTGCGGCACAACGCGGTCCCTATATTTACCTCCAGATGCGCGAATACCTGCAGGGCAAGCGTCCGCAAAGCCCCATGACTGGAGCCGTGAAGTTCCTGAGCGACGACGCGCTGGTCAAGGTATCGGCGTATTACGCGAGCATGGATCCGCCGCGTGCGGCGGCCGCGCCCGTCAAGCCCGCAGTGCAAAAGTCCGACCCGGTGCAGGCCGGCAGAGCTGCAGCAGGCGCCTGCGCCGGCTGCCACGGCAATACCGGCGTCAGCGAGACGCCCGGCTCGCCCAGCCTGATCGGGTTCGACCCAAAGTACTTCGTGGCGGCGATGAGCGCCTACAAGTCCGGACAGCGCAAGAATGACGTCATGAAGCCGATGGCTGCGGGCGTCAGCGATGCCGACCTGTACAACCTGGGGCTGTTCTACGCACTACAGAAACCCGTGCGCGCGGCAACGAAGAGCACAGGCGACGCGGCCGCGGGCAAGGCGGCGGCGAGCGGCTGCTCGGGCTGCCACGGTGACAAGGGTGTCGCATCGGATCCCGCGACGCCGAGCCTGGCCGGTCAGGATGCGCAATATCTCGCCATCGCGACGCAGGCCTACAAGGACGGCACGCGCAAGGACGAGACGATGAAGGGCGCGGTTGCCGGTCTCAACGAAAAGGCGATCCGCGACATCGCCGCATTCTTCGCCTCGCAGCTGCCGCAGGCACCGAAGGTGCGCAAGCCGCTCAGCCTGGCGGAATGGGCCGAGCGCTGCGACCGTTGCCACGGCATCAACGGCAACAGCAGCGACCCGGTCGTACCCGCGATCGCAGCGCAGCGCGCCGATTGGCTCGAGCAGGTGCTGAACGCGTACCGCACCGGCGTACGCAAGAGCACCGCCATGGGGGCCATGATGTCGGTGATGAGCGACTCCGAAGTCAGGGAGCTTGCCGCTCATTACTCCCACCAGACCGCGCGCGCCGTGACCTTCGTCGTGCTGCCGCCCAACTGACCACCGAAGGGAGAGAATCGATCGTGACCGAGCCGCCCGTACACCGGCTTTACCATCACTTTTCGGAGTTGCCTGCGAGCCTGCGTGTGCTCTTCACCGCGGTGCTGTGCATCCTCGGGACCGGCTACCTGATGGGGATCGTGTACCTGTTCCACACCTACTCAGGCAAGGATGGCAATCCTGGCAACATCACGTACGAGGACATCGTCGTCGCTTACAGCGGCACCGGCAAAGGCTCCAAGCTCGAGACCGGACTGCGGGGCTCGATGTCGGGGATGCTGCCCTTCGAAGAGCGCGAGGCGCTCGTCGCCTGGGTGAAGGATGGTGCCGATCGCGGCAAGTTCGAGCCGGAAATCCGGCCGATCCTGGACCGGCGCTGCATGGCGTGCCACGACGGCGGCAACCCGAACCTGCCGAACCTGAACGGCTACGACAACATGCTCAAAGTCACCGAGCAGGACACGGGTACCGGCCTGTTCACCCTGGTGCGCGTCTCGCACATTCACCTGTTCGGCCTGACGTTCGTGTTCTTCCTGGTGGGGTTCATCTTCAGCCACGCGTACGTGCGTCCGGTCTGGTTCAAATGCGCAGTAGTGCTGACGCCGTTCGTCGCGCTGCTGATGGACGTGAGTTCGTGGTACTTCACCAAGATCTACCATCCGTTTGCTTGGATCGTCATCCTCGGAGGCGCACTGCTCGCGCTGTCGTTCACCTACATGTGGGTGGTTTCGATCTGGCAAATGTGGTTCGGTCGCTTGCCCAAGGCGATTGCGCAGCGCCTCCAAGGCGAAAGCCCGGACGTGGGATGAGCGGCGAATCCGCGAGGCTGCCGATGAAACGCATGCTGCTCGGCATGATGTGTGCGCTGGCTCTGGCGGGCTGCTCGAAGGAGGAGCAGGCGCCCCCGAAGGCGACCGCCAAGCCGGCAGCCGAACGCGCTCCCGGGGATTCCAAGGCGGGGCAGAAGTTCGCCGACATGGAATGCAAGAGTTGTCACGGCGAGGATGGCGGCAGCGTGGCGCCGGGGATACCGCATCTGGCCGGACAGCGGGAGAACTATCTGCTGGCTGCATTGAAGGCCTACAAGGAAGGCAAGCGCACGCATGCGGCTCTGAAGGTGATTGCGGACCACATGAGCGAGGCGGACGTGCGCAACGTCTCGGCGTATTACGCCAGCCTCCCCCCGGTCGGACTCGGGGCCCCCAAGGACGCGGTGCATACCTCGCCCTACGAGCGCGGCAAGGCGCGGGCCACGACCTGCACCGACTGTCACGGCCATGACGGCAACAGCGTCAAGCCGGGAATTCCGAGCCTCGCCGGGCAGCAGGCGAAATACCTGATCATCGCGCTGCAGGAGTACGTGCGCGGCGAGCGCAAGGCGTCGCCCACGCACGCGCTGATGCGCGCTCTGAGCCCGGTGGACATGGAAGCCGTTGCGTTGTACTTCGCGTCGCAGACGCCGGTTGAGCGCCCGGCCCCCGCGGGCGGTGATTCTTCGGCGGGCGCGCAACTGAGCGCGGTCTGCAGCGGATGCCATGGCGCGCACGGGGTGGCCGCCGATCCTGCGACCCCGAATCTCGCGAGCCAGGATTTCGGCTACCTGGTGGAAGCGATCAAGGCGTACCGCACGACGCGCAAGCGCGAAAAGATGCGGCTCTACATCACCGGCCTGGGCGAACAGGACATCCGCAACGTCGCGGCGTTCTATACGCAGCAGAAGTCGAGTCCGGCCGAAAAGGCCCAGACTATGGTGCGCGACCTGATCGACAAATGCGACCGCTGTCACGGCGCCGGGGTGGAAGTGCCCGGCATGCCGGTGCCGAAGATCGCCGGCCAGGATCGAGACTATCTGATGATCGCGCTGCGCGCCTATCGCGACGATCGCCGTGAAAGCACGATGATGCACAAGATGAGCCTGCCGTACGGCGACTCGATCATCGAGAGCATTTCATCCTACTATTCGGCGCAACCAGCGAAGTAAGCGGCCCGCCGCCGGCGGAAGGTCAATACGACTTGTGCTCGAAGCGAGCTTCGACCGGGCTGGGCGAATTCGGCAGGCGCGCCCGGACCGTGACGACGTACTGGGTCTTCGGCTTCAGCTTGACGTAGTTTCCGTAGCTCGCCGCATTGTTGACGACGACGGACTCGAGCGCTTTCGTCTGGCTGCTCATGCCGGGCTGCTCGATCCGGATCTCGACCTTTGCGTTCGTGACGGGCGCCTTGCTGGCGCGATCGAGCAGCGAGACGTTCACATGGTAGTTGCCGCTTCCGGCAGGGACGCCGCCGTGCATCAGGCGCTCCACTGAGCCTTCCGGATACTTGCGCAGCGCTTCGGCAGAAATGAACCCGAGGTAGACCTCGAAGCCGCCGACCGTCTTGTGCATTCCGGCGGGTTTCGCCGCCGCGGCCGCCGCCGCGGCACCCTTCGCCGGCGCGCTCGGGTTGTACATGTACAGGATCGCGTTGCGGATTTCGCCGTCGGTCAGATCGGCCTTGTCGCCCCGCGGCGGCATGCCGCCGTGCCCGCGAATGGCCGAGCGCACCAGGTTGTCCACCCCTTGCGTCAGGCGCGGTTTCCATGCGTTCTGGTCGCCGATTTTCGGTGCACCGCCCTTGCCGTCCTGGTGGCACTTGGAGCACTGTTCCTTGACGACCTGCGCGCCGCTGCGCTCGGCGGCCATATCCTTGGCGCTCGCGGGCTCGACCCATTTGCCACCGGATCGATTGACCATGTAGGCGACCGCGCGGCCGATCTCGAGGTCGCTCAGGCCAAGGCTGCCGCCGTGCGCCGGCATTTCGCGGATGCCCTTGAGCGCGTGGTCGGTGAGGCTCGTCAGTCCCTGCGCGGAGCGTTTGCTCCACGCCTTCCTGTCGCCGAGCTTCGGCGCGCCCTTTTCGCCCTTGGCGTGGCAGGAAGCGCAGACCGCTTCGTACACCTGCTTGCCGCTGCGCCCGGAGGTCTGCGCAAGGACGCCGGGCGCAGTCGCCGCGGTACCCGCGATCAGCATTGCGAAGAGGATTTTGCGCATCATGGTTTGCTCCACATGATACCAAGTAGGCGCCACCAACAAAAAAGCTGGCCGCAGCCAGCTTTTTTGCGAGCCACGGCGCGAGTTACTTGGTGTCGAGCGCCGCTTTGACGGCCGCCTTCAGTTCGTCGTCGGAAGCCGCCACCTTCGGATGGCCCTTGCCTTCCTTCAGCTTGTTCACCAGCGTGGCTTGCGCATCCTTGTTGCCCTTGTTCTTGGCGGCGATGTCCTTCAGCGAAGGACCGACTTTCTTCTTGTCGACGTCATGACACTTCACGCATCCTTTGTCCTTCAGCACGTCCTGCGCCTGGACCGCTGCCGCGCCAAGCATTGCGCCAGCCGCAAGAACCAACATGATCTTTCTCATCGCGTACTCCGTAAGATGAAAAGGGGAGGACTTACTTCGTCGCCAGAACCTGCTTGATCGCCGCTTTCAGCTCGTCGTCGCTCGCGGTGACCTTCGGATGACCTTTCGCCCCTTTCAGCTTCGAGACGAGCATCGCCTCCGCATCCTTGTTGCCCTTGTACTTGGCGGCGACGTCCTTGTACGCCGGC
>Ga0209640_10000848_pt1 | contig 24638 bp, 21 predicted proteins | sample RifCSP10_1_FD_184018 | JGI IMG/M metagenome (GOLD analysis project Ga0209640, IMG submission 184018) | Soil microbial communities from Rifle, Colorado - Rifle CSP2_sed 10_1 (SPAdes) (version 2) | ecosystem: Environmental > Terrestrial > Deep subsurface > Rock core/Sediment | place: Rifle... | reverse complement strand
GAGATGAGCGGGCCCGATCTGGCGCACCGGATTCGCTCGGAAAAGCCGGCCGTGCGCGTCATGTTCATGTCGGGATACGCGGGCCACTCTGCGTTGAACGACACGCATGGCGCTCCGCTGATTCTCAAACCGTTTACCCCAGAGTACCTCGCGCAGAAGGTACGCGAAGTGCTGGACGAATAGCGCCCGACGAACATGGCTGCCCCTACGCTGCTGATTGTCGACGACGATCCCATGATTCTAGAGGTCGTCGGGCGATTCGCCGAGCGGGCCGGGTTCGAGCCGATTGCCTGCCTGGGTGGAAGCGCGGCACTTCAGTGCCTGTCCGATCGACGGGCCGACGTCGCTGTCGTCGATCTGTGGATGCCAGACATCGGTGGGCTCGATGTCGTCCGAGCCATCCGCGAGAGCCAACCCGATTGCCAGGTGGCCCTCATGAGCGGCGCGGCGACGATCGACAGCGCGGTCGAGGCCGCCAGGCTCGGTGCCGTTGATTACCTCACGAAACCAATCGACTTCACACGCATGAACGGCATGTTGACCGCGGTGCAGGAACAAGCGGCGCAGCGCCGGCAGCCGCGGGCGGCGGAGCGCAATGTCGGGACGAGCGAGTTCTGCGGAATGATCGGTAGGACACCCTCGATGCAGCGCCTATTCGGGATGATTCGGCGGCTGGCCCCGGACGCGCCTACGGTGCTCGTGCGCGGTGAAACTGGTGTCGGCAAGGAGCTGGTCGCGCGCGCGTTGCACTTGTCCGGTCCCCGGCGCCAGCGTCGCTTCGTCGGGATGAACTGCTCGGCCGTCGCGGCCTCGTACTACGAGAGTCAACTCTTCGGGGATGTCAGGGGCGCGTTCACCGGTGCAGGCCGGGGAAAGCCGGGCCTGTTCGAATTTGCCGACGGCGGCACCATCTTCCTCGATGAAGTGGCGAACGTCCCACACGCCGCCCAGGCGAAGTTGCTTCGTGCCGTTGAGGCGAGTGAGGTGCGCCGGCTGGGCGCCACGGAATCGCTGCTCGCCGACGTTCACGTGATTGCGGCGACCAGCCGCGACATGCAGGCCGAGGTCGCAGCCGGGCGTTTTCGCGCCGACTTGCTGTCCCGACTCACGGTCGTCGAAATGGCGGTGCCGCCGCTGCGGCAGCGCCGTGAGGATATTCCGTATCTCACCGCGGCTTTCATTCGCGAAGTGAGTGCGCGAGTGGGGAAGCGACTGATTGGGACGACCCCTGGAGCCGAGCGGCGTCTCGTGGATGCGCACTGGGCCGGCAACGTGCGCGAGCTGCGCAACGTCATCGAGTGCGCCTGCATCCTCGCGGACACGGATTTCATCACGGAACGCGATCTGGCCGGCGCCATGACGCACCATGGCGAATCGGCATCGGCGCGGTCGGGACACGATGAGATGCCGCGCGCGTGTGAAACGAAGTCTCTATGGGCGCTGGAGCGCAGTCGCATCGTCGAGGTGCTGGAGCGCACTGGTGGCAACAAGATGAGCACGGCTCGGATCCTCGGGCTCAGCCGGCGTTCGCTCTATCGGCGGCTCGCGCGCTACGGCCTCATCAACAACGAGTAGCGCGCAGGCTAAGCCTGCGCCCTACTGCCGCCGCTTGGAGCGCCACAGCTCATCCATTTCACACCCGGCAGCCTACGTGCCTACAAAGAGTCCTCTAGATAGCGTTAGTGTGCCATCGGAGTCGATGATGGAAGGCCACGAACTACATTCGATGGTGTGATTCAGGTCAACTCTGTATCTACATCGGCGACAAAAAAGGAGTATTACTGAACCCCGAAAGATCGGGGTCATGTCGCAGCCACTCCGGCTCTTGATCGTCGAGGATTCGGAAGACGACGCGCAGCTCTTGCTGCGTCAGATTCGACGTGAAGGCATGGACGTCGACAGCCTGCGCGTCGATACGGCGACAGCTATGCGGGAGGCGCTGATGCAACAGCGTTGGGACGTGGTGATTTCCGACTACACCATGCCCGCATTCAGCGCCATCGACGCTCGCGCGCTTCTCGCCGAGGTCAGTGCCGACATTCCGTTCATCATCGTCTCGGGAACCATCGGTGAAGAGACCGCGGTCAAGGCGCTGAAAAGCGGCGCACATGATTTCCTCACAAAAGGGCAGCTCAGCCGGCTAGTCCCTGCGATCGAGCGCGAGATGCGCGACGCGGACGAGCGACGAAGGCGGCGTGCGGCCGAGGAAGCGCTCTCGGAGACACGCGATCGCATGCGATTTGCTCTGGAAGCCGCGGGCGTCGGCACGTGGGAATGGGACGTCACCGCTGACAAGGTCATATGGTCGGATCTTCTCGAACGGCTGCACGGCATTCCGGTGGGAGGATTCGGTGGGACGTTCGACGCATTTATTGCATCCATTGACCCGGAGGACCAGCAAAGAGTCCGCGATAGCCGCGAGGGATTCCTCAAAACGCGCGGCGATTCGCGACTCGAATACCGCGTGCCGTGGGCCAACAACACGGTGCGCTGGATCGCGAGCATCGGCCGCGCGTTTTTCGATCCGGAGGGTCGACCGCTTCGCGCAGCGGGGATCGGCTTCGATATCACCGAGGAGAAGCAGCTTCAGGAGGATCTCTCGCAGGCGCAGAAGATGGAATCCATCGGAAATCTGGCGGGCGGCATCGCGCACGATTTCAACAACCTGCTCACGGTGATCGAGGGCTGCTGTCAGCTCCTGCAGGAAAACCCGGCAGTGGAGCTGCAGGACACGGTGCGGGACCTTCGCGAGATTCGCCGCGCAGTCGATCGAGGCGCTGCGCTGACACACCAACTGCTGGCGTTCAGCCGCAAGCAGCTGCTGACGCCGCAAGTCGTGAGCTTGAACGATATCGTCGGCAATCTGGGCACGATGCTTCGCCGGCTCATCGAGGAGAGCGTCCAACTGGAGTTCCGGCTTGCGTCCGACCTCGCGCGCGTGAACGTCGATCCGGGTCAGCTCGAGCAGGTCCTCGTGAACCTCGCGGTGAACGCCAGAGATGCCATGCCCGAAGGAGGCAGACTGACGATCGAGACGGCAAACGTGACGCTCGATTCGAGCTACGCGCAGGAGCACGTCGACGTTCTGCCCGGGCGACACGTGATGCTGTCGGTCAGCGATACGGGCCACGGGATTCCTCCGGAAGTCCAGGCTTACGTGTTCGAGCCTTTCTTCACGACGAAACCGAAAGGGCAGGGGACGGGGCTCGGCCTGGCAACCGTGTACGGCATCGTCAAGCAAAGCGGCGGTCACATCTTCCTGTACAGCGAGCCAGGGATGGGCGCGACGTTCAAGATCTACTTCCCTGCCGCGTCGGGCGAGGCGGTTGCTGAAGCCGTGAAGCCGAAGGCGACCGTACCCCAGGACCAGGGCCTCGACGGTACCGAGACCATCCTCGTCGTAGAAGACGATCCCCGGCTGCGCGAGCTCGACGAGCGAATCCTCAAACGACGCGGCTACAAGGTTCTGGTGGCGGCCTCAGCCGCCGACGCCATCCAAATGTGTACGGATCACACCGACCCGATTCACGTCGTCCTGACAGATGTGATCATGCCGGGTGGCAGCGGCCGGACGCTTGGCGACTGGCTGGCCGAACACCGGCCGGACACGCGCGTCGTGTACATGTCGGGCTACACGGACAACGCCATCGCCCGCCACGGGGTTCTGGAGGCCGGCATTCATTTCCTGCCGAAACCGTTTTCGCCAGAGGCGCTCGCCCGGGCGATACGGGCTGCGCTGCTATAAGGCCGCCCAACTCTGGAGTTTTCCCTCGTAAGTGTCGATAAACAGAGTGCTTTCTGAGCGTCGGGCGGGCGTCTGGACCGCTATGCGATCGACACTTCAACATCCGAAGCTGCTGGTGGTCGACGACGACCCGCAGATTCTCGAGCTGATCGAGCGATTTGGCGAGAATGCGGGATTCGAGGTCGAATCGTGTCCCGGGGGGCGCGAGGCGCTCGACCGGGTCGCCCACCAGCGCATCGACGTGGCCGTCATCGACCTCCGCATGCCCGACGTAGGCGGCATCGAGGTCCTTCGCGCGATCCGTCAGGCCGACCCGGATTGCCAGACGATCCTGATGAGCGGCGGCGCGACGATCGACAGCGCCGTCGAGGCGGTGAAGCTCGGAGCCGTCGACTACTTGACGAAGCCCTTCGACTTCAACCGGCTCAAGGCACTGTTGGCCGACGTCAAGAAAGAGGCGGCGAACAGAGGCCGGCTTCTGGCCGCAGAGCAGGAGATTGTCAGAAACGCCGAGTTCTGCGGGATGGTCGGGCGCAGCCCCGTTACGCAGGAGCTGTTTGCCCTGATCCGACGCCTGGCGCCTCACGTGCGAACGGCGCTGATCACGGGGGAGACCGGCGTTGGCAAAGAGCTCGTTGCGCGGGCGCTCTACCAGTCCGGCCCGAGACGCCAGAAGCGGTTTCTGGCCATCAATTGCTCCGCGATCGCGGAATCGCTGTTCGAAAGTGAGCTGTTCGGGCATACCAAGGGCGCATTTACCGGGGCGAACGACGCCAAGGCGGGAGTCTTCGAGTTTGCCGACGGCGGAACGATCTTCCTGGACGAGATCGGCGAGCTCCCACAGCCGGCACAGGCCAAGCTTCTCCGCGTGCTCGAGTCGGGAGAGGTGCAACGGGTCGGCGCGGTCGAATCGCGGCACGTCGATGTGCGTGTGATCGCCGCCACGAATCGCGATCTGCGAACCGAAGTGGACGCCGGGCGGTTCCGTGCTGACTTGTTCTACCGTCTCAACGTCGCCGAAATCGCGGTCGCTCCGCTTCGCGAACGTCGAGAGGACATTCCGTATCTCACAGGGGCGTTCATCCGCGAAATGAGCAGTCGTCTCGGGAAGCGGATTGTCGGCATGAGCCCGTTTGCCGAGCGGCGGCTTGCCGAAGCGAGGTGGGATGGGAACGTGCGAGAGCTGCGCAATGTGATCGAACGCGCATGCATCATGACTGACGGCGAGTTCATCACAGAACGCGAGCTGGCAAGCAGCGTGACGTGGGCGGCATCGCCGTCGAGCTCGTTGCAGGGAAGACACGACCCCCCGCCTCCCGATGGCGAGCAGTCGTTGTCTCGCCTCGAGCGCGAGCGGATTCGCGAAGTCTTGGAACAGACGGGCGGCAACAAGATGACGGCCGCGCGTATCCTGGGATTGAGCCGCCGCGCGCTCTATCGCCGGCTCGAGCGCTACCAGATCGAGCCCTGATCGGCCACGTCTCGCCGCGCCCTCAGTGTGCGCTCGTCCGAGTGTGCGTGTGTGCGGATGGGCACACCGTGCTGACGTCAGCGCACACCGAGCCGTCGAAAAACCCTTGCACTTAGGCGGTGTTTCAATCGCTCAGACCGACGCCTGCATGGATCGGATCCTGCACCAGGGTGGACCATATGCTCAGGTGCAAGGAGGGCGGGGAAATTGAGTGACGTGCTGATAGTGGAAGATCAGGCGCAGGTGGCGAGGCTGCTCCTGCGGTGGGTCGAGGCGGAGGGCGCGACGGCGGTTGCCGCTACCAGTGCAGAACAGGCCCTGCTCCTCGCGTCGCAGCAGACACCCGCGGTCGCGCTGTGCGACGTGAATCTGCCGGGGGGACGCGACGGCTTCTGGCTGGCCGAACAGCTACGGGCTCTGCATCCAGAGACAGCCGTCGTAATGACGACCGGTCTACACTATTTCGACGCCGCAGTCGCGGGACTGCGGGCGGGCGTCGTCGACTACGTCACCAAGCCTGTTTCCCGGGAGAGACTGCAAGAGGCGCTGCGGCGCGCGCTGGCCGAGCACCAGTCGCGAAAGGCATCCTCCTCGGCGTCCGAGTCGACCAGCGATCAGTCAGGCGGCTACCAAGGAGCGCCGGGCGCCAAGGCGGCGCTGCTCACCGTCTTACACGCGCAAGGCGGTGCCGCCGTCCATCACGCACAACATGCTGCCGACGTTGCGGCGAAGCTCGCCCGGGCACTTAGCCTCGCGGGACGCGACGTGGCCCTTGTCGAATACGCCGCGCTCCTGTGCCACATCGATAGAGTCGACGTTCACGGCCTCGCGCGCAAGGTGCCGGACCTCAGCGACGCCAGCGCCATTGCTCTCGCCTCACAAGAGCGCTTCGACGGGAGCGGCTTTCCCTTGGGCCTCCGGGGCTCTGCCATCCCGCGAGGCGCGCGCATCGTGGCCGTGGCCAATGCCTACGATGCGCTGGTGACTGGTTCGGGCGGGGTTCGTGTGACACCTGAGCAGGCGGTCGAAATTCTGTGTCACGAGCGCGCCGGCCAGTTCGATCCAGCCGTCCTTCGTGCGTTGCGGATCAGCCAGCGCGAGCTGCGCTAACGGGCGCGTTGTCATCCTTTCACCGCCTCGCCGAAGAGCTGCTCCAGGCGGCCGGTTTTCGACAGCGTAATGAATGACTCGACGAGCTGAGCGCTGCGCCAGCCCGCCTGGGCCTCGCGCCTGAGTTCCGAGAGCGCGCTCTCGACTGGCAGCCGCTGGCGGTACGGACGGTCGGTGGTCAGTGCGTCGTATACGTCGACAATCCCCACGATCTGCGCGAGCAGAGGGACGCGGTCGCCATGTAGTCCATCGGGGTAGCCCGAGCCATCAAGGCGCTCGTGGTGGTGACGGACGATCGGCCTCACGAGCCGTAAAGAACGGAAATCGCCGCAGACGGCTTCGCCAACGACTGTGTGGCGTTTCACGATCGCGAACTCGTCGCTCGTCAGGCGGCCGGGCTTGAGCAAGACCGCATCGGGCACGCCAACCTTCCCGACGTCGTGGAGATAGCCACCACGGTGCAAGGCCGCGACTTCCTCCTGCGATAGTCCAAGATGCGCGCCGAAGGCGGCCGCGTACGCCGCCATTCGCTCGCAGTGGCCGCTGGTGGATGCATCGCGAGCTTCGACGGTCGCACCGAGACTGAGGATGACGGATTCTGCGGAGTCGAGATCATCGGTGAACTGCTTCAATCGCACGAGCGATCGAACCCGTGCCCTGAGCTCGGCGGCGTCGACAGGTTTCGTGAGGAAATCGTCGGCGCCGGCCTCGATTCCCTTGAGGCGATACTGCCGCTCAGTGTTGCCCGTGACGAGAATCAGGGGGGTCAGCCGTGTGGCACGGTCGGCTTTCAGGGTCCGGCAGAGCTCGAAGCCATCGAGGTGTGGCATCATCACGTCGCTGATGATGACGTCCGGCCGCTCGCGTCGCACGAGCTCAAGTCCGGCGGCGCCGTCGTTCGCGGTGAAGACAACGTACTCGTCGCGCTTCAACAGGTTCGCGATCACCCCGCGGATCTCGGGATTGTCGTCGATGACCGCCACGGTGGCTTTTACGCTCATCCTGTCTCCGTCGCTGCGCTCGGACCTAGCGAACTCTTTCGACACCAAGCCTTCCCTTCGACCCGGCTCCGAATTGTGCCGCTATCCCAGAAATATCGGCTCAACCGGCAAATGTTTCAGCGGCAGCCTAGCGAGGCTCCGCCTCAGACCACCGAGCATGTGGCTCCGCCTCGCTAGGGACAGTATCTGCTTGCCCGCACTCCGTGCGGGCGAGACGTCTTGAAGGGCCGGCGAACAACTTGACTCATTTGGTGCGGAATCTGGCCCTTCAAGACGTCTAGGGGGTGTGCGCTGTGCGCCGAGTCGTCGCGTTGTCGCCACCTGGGCCACGCTCGCATCACTCAGGCTCACGCGAATGCGCAGGCGTGCCCCATGGCTACAGATGAGCCTGCAAAGTGTGTCCCGCTCGACGTTCTCGGCCGGTCGTTCTCGGTGTTCCATTTCTTGCGAACGCTACACGTCTGATCCCGCGCTGGCTCGTGGCGCGCCGGGAAACTGTCTTAGAATGCCGCCGTGATGCGGCGCGGCGCGCCTATCGTTCTCATCGAGGACAGTCGGGACGATGCGTTCTTCGTCCGCCGTGCACTCGAGAAGGCACGTATTGCGAACCCAATCATCGTCTTTCAGAGCGCCACGCAAGGGAGACAGCACCTCGACGAGCCGAACCGCGTTGACTGTCCCGCGTTGTTCATTCTCGACGTCAACTTGGTTGGCGGCGAAACAGGAGTCGATTTTCTGCGTTGGCTGAGGCAACAGCCAGCGCCGCTGGGCACCACGCCGACGATGATGCTTACCGGCTCGACCCGTCCGGAAGATCGGACCGAGGCGGAGCTGCTCGGATCCGTCTACTTTCTTCTGAAGCCAGTGTCGGCGGACACGGTGACGTCGGCCGTGCAATCGCTCGGTTTCGTCGTGTCGAACCTCAGATCCGACTTCACGATGCAGCGCACCATCGAGCGGCGATTGTGACCGCGGCGTCAGCTGGTCAAGTGGAACGGCACGCTCGTGACGACGATGTTGGGGCGGAAGAGCAGGGCGCCTTTGAGGAGGAGCGCCCGCTGATTGTGGAACAGATGGTGCCACCACTTCGCAGGCACGAACTCCGGCAGCACCACGGTCAGAAAGGCGTCCGGTCGCGCGGCGTTGACCTGTTCGATGAATTCGAGGAACGGCTCCATAAGTGACCGGTACGGCGAGTCCAGAAGCACGAGTGGCACGCCGTGTCCCCACTGCGCCCACTCCCGCCGCAGATGTTCAGTGATCGCCGGATCCACGTTCACATACACGGCACGCACGTCTGGCGAAAGCGTCCGGGCGTATTCGATCGCCTGCAGCACCGCCCGATGCACACCGCCGATCGGGACGAGCACCGTGTTGTGACGACTCCGAACGCTGGCGGTCGCGCCCCTCAAAGACAGTTGTAACGCCACGCGGTCGTAGTGGCGCTTTGTCACGCGGAAAAAGAGAACGTGCACGGGAATCAGCACCAGAATGATCCAGGCGCCCTCGTGCGCCTTGGTCATCGCCACGACGATCAGAACGAGGCCAGTGACGATTGCGCCGAAACCGTTGATGACGGCGCTCGTCTTCCAGCCGGGCCCGCCTAGTCGCCGCCAATGGGCCACCATCCCCGCTTGCGAGAGCGTGAAGGAGACGAAGACGCCAATCATGTAGAGCGGGATCAGGGCGTGTGTATCACCGCCGTACAGGACGAGCAGAATGCCGGCGAAGATGCTCAGTCCGACGATCCCGTTCGAGAAGGCGAGCCGGTCGCCCTGATTCATCAACTGGCGGGGAACGTGACGGTCGCGCGCCAGGATCGACGCCAGTCGCGGAAAATCGGCGTACGCCGTATTCGCCGCCAGCACGAGGATGAACATCGTTCCTGCCTGCACGAGGAAGTAGGGGACGCCTCTTCCACCGAAGATGGCACGTGCAAGCTGAGAGACGACCGTTTCCTGGTCGCTCGGCACGACGTGGTATGCGTCGGCGAGCAGCGTGATGCCCAGAAACATCGTGATCGACAGCGCCGCCATGATCAGCATCGTCGCAGCGGCGTTCCGCGCTTCGGGCGGCCTGAACGCGGGCACGCCGTTCGAAACAGCTTCCACGCCCGTCATGGCCGTGCAGCCGTTCGAGAACGCCGTGAGGAGCAGGAACAGCGTCAGCACTTGACCATTCGGAGCAATCGTGTGTGCCGTTTCGATCGGCTCGATGGTGCCGGTCATCATCCGGCATGCCCCAACGCCAATGAGCATCAACAAGGTGACGACGAAGAAATACGTAGGAAGGGCAAAGATTCTCCCGGACTCGCGAATGCCCCGGAGATTGCCCAGCATGATCACGACCACAAAGGCGAGCGCCATCTCGACTCGATTGAGGTGCAATTCCGGGAATGCGGACGTGATTGCCGCAACCCCCGCCGCGATGCTGACAGCCACCGTCAGCACGTAGTCGATCAAGAGCGCGCCCGCGGCGATCAGCGCGGGGGTCTCTCCGAGATTGTCCCTGGCGACGATGTACGCGCCCCCACCGCCCGGGTAGGCGTGAATCGTCTGTCGGTACGAAAACACGACGACCGCGAGAATCGTCGCAATAACGAGCGCAATCGGGCTGGCCAGGCTGAGCGCGCCCACGCCGACCACGATCAGGACGCGAAGAATCTCCTCCGTTGCATAGGCCACCGAGGATAACGGGTCGGAAGAAAGGACAGCCAAGCCGGTAACTCTGCTCAATCTCTCGTGATGGGCGCGGTGTGAGGGGATCGGCGAGCCGACGACCAACCGCTTGACCTGCGACAGTACGCCTTCGTCTGACATGGATCGGGCTCATGAGAAGTCGCAAGACCCGACGGCCCACAAAGACAAAAGCCACAGCGCGCGCGGGCGTCTGTGGCTTTCAGATGCCGGGAGTGCGCTTCCGTTAAAAGCCGACGAGGTTAGCTGACGGGCTAGGACTCGGAAGTGTCCCGTGGCTCGTTGCCACTACGCCCCAGAAGGCTCATCGCCTTCGCTGGTTCCCCCGCGTTCCGCGAATGGCGCGGAACTTAGGCCAACATCGACGTTAGCGCCGAGACGAATGGCTGTCAAGGTGCGTGCGCGCTGTCATACGCGTGCACAGTGTGGCGCTCGGCGTCAGCGCGTCGTGAACGGAACCTCGACAATCGTCTTGTTCCCATTGGTCGAGACCGCCAGCACTTCGAGCTTGAAGCTCCTACCCGGTCCAGCCAGCGCCTCGGGTGCGATCCGAACGCTCGTAGCCGAGGATGGCAGGGTGAAAGACGCCCTCTGGACGCCGGCTGTCACGTTCTCGACGATGACTTCGAAACCGGCAAGCCTGCGGGGTTGTGGATGGCTCCAGGTGATGGTGGCCGCGTCTGGGTCAACCGAGCCGTCCTCCTCAGGAGAGAGGACCACTGCTGGCGGGGGAAGGACGTGCGACAGCGTTGCGGAGCCAATGACCTGGTCGCCCTCGACCCCGACAACCATGAACTCGTACTGCCCCGCCGGGAACAATGACAGAACCTCCTCGGGCGACGGCTCATGGCTCTCCCAGAAGAGCTCGGTGAGACCAAGGACACCGAGCGCGCCGTTGGCATCCATCTGCAGGATCGGAGTGCCGGCCGGGTCGGCGATCGTGAGCGATCGCCAGGCGTCGCCGTCGAGGAAGACCTGAACGCCCAGGTCACCGTCCGTGGAGTTGTATTCGAAGAAAATCCTCACGTTCCTGAGGGTGGCGGCCCAGCTTGGGGCGGCCGCGAGGAACAGGGCGACGGCCGCTGACGCGACGGTCGAAAGAATGAATGGACGTCGCAGGTGTTGCCGCAGCTTCATGGCGTTCTCCTCTGTCAAAGGCCTGGGTGGCGGTTCAACTCTAGGAGCGACGGAAGGCGGGCGTCTATTGCCCGCATGGCGTACGCCGGATTCGCATGTCAGAGAAGCGCATTGCTAGACGTCTCGAAAGGCCAGAGTCCTCACAATGAGTCAAGTTGTGCGGCTGGCCTTTCAAGACGTCTCGCCCCGCGGAGCGGGGCAAGAAGATACTGCCGCTAGCGAGCGCCGAAGGCGACGATGACCTCAGGTTGGGACACGCGGTTTCAGATAGCGCGGCCCACCTACCGTCGGAAATGGTCCACGTGTGCGACGTGCCGACTGGCACGTGGCTTGACCAGCCCACTCGGCCGGCCCTCTGTCTGCAATCGCAACGGATGAGGTCCAGTCCAACATGAAGGGTCTCATGCAGGTCATACCCGTGGTGTTCGCCAGCCTCGTTCCTGCGCTCGTCTATTCAGCAGTCGTCAGCGTTTCTCCTGTCATCACTGAAAACGAGGCCACCCTCATCGCGTGGGCCGCTCTTGCGATGACGGCGGTGTTCGCATGGCGCGGCGTCGACGAGTACTTCGCGCAACGCGGCGCAACGGTGGCGGCGATGAAGCAATTCGGCGAAACGTTCGTTCGCGAGTTCGAGCGGCCGCTCCTTCAACCCGATCGCGCCGAACGGCCGATTGCGTCGCAGCTTCGAGCCATCCCCGATCGAAAACGGCTGGAAATCTGTCTGGCTCCCCGTAACGGTCGGCGCTATCCGAATCTCTCCGATCACAGGACGAATGTGGCGTACGACGTGATCCGTGTGCTGGAACTGGTCCAAGACCGGAGGTTTGTGTGCGAGGCGGTCTATGCGCAGGGATCGTGGGTGGTGGTGCCATTTCAATTCCACGTCGGCACGAAACAGGCAGGTGGCAGATGAACATTCTTCTCTTGAGCGCCGGTGGCGGCGGCGGAAACATTCTGCGGTCCGTCAAAACGCTCTTCGATCGCGATGTGACGGTGATACGGAAGACAGATGCGGCCTATGCAGAGCGTCTGCAGGCCGCCGTCACCACGCGGTTTCTGGACACGAACGAGTTTTCCTTGGCCGACCTGCCCGCTGAAGAGCGGCTGCTGATCGGGACGCGGACGACCGGGCGCCTCGGGGCGCGGCACAACCCGGAAGTGGCCGGGCAGGCGCTGGAGGAGTCGAAGGACGATGTCGAAGCGCTCATGCTGGAGCACTCGGTGATCGTTCTGATTGCCACGGGCGGCAAGGGCACCGGTGCGGGGACGATGTTTCCGCTCGCGCAAATCGCCCGGCGGCACAGAAAGCTCGTTCTCCCCATATTCGTACGGCCGTCATTCGAGCGCCATGAAGTCGACAAGCGCCGATACGATTACGCGCTGAAGGTGGGAGAGCAGTTCGATGGCGCGAAGATTCGCCTGATCGAGATTCTGAACGACCGCGGATATGACGACGGCGACCCGAAGCCTCAGCTCGTGGTGTGGGAGCGGATGAACCTTCCCATTGCCCGAGGCTTGCGCGGGCTGATTTACGTCCTGTGGGATCTGTCGCAGGTCGATCCGTCGGATCTCTCGACGTTGCTGGCGGGCAACGGCAGGCTTCGCATTGGCTTTGGCGAAATCGACCCTCCCGCCGGGGCCGATCCGAGCGACGAGCTGATCGAACACGCCGTCGGTGGGTGCTGGGGCAACCCGTACTACGCGTTCAGTCGCCCGGCAGGGACGTCGCTCGTCTGCATCCACGGCGACTGGTCGAACGTCGTCGACGCGAAGATCAAAGGCAGGCTTGCGGAGTCCGCCGTCGTGGGCACCGGGGGAAGTCACTACAATCCGCTCTATACCCGGGCGGTGCAGTCGCCCAAACCATGGGGCGTTACGGCGCTGTTCGGTGAGCACACAGGCGTGCACCAGCCTCTCGAGGTCGATTGGCGATTCGACAGGCCAGGCGTGCCCGTCGTGAGCATGGCCGTCGACGCCGCGAACACCGTCGCTCTGGAGGTGCAAGCCGACGAGGGAGACGCGCCGGCAATACCCGAATCGCCGGCGGTAATTCCGATCGGCCCAAGCCAGTCGGACACCAAGTCACCCGCCAGCCTGTGGGAGTTCGCGGTCGCGGTGAACCGTTCGGATCCTGCCGCGCTCGCCTTGGCGAGAGACGGAGCAGTGGCTGGAATCGCCATCGAGGGATCCGAGGTCAGGAAGTTGCTCGGAACGATGTGGTTTCGGGCCATCGTTCCGCGTTTCTCTGAAGAGTGGAGAGGATGCATCCTGTCGGCGCTCGTTGACGGTGTGGTTATTCCGAATCATGTAGTCAAAGTCGGTCGTCAGGCGATGCTCTTGAGCGCCCTGAACTACCCGCAGCTTCAGGAGATCGCCGCGAAGTCTTGGTTGCCGGATGTCGCACGCCCTGATCTCGAGCTGTTGGTCGCGGTGGGGCGGCTCTGGGGGGAGAGTGCCGTATCACGATTTCGATTCGTGCCGGCGCCACAACAGCGAGAAACGTCGAAGTTCGCGAGCTTGCTCGAAGGGTTCAGGAGCTAAGGAGAACATCCGATAAGTCTGGTTGTGGATAAACCCGACGACTATTACGAAATCCTGCAGATAAGCCCAAACGCGGAACCCGAGACGATTCACCGGGTGTATCGCATGCTGGCCCAGCGCTTTCATCCGGACAACGGTGAAAGCGGAAACGAGAATCGTTTCCGGATGATTGTCGAGGCGTATCGGGTTCTGAGCGACGCTCAGGAACGGGCCAAGTACGACGTCGTACACGCAACTCTCAGGCAGGAGCGGTGGCGTCTGGTGTCCAGCAACGCGCAGGCTGACACTGAGTTCGAGTCCGAACAGCTCATCAGATTGGTCGTGCTGGAACTGCTCTACACTCGCCGGAGAACGGAGTTGGAGAGCCCAGGGCTGGCACTGCTGGATCTCGAGGGGCTGACGGGTCGAGCGCGTGAACACCTGGAGTTCACGATTTGGTACCTCACCCAGAAGAAATTCGTCACGCGATCCGATGGTTCCGTGCTGGTCATCACCGTCGAAGGCGTGGAGTACCTGGAAAAGCACCTCCACGAATTCACCCAGCGGCGCAGACTCAACGCCGGGCCACACGCCGTTCATGCGTGATGCGCCGCGCAGATGGTCAGTGTCTTTATCAGCTATCGACGTGAAGACAGCGCGGGGCATGCGGGCAGACTGTACGACCGACTGTGTGCCCGCTATGGACGTGACGTTGTGTTCATCGATCGCGACGATCTGCTGCCAGGTCAGGATTTCGGCAACGCGATTGAGTCGAATCTCGCCCGCGCCGACATCGTGCTGGCGGTCATCGGTCCGCGGTGGACCGACGCACGCGACACCGAAGGACGGCCGCGGCTTGCGAATAGAGAAGACTTCGTGCGTCGAGAGCTGCTCGCCGCACTTGCCGCCGGCAAGCAGGTGATTCCGATCCTGGTCGGCGGGGCAGACATGCCGGCTGCGTCACAGTTACCCCCCGAGTTAGCGGGACTCAGTCGAATTCAGGCGTGGGAGTTGCGCGACTCGCGCTTTGACGATGACGTCCGCGCGCTGGTTGCGCATTTTCCGACGCCAGCAACGGCCGCCGCCGACCCGCAGTCCGGATCGGCAGCGTCGCTGGCTGGCGAATGGATTGCCGAGGTCGAATATGCCTGGGGCCCGCAGGTGACCGAGCGGTTCAGGTTCGAACGCGACGGCGATGAGCTGTTGGGCTCGGCGACATTCCTCACTGGGACGCACCCGTTGGAGGAGACTGAGCTCCTCACGGACGGCGCGCGCTTCGTCACTCACAGCGAAGCGGTGCTCGGCGACGAGAGACGACGTCTCACCCATCGATATCGCGTCCGCATCGACGGGAACTGTTTGCAGATCCGCGTGCAATCGACAGGTGGATTCAGCGATACGCCTTCCCTGAAGTTCACTGCGCGCCGCGCGAACGAGTGACTTGGCGCGTCGCTGGTTTCAACCGGCTACGCCGACGCTCCGAAACTGGCCAGCGCCGCCGATTCGTTGTCGTACGCCTCGAACACGGTGAGGAGCTTGGTGACCACGAGCAGGTCGCGGATGCGTTTCGTGAGGTTCAGCAACCTCAACGTGCCGCCCCGATTCCTGGTGGTTACGTAGGCTTGGACGAGCTCGCCGAGACCGGCGCTGTCCACGTACGAGACGCCGCTCAGGTCGATGAGCAGATCCTTGTATCCCTGGTGGAGGAGGCTCTGCACCTTGTCCTTCAGAAGGACGTCACCGCCCTTGTTGAGGGTGATGTCACCGGTCACGGTGACGATTGCGACGCTGCCGACGATCCGCTCTTCTAGCTTCATGCCGTCCTCCTGGGTTTTCCGTCGAGAGTATGGATTCTACACAGGAACTCGTATTACGCGCTTTCACCGTTATATCGCACCACCACCATAGTGACATCGTCGTTCGGAGTCGCGCGGCCGCAGAAAGCGCGGACGTCCGCGAGCAGCGCGTCGAGGAGCTCCCGTGGCGGCAGGCCGCGGTTGACCGCGACGGCTGCCAGCAGGCGCTCGTCCGTGTACTCCTCGCCAGCTTCGTTGAGCGCTTCGCTCACACCGTCGCTGAACGCGACGATCACGTCGCCTGCCGCGAGGTTCAGGGATTCCTCCTCGAAGGTGGCGGTGTCGAAGAGTCCGAGCACGAGCCCGCCAGTCTCGAGCCGTCGCACGCCGGCGCCGGTCACGAGCAGCGGAGCGTTGTGGCCGGCGTTTGAATAAACGAGGGATCCGTCGGGGGCGAGGATGGCGTAAAACGCAGTCAGGAATCGCCCTTCCACGGCGCGGCGGAAGAGGCCTCGATTCAGTTTGGTCATTACCGGAGCGCAGCGTGACTGGTAGGAGGCTTCGGCCCCGAACATGCCGAGGACAGCGGCGGCAAGCAGCGCCGCGGGCGCGCCCTTTCCGGCGACGTCGCCAAGAATGAACCCGAACTGGTCACCCGCGACGTCGACGTAGTCGAAGAAATCTCCGCCCACGGCACGACATGGCAGAGAGCTGCCGGCTGTCGAGAAAAACGCGCCGCTCCGATTCGACGTTGGCAGGAGCGACTGCTGGATGGCGGCGGCGACCTTCAGCTCTTGATCGAGCTTCGCGCGCTCGAGGGCCTGGCGGTACAGCCGCGCGTTTTCAATTGCCACGGCCGCCTCGGTGCTGAGCGTTTCGAGCGCCGTGCGCGCGGCTTGCGAGCGGAGCGCGCCTCGCTCGCGGCTGTCCAGGTACAGCACGCCGATGACTTTGTCCTCGCCGTGCTCTTCCGCTGTCTCGAGATACCGCACGAGGCGGAGCGGCGCGCACAGCACATGGCGGATGCCGAGCGCGACGGTGCCCATGTGCCAGGCGGCCATTCCGCCGTCGAGCAGGTCTTCCACGATTGTCAGCTTGCCGGTGGTGAAGACCCCTTCCGGAATCTTTCGGCTTGTCTCGAACGTCCGACCCGACAGCGTCGCTCGCCCCGCGGCGCGCCCGAGCTTGAACTCGAGCACGCCCTCTTCGTTGGCCAGCATGATGAAGCCACGCTCCGCTCCCGTGACGTCGATCGCCGAATCCAGCACCAGCGCCAGCACGTCGTCGAGCACACGTCCCGATCCAAGCGCGCGCAGGCCTTCGAGCAGGCTCGCCATGTGACGAAGCTCGGTGGCTGCCGAGAGGGCGCTGCGCTCCTGCGAGACGTCGTCCTCCCCCACGAGAAAGACGATCTCGATGCCGTCCGCTTCGCCCAGGCGGATTCGATCCCCGTGCGCGAGAACCTGTTCTGTCGCCTTGGCGCCGTTGACGAATGTCCCGAACTTCGAGTCCAAGTCGCGCAGGCGGCACGTCCCGTTGTCGGCCGTGATTTCCGCGTGTTGTCGTGACACGCCGACCCCGGCAACGCGGACGTCGCTCTCGCTGCGGCGGCCGATGGTGATGACCGGCCTGTCGATGGGCACCTGGCGGCGGCCGTTGGCGTCTGTAACCAGGAGACGGGGAGATGACGCGCTCATGCGTGCTGTTTTCGAATTCCGTGGCTCGAAGGGGAGGATTATAGTCGGTGTGGTCTGGCTCAGCGGGCGGGCGCCGGATCGTAGCGGAAGTTGGAGATCTCCAGCGTTTCAGTACCAGGCAGATAGAAGCCGAACCGCGCCTCGGCCGGCGTCGTACGGGTCCACGTATCGAGGACCCGCCAGCCCGATCCTGCGTTGAATTGATGGACCACCTCCGTCTCCGACACCTCGACGCTCACATGCAGGAACTGATCGTTTGACGGGATCTTGTGAGCGATCCTCGGCAGCTCGCGCCGGGCGCCGTTGACGATGTCCGTCCGATACAAATAATCGTCGCCGAGCTCGACGAGCGCGTAGTTTCTGACGTCCGCGAAGCCCACGACCCACTTGACACGCGGCCCGCTGGAAAACGGGTTGCGGCTGCGGTCGGGCTTTACGGTAAACGCGATTCTCGCACCGGGCGCCGTTCGCTTGTAGAGAACGAAGCCGCCACCCCGTCTGGTAAACCACGTATCAGCCTCGGTCCACGCGCTGCCCTCGAATTGCTCCATTCCGCTCGCAACATTCCGTAAATCAACCGTACGCGGTCCGCTGGCGGCCACGAGCACGGTTTCCGACGTCGGCAAACCGGATGGCCCGCGGGCGACAACTTGATAGGAGCCTTCAGCAAGGGGCAGCTTCGTCGCGCCGGTAAAACGGTTGATGGTCAGTTCGCCTTGCGAGACGACGACGTTCGTGCTCTCATCGGCGAGGAACTCCATGACAATCGAGGCCGCACGAAAGGTGACGTCGGCAGCGGAGACCAGAACGGGATTCGTGACGGCGAATTCGCGAGTGATCGTCACCGGTTCGAACGACTCGCGCGAGAACTGGAGCGCGTGGCGACCAGGTTTCACTCTGGCGTACGAGAGCGCTCCGTCTGCGCCGATTGTTCCGATGAGCGCGCCATCTATCGATACCCTCGTCCCGGGCGGGAGCTGCCGAACTGTAAGCGCCGCGAGCGTCGTGCCCTGAGCCGGCGCAGCGGCGCCCCCCTCGACGGGCAATTCCGCCTGCGAGGACGCAGCAGCGCTGTCCGCCAACGGTTCGCTTTCGGCCACGGATTCCTGCGGCCCACGATTGGAGAGAAAGAGGAACGCCAGCGCCGCGACACCTGCAACCGCGCCCGTCCCCAGACCTCCCCAGAGCAGTTGTCGTGAGCGCCGTGGCGCCCGGGTGCGGGGGCGCGATGGGGGAGGCGGCGTCTTGGCCTGCGGGGGCGGTGGAGTGACGTCGGTGGCGGCTGGCTGCGAGCGTGCTCCACTGACTGCCCGCGTTTCCGTCATGTCGTCGGCATCGAAGGCGACCCTCGGCGGTTCAGACGCCCTGGTTTCATCGCCGATGCCGGTGGCCGCGCCTGTAACGGTCAGGCTGGTGCGGACGCCTGAGTCCAGCTCGCCTGTGCGGCTTCGCCTTCGATCCGACTCCTTTGTCAGCGCGTCCGATATGGCTCTGAGCCGTGGATCGGCAGGATAGAGCGTCAGGCCGTTCTGCACCTCCGCCATCGCGGCGTCGATATCACCAGACGCTTGCAATCGTCTCGCTCGAGAAGCGTGCTGCCCGACCAGCTCGTCGCGTTTCTTGTCCAGCGCCTGGGTGCGAAGGTTTCTGGCGGGCACGTGACCGGAGTCCAGCTCGAGCGCCCGATCGGCCAACGCTTCCGCCGCCTGCCAATTCTCGCTCAGCTGTCTGTGGCCCCATTCCACGAAGACGTCGCACAGCGTGAGGCGAGCGGTCGGGCGCTCATCCAGTTGCAGCGAGCTCTTGAGAAGATCGATCCCCCGTTCGTACTGACCTTCTCCACAGAGCGCCAGTCCTTCGGTGGAGAGCCTTTCTGCTTCTGCAGCGCGCTCGACTCCCTGCTGCGCCAGCTTCTGCAGCTCCACGAGCTCGGCGTCGGCGGGAAACTCGACGTGCGCCTTGTCCAGCAGCTCGATGGCGCGAGTGTAATTCCCGCCATCGAGATGCTGATCGATCTGCCGGATCCAGCGTGCCTTCGCCGCATCTCGCGTGTGCTGCTCGAGGCGCTTCTGCAGGCGCTCCTGCTCGAACTTGAGCCCTGGGTACGCGCCGTAGATCGTCTGCAGTGTTTCGAAATCGCTGAGCGCCTCCTGAATGAGGCCGCTCTCTTCATGGATGCGCGCCCTCTCGACAATCGAGTTGACCAGCTCGCGCTTGCTCTCGAAGAGTGTGAGCAGACGAACAAAGTGGACTTCGTCGGGGTAGTCGCTCACCGCTTCGCGCAGCAGGTTGACCTTGGCTTCGAGGTCGGGCTCCGCGTCGAGGCGTCGATCGATCTCGGCAACGAAGCCGGACAGCTGTTGCCGCTGCTGTTCCTCGATGTCGAACTGGAGGGCCTGGAACAGTGCGTGGCCGGGATACTTGTCCAGAAACCCCCGACAGATCTGCAAGGCCTGTGCGAAGTCCTTGTCCGCCAGGTGCCGGCGGGCCTCCGCATAGCCGTTGTTGATGGCTTCGTGTTCGGACCGTATCTTGTTGAAGAAGTTCTGATACATTCCGGCGGCGTCGGGAGACGTCGCATCGGGCGCGCGACGGTCCAGCTCGAGCACGTGCTTCATCTGACTGAGGGCCTGGCTCACCTCTCCGTTCTTCCACGCGTTCATCGCGGCCTGGTAGATCTCCGTCTTCTGCCGGCGCAGCCGAACGTATTCCTGTTCCTCGGCTTCGATATCTCTCAGAAGCCTCGTCGCGCGCGAGTCCTTCGGGCGGAGCAGGAGAGCATTCTGCAGCGCCTCGCGGGCGTGGCCGTACGAGTGATTGTCGACGTGCTGCCGGGCGAGCTGCATCCATTTTTCGATCTGTCGATCGTGACGGCGCGCTTCGATCTTGCTCCTGAGCCCGAGCGCCGTGACGTTGCCGGGGTCCAGCTGCAGCACTTCCTGCAGTTTCTGGAGGGCCAGCGGGTCCTCGGCTTCTTCGTATCGGGCGCGTGCGCTCTCGAGGAGCTGAGCGATGGTCTTCTGGCGCACGATCTGGTCGATCTGCGTTCGCAGTAGCGTGATCTGCGGATCGATGTTGCCCTCGGCCTCCAGCTCGCTGACGATCTCGCCCGCGAACTGATAGTCGCCCTTGTCGAGCGCCCTCGACGCCGTCTGGATCCGGGGCTGGGTCCGGGACGGATCGAACAGCGCGATCGGCTCGTTGCGAGACGCCTTCTGCAGCGTTTCGCCGAACTCCCTGGCCGTGTCGTAGCGGTTCCATGGTTGTTTGGCCATGGCCTTGTGCACGACGCGGCTGATCAGCTGGCTCACCGACGGGTTCAGCTCCGACGCCGGCGGGGGAATCTGCGTGAGGATGGCTTGAATAGCGGCGTCGTACGTCGCGGTGCGGAACGGCTGCCGCCTGGTGAAAGCTTCGTATGCCGTGAGGCCGAGGGCGTAGATGTCGGACTGGACCGAGACAGGCTTGTGCTGGAGCTGTTCCGGCGACATGTACACCAGCGTGCCCTTCTCGAAGCCTGCAGATCGCGTATTCGTATCGGCGGTGTGCGCGACGCCGAAGTCGATGATCTTCACCGAATCGTCAGCCATGACGAAGATGTTGCTCGGCTTCAGGTCGCGGTGGATCAGGCCGCGATCGTGGGCCGCCTGAAGCCCGCGACAGGTCTGCGAGATGATTTCGACGACCCGCTCAACCGTGAGTCGGTGGCTTGCCTTCTGAATCAGCTCGTCGAGCGTCTGCCCCTGCAGAAGGGGCATCACGAAGAAGGGCTTCTTGTGTCCCCGGTCGTCGAACTCGCCGATGTCGAAGATCTCGACGATGTTGGGATGGCTGATCGACTTGAGGGCGCCACACTCCTTGTAGAACAGCTCGAGGGCGAACGGATCGGTGAATTCGTGGAGCGTCTTGACGGCGACTTCGCGGTCCATGGGGGCCGGATCGTACGCACGATAGACGACGCCCATGCCGCCTTCGCCGAGTTTCGCCGTGATCTGGTAGCGCCCCGCGATGTTGCTCATAACCGCCAAGGGCTCCGCCCTTGATATCCCCTCAATCCCGAAACCGACGGTGAGAGCCCTTGGCGGTTAGCCAGTCTCTCTTTGGCGCGCTCTGCGCGCCTGCTATGCGGCTCATATGACGAGTGGACAATTCTCGTTGGAGCCGCATAGCGGCCCACGTGGCCCCCGGGAGTGCCGCGCATTCTAGCGTGAATCCGATTCTGTATCGCGGGGGGAGTTCGGCTCAAGAGCTGGCGCCCCTGCGGGCTGCGCGCCAAACGACACTTTTGTGGCCTGAGCAGGCCCTTCCTACTTCATTTCGGGCTCTGAAGGGGCGTAGCGAACCGCTGACGCGCCCGCTCCCTGGCTTTGCGCAGTTCGTCTTCGCGATCCCGTGGGGGCGCGCTCGTGGCGAGCGAGTGAATCAGCCGATGGGCCGCGGCGGTCACGTCGTCAACAGCCCGGTCGAATACCTCGTGATTGGCGCGGGACGGTCGATTCATTCCGCTCAACTTGCGCACGAATTGCAGCGCCGATGCGCGGATCTCGTCGTCGGTGGCCGGAGGTTCGAAGTTGGCCAGGGTCTTGATGTTTCGACACATGCTCTGATTCTCTCATCGACAGGAGAGGTTCATGCTCGCCGGGCCCGCGGCACCTCGATCAGCTTCGCCACGGGACCCGTCTCAGTACTCGGCGAACGCGTCGTCGGGGAAGCAGTAGAGCCATCGCTCGCCTTGCTCGGCCGACGCCACCACTGGATGGCCCTGGGCGCGCGCGTGCTTGCTCGCATGCTTGTTCGGCGACGAGTCGCAGCAGAGCGTCACGCCACAGGTCTGACAGGTGCGAAGGTGGACCCACCGGGCGCCGATCGCGACACATTCCTCGCATTGCCTCCTGCGAGGGTGCACAACCTCGTCAATGGCCGCGATGTGGGAGCAGGCGTCCGGCATTGCCGGCGAGCGTATCATGCTGCGGTGGGTAACGACAGTTGGCCGGTGCTACCCGCCGCGTGGAAAGATACGTACGCGACGCTGCACATGTGGACGCAGGTGGTTGGAAAGGTGGCGCTCGCGCAGGCGCCGCCGCTCAATCACTCCTGGGGCGTGGCGCTGCAGATCACGCCGCGCGGCATGGCGACCCGGTCGCTGCCGCACGGCCATCGGACATTCGTCATCGCGTTCGACTTCATCGACCATCGGCTCGAGATATGCGCGTCGGATGGAATGACCGAGTCGATCGCGCTGGGGCCGCGCTCGGTCGCGGTGTTCTACGCGGACGTGATGCACACCCTCGACGAGATGGAGCTGCCGGTGCGAATCTGGCCGATGCCCGTCGAGGTCCCGAATCCAATTCGGTTCGACGAGGACACGGCGCACGCCTCGTACGATCCGGTGTACGTCCAGCAGTTCTGGCGCATTCTGGTGAGCTGCGAGCGCGTGTTCAGCATGTCGCGTTCGCGCTTCGTCGGGAAGTGCAGTCCGGTGCATTTCTTCTGGGGCGGCTTCGATCTGGCTGTGACGCGCTTTTCGGGCAGGCCCGCGCCGCCGAGGGAAGGGCCTACCTTCATGCGCGAGGCGTACTCGCACGAAGTGATCAGCCACGGCTTCTGGCCCGGAAGCGGCCCCGTGCAGGAGCCCGCGTTCTACGCGTATGCCGTGCCCGCGCCGCCGGGTTTCGACGCCATGCCCGTGCAGCCCGCTGCCGCGTTCTATCACCGTGAGCTCGGCGAATTCATCCTGCCGTATGAGGCAGTACGCACCGCAGACGACCCCGACCGCGCACTGCTGCAATTCGTCGACAGCACCTACATCGGAGGCGCGGCGCTCGCGGCTTGGAACCGCGCCGCGCTGGAGCAGCCGTCGAACTAGCCAAGGGCCCTGCCCTTGATATCCAACGAGGAACGCCCTTGGCTAGTTGGCAGTATCTCTTTGGCGCGCTCCGCGCGCCTAAGCCGTTGCGCCTGGCCCCAGTTCGTCGTTCAGATTGACATATTCCTATTAGGGAATATAATTCGCCGGTGCCACGGGCCGCGACGACATCCGACGTCTTCAACGCGATCGCTGATCCCCGTCGGCGCGAGATCCTGGTGCACCTCGCGCTGCAGGAACGCCCGGTCGGCGACATCGTGGCAGCGCTCCGTGTCGCCCAGCCCTCCGTTTCAAAGCACCTGAAGGTTCTGCGTCATGTAGGGCTCGTCCGCGTACGGCGAGAAGGACGCCAGATGTTCTACCGGACCAACGTCCTGGCTATTCGGCCGTTGTTCGACTGGGCGGCGATTTTCGAGCGGTACTGGCGACACCAACTGGTGCGGGTCAAAGAGCGCGCCGAGCGAAAGACGGAAACAGGAGAGAGCCGATGACGACCACTATGCCCACACTCGAAAACCTGACGCTCAATCTGACACACGAGATTCAGGTGCAGGCGTCGCTCGACGCGACGTTCAGCGCGCTCCTGGAACAGATGGGGCCCGGCAACGAGACGCCGGACGGGACGCCGCTGTCGATGACGCTCGAGGCCTGGCCCGGCGGCCGTTGGTTCCGCGATCTCGGGCAGGGCAACGGACACCTGTGGGGGCACGTGCAGGCAATCAAACGCCCGACGCTGCTCGAGATCACCGGACCGCTTTTCATGTCCTATCCCGTCGTCTCGAATGTGCAGTACCGCCTCGTAGAGGCCAACGGCGGGACGCTGATCACGTTCCGCCATTCCGCGCTTGGATTCGTGCCGGACGATTACAGGAAAAATCTCGCGCAGGGTTGGATGCCGCTGCTCGATCGAGTTCGCAATCAGGCGGAGACACGCCGCTGAAGTGAAGGAGGGTCCCATGTCGATGGTTGAAGGATTGTTGCAGGAGTTCGATCAGGAGGTTCAGACGACGCGGCGCGTTCTCGAAAGGGTGCCAGGCGATCGTCTTGGGTGGAAACCACACCCGAAATCGATGTCGCTCGGTCAGTTGGCGCTGCACGTGGCGACCGTGCCTGGAGCCGTTGCGGAAATGTCCCAGCAATCGCCGTTTCCTATTCCCGAATTCACCCAACCGAGCGCCGCGAGCGCTGCCGAGTTGATTCCCGCCCTCGAAGAGAGCGCTGCCAGAGCGCGGCAGATCCTGCGCGGGTTGGACGATGCGGCGTTGGCAAAGACGTGGCGGGCGATGGATGGCGACAGGGAAGTCATGGCTCTTCCGGTTGGTGCGCTGCTCCGCGCGATCATGCTGAACCACTGGTACCACCACCGCGGCCAACTGTGCGTCTATCTCAGGCAGGTTGGCGCACTCGTGCCGTCGGTCTATGGTCCGAGCGCGGACGAAAATCCGTTCGCCCTGCGGCCCCCGATCGCCGCGGCGTCGTAGACCAGGGCCGCCGTTGTATTGACACTGCGGTGACGCGAATCCGGTTCCGGTGGCCGGACCGCGCTGCGAGGACGTTTGTGGCCGCTTGCCGCCAGCTCCGTGAGCTGGCTGTCTCCCA